>Ga0137375_10000507_pt1 | contig 41786 bp, 37 predicted proteins | sample SagtaG_24_FD_104936 | JGI IMG/M metagenome (GOLD analysis project Ga0137375, IMG submission 104936) | Vadose zone soil microbial communities from Sagehorn Ranch, Mendocino, California, USA - Sage1_R_113_16 metaG | ecosystem: Environmental > Terrestrial > Soil > Vadose zone | place: USA... | reverse complement strand
GCCCTGGTCGGCCAGGTCGCCGACGAGGATCCGGGCAACGCCGAGGGGGACGTCGAGCCGGGCGGCGATCTCTGCCACCGACAGCACCTCGCGGCAGAGCCGCGTGATCGACCGGTGCTCGGGGCTGAGCCGGTCCACGCTGGCCAGGTCCACCACTGGAAGGGCGCTGACCAGGTCTTCCAGGGCCAGGTCGGTGCGGCTCGACTCGGTCCGCCCGTCCGTCAGCGTGTAGGGCCGGATGAGCGGGCCCGGGCCGGCGGCGGCGTTCACCGGGCCTGCCGCCGGCCGGACGCACCGTCAGCCTGCGGGGCCATCGTCGACCTCCACGACCGGCGAGCCCACCGTCCCCGGCCCCGGACGCCCCTCCGTGGCGACGGCGGTGCGCCTCCGCCGGACGCGGGACCGCCAGCCGTCGGCGGAGGTGTCGCCCGAGGCACCCGTCCCCAGCGCCGGCGCTGGCACCGGGGGCGCGGCAGGGCCGCTCCCCGCGGCAGCTTCGTCGGCAGCCGTGGCGAGGCTGACCTCGAAGGGCTCGCTGAGCAGGCTCGGGGGCAGGAGGACCAGGGCCGTCACCCCGCCGAACCAGGAGGGCCTGAGCCGGACCTTGATGCCGTGACGGACGGCCAGGCGCGCGACGACGTCGAAGCCGAGCCGCCGGGCGCCCGTGAAGTCCAGCGCCGGGGGGCTGGCGAGCTGCTCGTTGACCTCGGCCAGGTCCGCGTCGGACATGCCGATGCCCCGGTCCTCGATCTCCACCAGGTAGCCGTGCGGCGTCGGCTCGCCGGTGAGCTGCACGCGCGTCCCTGGCGGGGAGAACGCGGCCGCGTTCTCGATCAGCTCGGCGAGGAGGTGGATGACGTCGCTGACGTGCTGCCCGACGATGCGGGCGTCGGCCATGGGCATGACCGAGACCCGGCTGAAGTCCTCGATCTCGGAGCTGGCGGCGCGCAGGACGCTGATGAGCGGGATGGGGTCGCTCCAGCGCCGGGCGGGCTCGGCGCCCGAGAGGACGAGCAGGTTGTCGGCGTTGCGGCGCATGCGCGTGGCAAGGTGGTCGAGCAGGAAGAGGCTCTGGAGCTGCTTGGAGTCCACCTCGGTTCGCTCGAGCTGGTCGAGCAGCTCGAGCTGGCGGTAGACGAGCGCCTGGAGGCGCCGGCCGAGGTGGAGGAACAGGTCGCCGACACCGCGTCGCAGCGCCGCCTGCTCGGCGGCGACCCGCACGGCGACGCTGTGGACCGTGTCGAAGGCTCTGGCCACCTGGCCGATCTCGTCGCGTCCGCTGATGCCGATCGGCCGCGCCTCGGCGTCGAGGTCGATCGGCTCGGACCGCTGGAGCTTCTCGACGACCCCGGGCAGGCGCGACTGGGCGACGTCTTCCGCGGTGGCCTTGAGCAGCCCGAGCGGGCGCAGCATCGAGCGGGCGACCAGCAGCGAGAGGCCGACCGCCAACGCGAGCACCACCAGGACGACGATGCTGTCGAAGACCGCCCGCTCGCGCGCGGCCGACTCGATCGCCTGGCTGCGTGCCACCGAGGCGGCACCGAGCCGCCCCTCGACCTGGTGCAGCAGCTCGGGCTCGGCGCTCGACACCGACCACCACTCGGCCGGGCTGACGTCGATCGCCGACGTGCCCTCGCTGGCGAGGACGGCCGCCTGGAGCTCCTTGGTCCGTTGGACCTCGGGGCCGACGAGCGTGTCGACGAGCAGCGCCCGCTGGGGCTCGTTGGCGCCGGCGCGGAACTCGGAGAGCAGCACCGCCCGGGTCGCGAGGGTGGAGGTGAAGCGCCGGTACTGCCCGGGCGCGAAGCGGCCATGCGCGAGCACGTCGGCGACCAGCTCACGCTCGAGGGCGGCCAGCTCCTTGATGCGGGAGAGGGCGACGAAGGCCCCGACGCTCTGCGCCAGGCTGCGGTCGGCGATGCCGGCCATGATCTCGCGGTTGGTGTTCAGCAGGTCGGCGACGGTGGCGCTGTAGAAGTCCAGCGCTGCGGGCACGGCGACCACCCGGCCGTCCACGTCCCGCCTGAGCTCGGCGAGCCCGTTCAGGCGGTTGCCCGCCGAACGGAGCTTCTCCCTGATGGGTGGGGCCAGCGCGCCCTCGTCCAGCGCGCCGACGCTGGCGCGGTACGCGCCCATGGCACGGTCGACGGGCCCGCGCTGGGCGGGCAGGGAGCGGCCGTCCGCGCCGGCCCTGGGGCTGAGCAGCCACCGCGCGCTCAGGCCACGCTCCTTCTGCAGCTCGTGCGCGAGCGTGGTGCCGCGCAGGGCGAACTCGGTGAGCTTGGTCACCCGGTCGGCCTGGCGGCTGGTGGAGACGGCGGAGGCGACCTGGAGTCCTGCCAGCACGACGACCGCGACGGCCGGGATGATGAGGATGAGGGCGACCTTCGGCCTGATCGGAAGGTTATCGATGAGCATTCGCACGCCTCCCCGGGCGGCCTGTGCTCTGGGGCGGCAGCACAGGTAGGCGCCGTCCGACCGTCCGGAAATCGTCGGCTCAGGGGAATCGGGGACGCTAGCGCGGCGGCATGACTGAGGTAGTCTTACGGCCGCACGACTGCGATGCAAGTCGTCCGACCCGATCCATCCGGCGGGAGGCCGGCCCGAGGAGCACGGAGGAGCCATGCGCAGAACGCTCGGTCCCGGTCGCCTGCTGCTGCTGCTCACCCTGGTCATGGTCGTCACCGTGGCCGCCTGCGAGGGTCGGGCGGAGCGGCCGGCCCCGGCGCCGGACCGGCCCGTCCGGGAAGGGCTGACCGAGCTCGGGAGGCGCCTGCCGACACGCATCCAGAGCGCTCGGGTGATCCAGGTCGCCTCGGACGTCTCGTACGCGCCGGTAGAGTTCTACGATGCGTTCGCGCCAGACGTGCTGGACCGTCCTGTGGGCGAGCCCGAGCCGCAGGTCCGGGGCATCGACCCGGACCTGGCCGCCGAGCTGGGCCGGAAGCTCGGGGTGCGGTTCGCCTTCAGCAACGTCTCGTTCGACGAGCTGATCCCGGCGCTCCGGTCAGGGCGCTTCGACCTGATCATCTCCTCGATGACCGCCACCGCCGAGCGAGCCCAGCAGATCTCCTTCATCGAGTACTTCCAGGCGGGCACCTCGATCATGGTCGCCAAGGGCAACCCCAGGCGCATCCGCTCGCTGGCCGACCTGTGCGGCAGGACCGTGACGCTGCAAGTCGGTACCGTCCAGGAGGAGCTGGTCGCCCAGCAGCAGCAGGGCTGCGGCGCGCGGCCGGTCAAGGTCAAGGCCCTGGACAGCGGGACCCAGGTCATGCTGGAGGTGAAGTACCGTCGGGCCGACGCAGCCCTGACCGACTTCCCGGTCGCCGTGTACAACGCCAAGGTGTCCGGCGGGGGCAGGGACTTCCAGGTGGTCGGCGAGCAGATCGACCCGGGGCCCTACGGCATCGGCGTGCGCAAGCAGGACGAGCAGCTCCGGGACGTCGTGCAGACCGCACTCAAGCAGATCATCGCGGACCGGAGCTACGACCGGGTCCTCGCCAGATGGAACGTGAGCGACGGCGCGCTCCGGACGGCCCGGCTCGTCGGCGCCGCGTAGAGGCCGGCCGGTGCGCTTGCCGCTCTCTGACAGGTTTGACTCGGTTGATCGAGGCTTGCCATGGGGATGAGAATTGCGCTTCGACAGCGTGCTGACCGACGAGATGGAAACTGCGGGCACCGTACGAGCCCGGCCCGAGAGGCTCGCCTTGGATCTGCATCTCCGGCCCGCCATCCCCCCGAGTCCAGGGAGGTCCTTCATTGAGCGTCTTCGAGCAGAACGCGACGAAGACCCTGCAGACCGAGCAGACCAGGCCGCAGTTCCAGCGCGTCGTGCGCGGGTACGACCCGATGCAGGTCGACCGCTACGTGATGCAGCTCATCGCCCTCATCGAGCAGCAGCACCGCCGCGCCGAAGAGGCCGAGCAGGGGTCGCGCCAGCTCCAGGTCGAGCTGGAGACGGCCCGGGGTGAGCAGGCGCCGCCCTCGTTCGTCCATCTCGGCGCCGAGGCGGCCAGGATCCTCGAGCAGGCAGGCACGTCGGCTGAGCGCCTGCTCGGCGAGGCCAAGGACCGTGCCCGGGAGATCGGCCAGGCCGCCGAGGAGGAGGCCGGCGAACGGATCAAGGAGGCCGAGGAGCGCGGCGCCGACCTCGAGCTGGCCGCCCGCCACACCCTGGAGGAGGCGGAGGCCCAGCGGGACGAGACCATCACCGAGGCCAACGAGACCGCCGAGCAGACCCGCACCCGCGCCGACGAGGAGGCCCGCCTCGTGCTGGCCGAGGCGCGCGACGCCAGCGACATGGTCTGGCAGGAGCTGCAGCAGGACCGCGCGATCGTGGAGGGCGAGACCAACCGGCTGCGGGCGTTCCGCGAGAACATGCTCGAGCACTTCGAGCAGATCCACCTCCACCTCCGCGACCTGCTCGAGGACGCTCGCGACGGCGACGACATCCAGGCCGAGGCCAGGGCCGCCGAGGCGAGAGCGGCGGCCGCGCGGGCCGTTGCCGACGCGCAGGCGGAAGCCGACGAGGAGGCCGACGACGTCGAGAGCGACGCCGAGGCCGGGCCCGCCGAGGTCGCGGTGGCTCCCAGGCAGGCCGCACTCGCACAGCCCACGCTCCCGACGGCGCAGCCCGAGCCGGCCAAGCCAGAGGCGGTGCCGCAGGTCGGCCCGAAGTCGGCGGCCAACCACCCCAAGGCGTAGACGGGCGCAGCCACCGGCGCGAGCTGGTCGCCGGCCGCCACCCGCCCACGAGGCCGAGCCGCCCCCCCGGGAGCGGCCCTGACCCGATGTCGCGCGGTGGAACAAGGCTGTCCCACGACTGCGTTACTGTGGGTGAGAAGTGACCCACCCCCCGGCCCGCGTGGCCGGGGGGTGCTGGTGCGTGCCCTGCCATGCCCGAAAAGGAGCCCCTGTGCGTCTGGAACCGTTGCTCGACCGCTGGCCTGCCGATCCCTGGTTCGCCGAGCTGGCCGTCGCGCTCGACGAGGGCGGCGCGGCCGGTGCCCCGGAGGGCGGCGCGGCCGGTGCCCCGGAGGGCGGCGCGGCCAGGGGAAGGCCGGTCGAGGTCGTCGTGCCCGACGTGGCGCGCGCGTTCCTGCTCGCGGGCCTCGCCCACCGCGGCTGCCTGGTGGTCGCGGTCACCGCCACCACTGCCGACGCCGAGTCGCTGGCCGAGGACGCGGCGGCGTTCCTCGGCCCGGACCGGGTGGCGGTCTTTCCCGCCTGGGAGACCCTGCCCCACGAGCGCCTCTCGCCGCGCTCCGAGACGGTCGGCCGGCGCCTGGCCCTGCTGCACCGGTTGACCGACCCGGGTGCCGCGCCGCTCGCCCTCCTGGCCGTGCCCGCCCGGGCGGCGATGCAGCCGCTCGCCCCCGGCCTGGACACGATCGACCCGGTCCGGGTGGCCAGGGGCGACCGGGTCGACCTCGAGGACCTTCTCGAACGGCTGGTCGCGGCGGGGTACGAGCGCACCGACATGGTGGAGCGGCGCGGTGAGGTGGCCGTGCGCGGCGGGCTGGTCGACTTCTTCCCGCCTGGCGAGGACCACCCGGTCCGGGTCGAGTTCTGGGGTGACGAGGTCGAGGGCCTCCGGTCGTTCGCGGTGGCCAGCCAGCGCTCGCTCACCGAGCTGTCCGCGGTGGAGGCGTTCCCCTGCCGCGAGGTCCGCCTGACCGCGGCGGAGCGCCAGCGCGCGCGCGAGCTCGCCGGCGAGGTGCCGGCCGTCGGCGACCTGCTCGCCCGGGTCGCCGAGGGGCTCGTGGTCGAGGGCCTCGAGTCGCTGCTGCCCCTGCTCTTCGACGAGCTGGTACCGTTCCCCGACTACCTCCCGCCCGACGCCGTGCTGGTCCTGGTCGATTCCAAGAAGACCCTTGACCGCGCCGAGGAGGTCCGCGTCCAGGCCGAGGAGGCGCTCCAGGCGTCGTGGGCGACCGCCGCCGAGGGGGGCAGGGCGCCGGTCGAGAGCGCCGGCTACCTGCCGCTCGACGAGGTTCTGGGCGGCTCGGACCGGACCGTGCTGCGGATCGGACCGTTCGACTCGGGCAGCCCGGCCGCTGTCCGGATCGAGGCCCACACGACCGGGCCCTACCGGGCCAACGTCACCCGGGTGGCCGCCGACGCCCGCCGGCTCGCCGCCGAGGGCTACACCGTGCTGCTCTGCACCGAGGGCGCCGGGCCGGCCGAGCGCCTGGTCGCCGTGCTGGGCGACGAGGGGCTGCCCGTGCCCCTGGCCGTGGAGCCGCCCGGGCCTGGGGAGGCGGGGGTGGTGGTCGGCACCGCCGGCGTGCTCACCGGGTTCCGGCTCCCCACCCTCCGCTTGGCGCTGGTCGCAGAGGGCGACCTGTACGGCACCCGCCGGCAGACCAGGGAGCAGGCCCGCATGCCGTCCACCCGCCGCCGCTCCCGGCACGCGGGCGCCTCGATCGCGCTGGAGGAGCTGCAGCCGGGCGAGGTCGTGGTGCACGCCGTGCACGGCATCGGCCGCTACGTCGGCATGGAGCACCGCACCGTTGCCGGGGCCGAGCGCGACTACCTGCTGCTCGCCTACGACCAGGGCGACCGCCTCTACCTGCCCAGCGAGCAGGTCGAGATGATCAGCCGCTACGTCGGCGGCGAGGCGCCCAAGCTGTCCCGGCTGGGGAGCAAGGAGTGGGACCGGCAGAAGGCCAGGGTCCGCAAGAAGGTCAGGGAGATGGCGGCCGAGCTGGTCCGGCTCTACTCGGCCCGCATGGCCTCGCCCGGCCACGCGTTCGCGCCCGACGCGCCCTGGCAGCGCGAGCTGGAGGACGCCTTCCCCTTCAGCGAGACCCCCGACCAGCTCACCGCCATCGAGGAGGTCAAGGCCGACATGGAGGCGCCCGTCCCGATGGACCGGCTGCTCTGCGGCGACGTCGGCTACGGCAAGACCGAGGTGGCCGTGCGGGCCGCCTTCAAGGCGGTCATGGACGGCAAGCAGGTCGCCGTCCTGGTGCCCACCACCCTGCTCGCCCAGCAGCACTCCGCCACCTTCGGCGAGCGCTTCGCGCCCTTCCCGGTCAATGTCGGCACCCTCTCCCGCTTCCAGTCCAAGAAGGAGCAGGAGGAGCTCGTCGCCGCGATGGCCGACGGCACCGTCGACGTGGTCATCGGCACCCACCGCCTGCTCTCGGCCGATGCCAGGTGGGCCGACCTCGGCCTGGCCGTGGTCGACGAGGAGCAGCGCTTCGGCGTCGTCCACAAGGAGCACCTGAAGCAGCTCCGCACCGAGGTCGACGTGCTCACCCTCACCGCCACCCCGATCCCGAGGACGCTCGAGATGAGCATCTCCGGGATCCGCGACATGTCGGTGATGGAGACCCCGCCCGAGGAGCGCCACCCGGTGCTCACCTTCGTCGGCCCCTACGACGAGGCCACGGTCGCCGACGCCGTGCGGCGCGAGATGCTCCGCGAGGGCCAGACCTTCTTCGTGCACAACCGGGTCGACACCATCGACCGGGTCGCCCTGCGCGTCCGCCAGCTGGTCCCCGAGGCGCGGGTCGGCGTGGCCCACGGCCAGATGACCGAGGAGCAGCTCGAGCGGGTGATGCTCGAGTTCTGGGACAAGAAGTACGACGTGCTGGTGTGCACCACCATCATCGAGTCCGGCATCGACATCCCCACCGCGAACACCCTGGTCGTCGACCGGGCCGACACCCTCGGCCTGGCCCAGCTCTACCAGCTCCGCGGCCGGGTCGGCCGCTCCCGCGAGCGGGCCTATGCCTACCTGTACTACCCGCCCGAGCGCAGCCTCACCGAGACCTCGCACGCGCGTCTGTCCACCGTCGCCGCCCATCAGGACCTCGGCTCGGGCAGGGCCATCGCCATGAAGGACCTGGAGATCCGCGGCGCCGGCAACCTCCTCGGCGCCGACCAGTCCGGCCACGTCGCCCTGGTCGGCTACGACCTGTACATGCAGATGCTGGCCGAGGCCGTGGCCGAGATGCGCGGACGGCCCATCGAGCAGCCCAAGGACCTCAAGCTCGAGGTCCCGGTCGACGCGCACCTGCCCGCCGCCTACGTCCAGCGCGAGCGGCTCCGCCTGGAGGCCTACCGGCGCCTGGGCGGGGCCAGGGCGGTCGACGAGGTGGCGGCGCTCGGGGCCGAGCTGGCCGACCGCTACGGGCCACCGCCCCTCCCGGTGCGCAACCTCCTGGCCCTGGCGGGCGTCCGCGCCCAGGCGGCCGCCCTCGGGCTCACCGAGGTGGTCTGCTTCGGCGGCCAGGCCCGGCTCGCGCCGGTGCCGACGCTCCCCGAGTCCAAGCAGGTCCGCCTCGACCGCCTCTACCGGGGCGCGGTCTGGAAGGCGGCCGAGCAGACGCTGGTCGTGCCCCTGCCCACCGGCCCGCGCGCGGCCAAGCTGGGCGCCGCCGGGGGAGAGGACGCCGTCGACCTGCCCGCCTGGCTGTCCGAGCTGCTGGAGGGCGTCCTCGGAGCCCCGGCGGCGCCCGAGCTCCCCGCGGCCGACCGTCGCGAGCCCCACCGGGCCGCGTCCTCGGCCGGGCTGCCGTAACGACCCCGTCTCCGCGCCCGCCCGCAGCACCCGGACCGGCGGCGCGGCGACGCCGGACGCCAGGTGCAGCTATCCTTACGACCCCGCCTCCGCGCCCGCCCGCGGCACCCGGACCGGCGGCGCGGCGACGCCGGATGCCAGGTGCAGCTATCCTTGACCGTCGCCAACCGCTGCATCCAGAACGTGAGGTCGTCGTGCGCCGTCTCCTGCCTGCCCTCGTCATCCTGGTCGCCCTGGCGGCTGCCGGCTGCGGTACCAGTACCGGAACGGTCGCAAGCGACCAGGCCGCCACCGTCGACGGCACCGGCATCCCGGTCAAGGAGCTGACCGCCCTGGCCGAGGCGGGCAGCGGCCAGCAGCAGGCCGGTGGCAGCGACACCACCCGCCAGGCCCTCGAAGGGTTGATCCAGTCCCAGATCGTGCTCGGCGGGGCCGGGCGCGAAGGGGTGACGGTCGCCGACGCCGACGTCGACGCCCGCCTCGCGCAGCTCAAGGAGCAGGTGGAGGCCCAGGGCGGCGCCTTCGAGGAGGTGCTGCGCCAGCGCAACGTGACCGTGCCGATCCTCCGCAACCAGCTCCGGGTGCAGCTCGCGGCCGAGCGGGTGGCGGTAAGGCTGGTGCCCGGGCCGAGCGACGCGGAGCTGGCCGAGACCCTCGGCAAGCGCAAGAACGAGTTCCTGCAGCTCCACATCCGCCACGTACTGGTCAAGGACGAGGCCACCGCGGACAAGGCCCGCGGGCTGCTTGAGGACAAGGGCGACTGGCCCGCGGTGGCCAAGCAGTACTCCACCGACCCCGGGAGCAAGGACAGCGGTGGCGACCTCGGCTTCCAGAGCAAGGGCCAGACCGTCGCGGAGTTCGACAAGAAGAGCTTCGAGCTCGCCGGCCAGGGCGACTGCAAGGGCAGGACCGAAGGGGCTTGCACGTCGCCGATCTCCGAGCCGGTCAAGACCCAGTTCGGGTGGCACGTGATCCAGGTCACCGGGGTCCAGCTCCCCAAGATCGACGACCAGCTCCGCGGCCAGCTCGACCCCGGCCTGCAGCAGCGCAGGCAGACCGCGGTCCAGGACTGGTTCTCCAAGCAGCTCAAGGCGGCCAGCGTGACGGTCAACCCGCGCTTCGGCCGGTGGGACGCTGCCTCGGGCAAGGTGGTGGACCGGGAGACGGCCCCGCAGACCACGGCGCCGCCCAAGCAGCCCTCCGAGGAATCTGCGACCACCACCACCACACCGTAGGGCGGCACGGGCATGGCCAGGGTCGTCCTCGTCGCCTCCAGCCCGCGCTTCCCGCTGCTGTTCCCGCCCCAGACCTGGCGGGCGCTCGACGCCCACCACCCGGTGTACGTGCTCGACAGCGGCCACCCGTCGCTCCCGGCGCTGGACGTCGGCGAGATCCCCTGGGAGGTGCTGCCAGAGGCCGAGGACACCGGCCCGGCCGGCCGGGACCTGCTGCTGGTCGGCCAGGGTCTCGACCTGGAGGGCGTGGCCGAGGCAAGGCGGCGGGCCGACGCCCTGCTCGACCTGGCCAAGGAGCGCGGCGCGGCCACCCTGCTGCTGCCCCCGGTGAACGACGGCCCGCTGGTCCAGATGGTCGCCGACCGGGCCGCGCGCCAGCACGTGGAGGTGGAGGCGGTGTACCCGCTGGGTGAGCCCAAGGGCTCCGCCCTGCTCGACCTGGTGGAGACCGAGGCCCGGCTGCGCGGCCCGGGCGGCTGCCCCTGGGATCACGAGCAGACCCACGCCTCGCTCGCCAGGCACCTGGTCGAGGAGTCCTACGAGGTCCTCGACGCGATCGACGAGGGCGACCCCGGCCACCTCCGCGAGGAGCTCGGCGACCTGCTGCTCCAGGTGGTGTTCCACGCCCAGATGGCCGAGGACGCCGGTACGTTCGACATCGACGGGGTGGCCCGGGCCATCACCGAGAAGCTGGTCCGCCGCCACCCGCACGTCTTCGGCGACGCGCGGGTCGGGTCGGCCGGCGAGGTGGTGCGCAACTGGGAGGCGATCAAGCGGGAGGAGGAGGGCCGGACCGACCCGCTGGCCGGCATCCCGGCCGCCCTGCCCGCCCTGCAGCTCGCGGCCAAGCTGCAGCGGCGTGCCGCCGAGGGCGGCTTCGCCTGGCCCAGCCGGCACGGCCCGGCCGCCAAGGTCGCCGAGGAGCTCGAGGAGGTGCTCGGGGCGTCCGAACCGGCCGACCTCGAGTGGGAGGTGGGCGACCTGCTGTTCGCCGCCGTCGCCTTGGCCCGGTCCGTGGACGTGGAGCCGGAGGCGGCCCTGCGCCGCACCGCCCGGCGGTTCCGGGCCCGCTACACCACCGCCCGCGCCGCTGCCGAGGCCGACGGCCACGACCCGGCCACCCTCGACCTCGAGACCTGGCTCGAGTACTGGAAGGCGGCCAAGCGCTCCCTGGCCGCCCACGCGAAGGGCGCCGAGCCCGACCAGCCGGGGACCGACGCCAGCCCGGAGGAATGAGCCGGCGACCCTCCCTCGTGGCGGCCCCGGCTCTCCTGCCGCGCAGCGTGGGTCAGCGCGGCGGCGTGGGCCCCTGGTCCGCCGGCGGCTCCCCGGCCGGCGGCTCCCCGGCTGGCGGCTCCCCGGCTGGCGGCTCCCCGGCGGGACGGTCGAGCACCAGCGTCTCGTCGGGCGCTGGTGCCGGCGGCGCTGGCGGGCTCTCCGGGGCGGGGTAGGCGCCGGGCTGCTGCCACGAGGGCTGCGCCGGCGGGGGCGGCGCCTGGCCGGGTTGGCCGTACCCCGGCGGCGGTGGGCCGGGTTGGCCGTACCCCGGCTGCTGCGCCGCGCCTTGCGGCCAGGATGGCTGCTGGCCGTACCCGGGCGGCGCCTGGCCGGGTTGGCCGTACCCGGGCGGCGCCTGGCCGGGTTGGCCGTACCCCGGCTGCTGCGGCCACTGCTGCCCCCAGCCCTGCTGGGGCTGGCCCCAACCGGCGCCAGCGGGCGGCGGCGCGCTCGGGCGGCGGCGGGTGGCCCGGACCACCAGGACGATGACGAGCACGACCAGGGCGAGCAGCACGGTCCCGCCGATGACCAGCCCGATCACCACGTTTCTGGCCGTGTCCCTGGCGGCCTGCTCGACGTCCCCGGTGGTGTTGTCGAGCCCTGCGGGGCGGGGGCCGAGCTTCTCCTCGAGATCCAGGCGGCTGTAGGTTTCCTCGGCCGAGGATCCCGTGGATCCGCTGCGTGCGATCACGGTCAGCTCGGAGAACCGCAGCGGGAAGTTGTCCCAGATGATCTCGGCCGCCCTGTCCTGCTCGTCGCTGACCCCGGACTCGCCCACGTTGCTGTTGTAGGTCAGGGTCACCCGGTCGCTGCTGCCGGTGATGTCGGGGTTGTGGATCCCGGCGTCCTCCAGCGCGGTCAGGGTCCTGATCATGCCGCTGGCGAAGCTGCAGCCGGCCACAAGCACCGCTGCCACGGCCACAAGGCAGAGCCACCGTCCGGCCCGCGGCCAACCCTGCATTCTCGTCGACATTTGGACGGCTCCTTGGCGGGTATCCGGTACGAGCCCGAGGATACCGCGTGCACCAGCGTGGAACGACCGATGCCAATCGGGGGAAGGATCCCCGACCCGGCCGACCGCCGATGGTATGCTCGCGCGCGCCCGTACCGCCCGCGAACGCTAGGGAGAGCTTCCCCATCATGGCTTCCATGGCAGCCATCGAGTTCGTCGTCGCCCGCGAGGTCCTGGACTCCCGCGGCAACCCCACGCTCGAATGCGAGGTCCAGCTCGAGGATGGCGCGACCGGGCGCGCGATCGTCCCCTCGGGCGCCAGCACGGGCCAGTTCGAGGCCGTCGAGCTGCGCGACGGCGGCACCCGCTACGGCGGCAAGGGCGTGTCCAACGCCGTCCGCAACGTCAACGAGATCATCGCCCCGAAGCTCCTCGAGGAGGAGGACCCGCTCGACCAGCGGGCGGTCGACCGGCTGCTGCTCGACCTGGACGGCACCGACAACAAGCAGAAGCTCGGCGCCAACGCCACCCTCGGGGTCTCGATGGCGGTGGCCCGCGCCGCCGCCGACTGCCTCGGCGTGCCGCTCTTCCGCTACCTCGGCGGGCTCTCCGCGCACGTGCTTCCCGTCCCGCTCATGAACGTGGTCAACGGCGGCGCCCACGCCGACACCGACGTCGATTTCCAGGAGTTCATGGTGGTGCCGGTGGGCGCGCCCTCGTTCGCCGAGGGCCTGCGCATGGGCGTCGAGGTCTACCACGCCCTCAAGGGCGTGCTGAAAGACCAGGGCCTTGGCACCGGTGTCGGCGACGAAGGCGGCTTCGCGCCCAACCTGCCCGGCAACGAGGCCGCCCTGGAGCTGCTCGTGCGGGCGATCGGCAAGGCCGGGTTCGAGGCGGGGCAGGAGGTCGCGCTGGCCATGGACCCGGCCGCGACCGAGTTCTACCGGGACGGCCGCTACGAGCTGGCCGGGGACGGCCGCACGCTGACCTCCGAGGGCATGATCGAGCTGTGGAGGACGCTCTGCGACCGCTACCCGATCGTCTCGATCGAGGACGGGCTGGCCGAGGAGGACTGGGAGGGCTGGGCCGCGCTCACCGAGGCGCTCGGGGACCGGGTGCAGCTCGTGGGCGACGACCTGTTCGTCACCAACGTGGTGCGCATCCAGCGCGGCCTCGACCAGGGGGCGGCCAACTCGGTGCTCATCAAGGTGAACCAGATCGGCACCCTGACCGAGACCTTCGACGCCGTCGAGCTGGCCCACCGCGGCCACTACACCACGGTGATGAGCCACCGCTCGGGCGAGACCGAGGACACCACCATTGCCGACCTGGCCGTGGCGGCCGGCTCGGGCCAGATCAAGACCGGCGCGCCCTGCCGCACCGACCGCGTGGCAAAGTACAACCAGCTCCTCCGCATCGAGGAGCTGCTCGGGGAGACCGCCCGCTACCAGGGCCGGCTCGCCTTCCCCCGCTCCTACCCTGGCGGCGGCCGATGAGCCGCCCCGGGGGCCGGCCCCCGCTCGGCCTCACCCCCCGGGGCGTGCTCCTGTTCCTGGTCCTGTTCGCGCTGGCCGCCACGGCCGTCTACCCGCTGCGCGCCTACGTGGCCCAGCGCAACCGCATCCTCGCGCTCGAGGCCAAGCAGCAGGCGCTGCAGGCCGAGAACGACCGCCTGGCCCGCGAGCAGGCCCGACTCAACGACCCGGCCTACCTCGAGCAGCTCGCCAAGCGCGACTTCCACATGGTCCGTCCGGGCGAGGAGACCTGGCAGCTCAACGGCACCCCACCGGCGGACCGGCCGGCGTCCGCGGCCAGGCAGGCACCACCGCCGGGGCACGACCGGTCATGGGCCCAGCAGGCCTGGGAGCGCCTCACCGGCTGGGTGAGGTGACCCCTCTGCATGCGCTGATTTCACAAGTGCGTTTGTTGACGGCCAGTATGGCCGTCCCTACGATGGACCCGGGCCCAGCACCGCTTGGCCCCGTGGAGTTCCCCACAGCAGAAGGAGTGTCGGTCGCCAGCATGCCTGCCGAGATCGGGGCCATCGTCCCGGGCATGGTCGTTCGCCTCGCCCCCTACGGTGCATTCATCAAGCTCGAGACGGGCGAGACGGGTCTCGTCCATATTTCCGAGATCGACCGCAACTACGTCCGAGCGGTCGAGGAGCATCTGCGCATCGACGATCAGGTGGTCGTCAAGGTCGTCGGGATGAAGGACGACGGCAAGATCGACCTGTCGATCAAGCAGGCCGCCGCCGACTGGCAGCCCGAGGTCTCCCGGCCCCGACGGGCGGCCAAGGATCCCGAGTTCGAGCAGAAGCTCAAGCGCTTCATGCGCTCGAGCGAGGAACGGCTGGTCGACGTCAAGCGGCAGCGCGAGGGCCGGCGCGGCTAGCCGGCCGTTGCCCCGCACGCCGAACCGATCGCCACGCCGGCCCGACCCGGCGGCGCTGCCCGACCCCCTGCAGGTCGCCTGGAGACCATCCCGGGCCGTCCAGCCGGATGCCGACAAGCGTGCCGAGGCCGGCTGGGCGGCGTCACTGCCCGAAGCCTCGCCCACCGAGCGCAGGCTGGTCGAGGCCCAGCTTGGCCGCGAGGCGCGTGGCTCGCTGGCGGTCGCGGCCCGCTGCCGGTACGGGCTCCCAGCGGTCGTTCGCACCGGCCCCCGCCTCCCCGATGGCACGCCGTTCCCCACCCTGTACTGGTTGACCTGCCCGGCCGCCCGGGTGGCAGTGGGCCGGCTGGAGGCGGCGGGCTGGAACGCGCGTCTCTCCGAGCGGGTCGCCGGCGAGCCCGACCTTGCCCGCGCCCACGCCGACGCGCACGCCGGCTACCTCGCCCAGCGAGACACCCTCGACAGGCTTCCCGGCGACCCAGGGGTCGGCGGCCTGCCCGGCCGGGTCAAGTGCCTCCACGTCCTGTACGCCCACGAGGTCGCCACCGGGTCCGACCCGGTCGGGCGCATCGTGCGGCGGACCATCGATCCCATCGACTGCCCGGGCCCGTGCGTGGGCCCGTCCCGCGCCGACGGGCCGGGCCCGGCCACCGGTCCCAGCGTTAGGAGGGCGGAGGTCAGCGGCGGGGCTCGGCCTCCAGGAGCTTCACCGGGAGCTCGCGCCCGGTCGGGGTGAGGTAGCTGAACTCCTCGCCGGGGCGGCGGCCGACGACCGCCTGGCCGAGAGAGGAATGCAGGCTGAGGACGTCCATGCCCTCGATCGCCTCCTCGCGGCTGCCGAGGAAGTAGGTCTCCTCGTCGCCCGCGATCTCGAGGTGGACGACCATGCCCGGGGCGACCGTGTCGGACTCGGGCGCCTCGCCGACCACCGCCGAGCGCAGGATCGCCTCGAGCTGGCGGATGCGCGCCTCCATCATCCCCTGCTCGTTCTTTGCGGCGTCGTAGTCGGCGTTCTCCCGGATGTCACCGTGTTCCCGCGCCACGCCGATGACGTGGGAGATGCGCTCCCGGCCTTCCGTCTTCAGCGTCTCGAGCTCGCCCGCAAGGCGGTCGTACGCCTCCTGGGTCAGGTAGGTGGCGCGTTCGCTGGTTGGCTGGGACACGGTCGTGACCTCCTTGGCCGGCCCGGACGTCGGGTGCAGGGGCGCTCGAACGAGCCCCATGCCGGCCGTCGATAACGTGCTACGAGACTGCCTCGGCTCCTCCGTCGGCTGCAGGGCTGCGGTCCCGCGAGCCGGCGGCCGGGCACCGCCCTCACCCCCACCCCCACACAGACGACCCGAAGGCCCGGAAAGCGCAGAGGCGGGCATGACGCCCGCTGACGCAACGCTACTCCGAGAGTGGTGCCCGGTGCCAGGGTCTTGTCATCGGCTCGCGGCGACCGGGCTTGAGCCGATCCCGGAGCTTGCGCCGACCCAGGGATACCCGCGCGCGTGGCGCTCGACCGGCGCCGTCGCGCCCTCGGCCCGGGGCAGGCGCAGCTCGAACCGGGCACCGGTGCCGGCCCTTGCCTCACCCACGAGCAACTCGCCGCCCTGGGCGCGGGCGAGCCGGCGCGCGATCCACAACCCCAGTCCGACCCCGCCGGCGCGCCCGGTCGCGCCGGCGTCGAGCTGGGTGAAGCGCTCGAAGATCCGGTCCCGGTCGCCCGGGGGGACGCCCGCGCCGGTGTCGGTGACCGCGATCACCACCAGGCCGCCGGCGCTACCGGCCTCGAGCCAGATCGGCGTGCCCGCCGGCGAGTACTTGGCGGCGTTGTCGAGCAGGTTGATCACCACCTGGGAGACCGCCTCGGGGGCGGCGCGGACGGGCAGAGGACTCCCCGGCACGGCGATGTCGATGTCGCGGTCGAGGTAGCAGAGTTGCACGGCGCGCCCGGTCTGGCGGACCAGCTCGCCGGCCTCGACCCGGGGTCGGACCTCGACCGCGTCCGCGGCCTCCTCGAGCCTGGACGCGAGCAGGAGCTGCTCGATCAGGCGCTTGAGGCGCTCGCCCTGCCGGATGGCGATGCCGAGGAACTCGTCCCGGTCGGCCCGGGTCAGGTGCCGGTCGCGAGCGGCGAGCGTGGTGAGGGTGCCCAGGATGGCGGTGAGGGGCGTGCGCAGCTCGTGGGCGACGGTGGCGAGCAGATCGGCCTCGAGCCGGTTGTTCTCCTGGAGCTGGCGGACCAGGGCCCGCTCGACCTCGACCAGGCGCCGCTGCTCGGCGGCCAGCGCCTGGGCGGCGTCGGCGGCCGCCTCGGCCCTGGCTCGCCCGGCGTCGGCCTGGAGGACGCCCCGGCAGGCGAGCACGACGGCGAGCATGGGCAGGAGGAGCAACAGCACCAGGAGGGCGGAGGACCGCGCCGTGACGAGCGCGACCGGGGCCATGGCGAGCAGGCCGAGACCGGCCGCTGCCAGACAGGCACGGAGGAGGCGGGCCGGGCGGCGGTGGGCGCCCCGCAGGCGGCGGGCCGGGCGGCGGTGGGCGCCCCGGAGGAGGCGGGCCGGGCGGCGGTGGGCGCCGCGCAGGCGGCGGGCCCGGCGGTGGGCGCCGCGCAGGCGGCGGGTCCGTGGTGAGGCTTGACCGGAACGTCCCGCTGTGTGCAGATCGTCAGCGAACCGGCTCAGACCCTTCACCCCCCCAGATGATCTCCATGTCAGTATACCTAAATAGGACCAAACGTCTATTCCAAAAAAGCCTCACCTATCTATCGAAAACCTGGATCGGAGCGGGATGTTCCTGGTCGTGGTGGTCCTGGCCGGCGCGCTCGCGGTGCCGCTGCTCGGGGGCCGGCTCTCGGCCCTGGCCGACGTGGAGGTGCGGCTGGGCCGGGTGCTGTTCGCCGCGCTCGCGCTCCAGGCGGCCAGCCTCTACCTGCCCGGGCTGCCAAGGGGGGCGCGGGCCGCGCTCATGGTCGCCTCCTACCCGGTTGCGGGGGTGTTCGTGGCGGCCAACCGGCGCCTGCCCGGCGTGCCGCTGGCCGCGCTCGGGGCCGCGCTGAACTTCCTCGCGATCGTCGCCAACGGCGGCATCATGCCCGCCTCGCCATCGGCCCTGGCAACGGCCGGGCTCCCCTTGGGCGTGCCCGGCTACCGGAGCTCCGCCGCGGTCGCCGACCCGCGGCTCTGGTTCCTCGGCGACGTGTTCGCCATCCCGGCGTCCTGGCCCTTCTCCAACGTGTTCAGCGTCGGCGACGTGCTGCTCGCGCTGGGCGCCGTCTGGGGGCTCCACCGGGTCTGCGGGTCCCGCCTCGCCTCCCCGCTCCGGGCCCGCCGGCCGCGGCCGCCGTCGGCACCCGACGGCACCTGAGCGGCGGGGCGGTTTCCGGTCGGCTGGTCGGGCGGCACGCGGGGACGGGCTTCGCTACCCTTGCCGGCGACCCTCTCCCGGATGAAGGAGCTGTCCGACGGTGCCCCGTACCCTGCTCGCCGTGCACGCCCATCCCGACGACGAGTCGTCCAAGGGTGCCGGCACCCTCGCCCGCTACGCCGGCGAGGGCGTGCACACCGTCGTGGTGACCTGCACCGGTGGGGAGGCCGGGGAGATCCTCAACCCGGCCATGGACCAGCCGGGCAACCTCGAGCGCATGCCCGAGCTGCGCAAGCAGGAGCTGGCCAAGGCGCTCGAGCTCCTCAACGTGGGCGCGCACTACTGGCTCGGCTACCGGGACTCGGGCATGCCCGACACCGAGTTGAACACCCACCCGGACGCCTTCGCCAACGCCGACCTGGACGAGGCGGTCGGGCGCCTGGTGCGCATCATCCGGGCCGAGCGACCCCAGGTGATCGTGACCTACGACGAGCGCGGCGGGTACCCGCATCCCGACCACATCCGCACCCACGAGATCTCGGTGCCGGCCTTTGAGGCGGCCGCCGACCCGGACCGCTACCCGGGCACCGGGGCCCCGTTCCAGCCGCTGAAGCTGTACTACCACGCGACCTCCACCAAGCAGCGGCTCGAGGTCATCCACGCCGGTGTCATCGCCCGGGGGATCGAGAGCCCGTTCGGGGAGTGGCTGGAGAACTGGAAGACGGACGAGTGGCCCGAGCCGGAAGTCACCAGCCAGGTGGACGTCACCCGGTGGATGGCGCAACGCCGGGACGCCCTGATCGCCCACGCCACCCAGATCGACCCCAACAGCCTCTGGTTCGCCATCCCCGACGAGGTGGTGGCCGAGGTCTACCCGTGGGAGGACTACACCCTGGTCCGCTCGCTGGTCCCCACCGCCGGCCACGAGACCGACCTGTTCGCCGGCATCGGCCCCGACGGCGAGCCTCTGGTGGGGTAGCGGACGGACGGCGGCAGACGCCGGGGCTACAATCCCCTCGGTCGGCCGGGCCCTGACGGCCGGGCCCCGACGAAGGAGGACCGCTCCCATGCAGGTGCACGACTCGATCCTGGACACCATGGGAGGGACGCCGCTCGTGCGCCTGGCGCGAGTCAGCCGCGGGCTCGCCCCGGCGGTCCTGGCCAAGGTCGAATACCTCAACCCGGGCGGGTCGGTGAAGGACCGTATCGGGCTGGCCATGGTGGAGCGGGCCGAAGCGGCCGGGCAGCTCGCGCCTGGCGGCACGATCGTGGAGCCGACCAGCGGCAACACCGGCGCTGGGCTGGCCATCGTCGCCGCCCTCAAGGGCTACCGGTGCATCTTCACCATGCCCGACAAGGTCAGCCAGGAGAAGATCGCGTTGCTGCGGGGGTACGGAGCCGAGGTCGTGGTCACCCCGACGGCGGTGGCCCCGGAGTCGCCCGAGTCGTACTACTCGGTCGCCAACCGGCTCACCCAGGAGGTCCCAGGGGCGTTCCAGCCCAACCAGTACGCCAACCAGGCCAACCCCGAGGCCCACTACCGGTCCACCGGGCCGGAGATCTGGGAGCAGACCGGCGGGGCGGTGGACGTGTTCGTCGCGGGGGTCGGCACCGGCGGCACCATCACCGGAGTGGGCCGCTACCTCAAGGAGCGCAAGCCGGGCACGCTGGTGGTCGGCGCCGACCCCGAGGGCTCCATCTACTCCCAGCCCGACGACCTCCACACCTACCTGGTCGAGGGCGTCGGCGAGGACTTCTGGCCGGCGACCTTCGACGCTTCGCTGGTCGACCGCTACGTCACCGTGTCCGACCGGGACTCGTTCCAGATGACCCGCCGCCTGGCCCGCGAGGAGGGACTGCTGGTCGGCGGCTCGTGCGGGCTGGCCGTGCACGCGGCGCTCGAGGTGGCCCGCGAGCATCGCCCTGACACCACGATCGTGGTGCTCCTGCCCGACTCGGGCCGCGGCTACCTCTCCAAGATCTACAACGACGACTACATGCGCGAGCACGGGTTCCTGCCCCGGCGCCGGGGCGGCGTCCTGCTCGACGTGCTCGCAGGCAAGCTCCACCACGACACCCCGCCGCTCATCACCGTCGCCTCCCACCAGCAGGTCAGGGAGGCCATCGACCTGCTCCACACCTGGTCGGTGAGCCAGCTCCCGGTGGTGTCGGGCGACGACCCGTCCGACATGTCCAGCGTGGTCGGCTCGGTCCAGGAGGGGTCGCTGCTCGAGCGCCTGTTCCACAAGCCCGAGGTGCTCGACGCGCAGGTCGTGGACGTGATGGACGCCCCCCTGCCCACGGTGGAGCAGCACGAGGCCGTCGAGGACGCGTTCGAGCTGCTCTCCAAGGGTCGCTCGACCGCCGTGCTGGTCACCGAGCACGGCCGGGCCGTCGGGGTCATGACCCGCTCCGACATCCTCGACTACCTGGCCGCCGGCAGCCGCTCGCGCTGAGCGCGGCCCCAGGCCGGCCTCGCGCCCGGCCGCCCGGCCGCCCCGGCCTTCACGGCCGCCCCAGCCTTCACGGCCTCGCGCCCGGCCGCCCCGGCCTTCACGGTCGCAGGATACCGCCAGGGCCGGCCCGGCGGCGGCCCATCGGGTGGTGTTCAATGGCGCTCGCCTCGCGAGAGCGGCTCGCGACCGGAACGGGGCAGAGCGCATGTCCGACAACCATGACCTCGAGTTCGAGACCAGGGCAGTGCACGTCGGCTCGGTGCCCGACCCGCAGACCGGGGCGGTGATCCCGCCCATCTACCAGACCTCGACCTTCGCCCAGGAGGGAGTCGGCGGCCACAAGGGGTACGAGTACGCCCGCACCGGCAACCCGACCCGGGCCAACCTGGAGACGCTGCTCGCCTCGCTCGAGGGCGTGCATCGCGCGCTTCAGGCGGAGCCGGCCCCGGGCGGGCCGGGCGGGGGCCTCTGCTTCGCCTCGGGCATGGCCGCCACCACCACCCTGCTGCAGACCCTGCGCCCGGGTGACCACCTGGTGCTGTCCAGCGACGTGTACGGGGGGACCTACCGGGTGGCGGCCCGGCTGTTCGCCGAGTGGGGGCTTGCCGTCACCGCCGTCGACATGACCAGCCTTGACGCGGTCAAGCAGGCGATCCGCTCCGAGACCAGGCTGGTCTGGGTCGAGACGCCGACCAACCCGCTGCTCGGCGTGGTCGACATTGCGGCAACCGCCCAGCTTGCCCACGCGGCCGGGGCGCTCTGCGCGGTCGACAACACCTTCGCCACCCCCTACCTGCAGCGGCCCCTCGAGCTCGGCGCCGACGTCGTGGTCCACTCGGCCACCAAGTACCTCGGGGGCCACTCCGACGCGGTCTCCGGCGCGCTCGTGACCAACCTGCCCGAGCTGTACGAGCGGTGCAGGTTCCTGCAGAACGCGGCCGGGGCGGTGCCCGGGCCGATGGACTGCTGGCTGGTGCAGCGGGGGATCAAGACGCTGCCGCTGCGCATGCGGGCCCACTGCCACAACGCGGTGCGGGTGGCCGCGTTCCTGGCCGCCCGGCCCGAGGTGGTCGAGGTCCGCTACCCGGGCCTGCCCGGCGACTCCGGGCACGAGCTGGCCGCCCGCCAGATGAGCGGGTTCGGGGGGATGGTGTCGTTCCGGCCGGCCGGCGGCGTGGCCGCGGCCAAGCGGCTGGTGGCCGCCACCCGCGTGTTCACCCTGGCCGAGAGCCTCGGGGGGGTCGAGAGCCTGATCGAGCTGCCCGGCGAGATGACCCACGCGAGCGTGGCCGGCACCGAGGCGGAGGTGCCGGCAGACCTGGTGCGCCTCTCGGTCGGCATCGAGCACCCCGACGACCTGGTCGCCGACCTGAAGCAGGCCATCGCCGCCGCCTGACCGCCGTGGTCATGGGCCTGCTGCTGCCCGGGCCCGGCCCCGACCCGCGCTGACCCAGGCCGCCTACTCCTCGGCGCCGGGCGGCTGGCGCAGCCGCTTGGTGGTGGCGCGGCGCTGCTTGGCAGCGACTCGGCGCGCCACGGCCGCGCGGCTCGGGTGGGTCGGGCGGCGGGTGCGGGGCACGGCCAGGGCGGCAGCGAGCAGCTCGGCGAACCGCTCCACGGCGGCACGCCGGTTGGCGAGCTGGCTGCGCTGGGCCTGGGCCACCACCCGCAGGGTCCCGTCCTGGTTGAGCCGCCGGCGCAGCCGGCGCGCGGCCCGCTCCTTCTCCTCGGCCGAGAGCGACGGGGACCCGGCCAGGTCGAAGCGGAGCTCGACCCGCGAGTCGGTGGTGTTGACCCCTTGGCCGCCCGGCCCGGAGGAGCGGCTCACGCGGAACTCGAGCTCCTCGACCGGGATCTCCACCCGGTCGGTGACCCGTACCGTCTCAGCCACGGCCGCCCGCCGCGGCGCCGGTGGCCCGTACCGTCTCAGCCACGGCCGCCCGCCGCGGCGCCGGTGGCCCGTACCGACCGGCCCGCCAGCAGGTGTCGGGCGGTGTTGACCAGGGAGACGTGGGAGAACGCCTGCGGGAAGTTGCCGACCAGCCGGCCGGTCTTGGGGTCGTACTCCTCGGCCAGCAGGCCGACGTCGTTGCGGAGGTCGAGCAGGCGCTCGAACAGCTCGCGCGCCTCGTCGTGCCGGCCGGCCAGGGTGAGGTTGTCGGCCAGCCAGAAGCTGCACGCGAGGAACGCGCCCTCCCCGGCGGGGAGGCCGTCCACGCCCTCGGCAGCGTCCGGGTGGTAGCGCAGCACGAAGCCTTCGTGCAGCAGCTCCCGCTCGATGGCGGCGACCGTGCCCCGCATGCGGGGGTCGGTCGCCGGGAGGAAGCCGACCAGGGGGATCATCAGCAGGCTCGCGTCCAGGTGCTTCGACCCGTGGTACTGCACGAACGCGCCCCGCTCGGCGTCGTAGCCCTCGCGCGTGACCTCCTCGTGGAGCTCGTGGCGGAGCGCCCGCCAGCGGTCGAGCGGGCCCTGCTCGCCGTGGAACTCGACCGCCTTGACCGCCCGGTCCACCGCCACCCAGGCCATCACCTTGGAGTGGGTGAAGTGCCGGCGCGGGCCGCGGACCTCCCAGATCCCCTCGTCCGGCTGCCGCCAGTTGGACTCGAGGAAGTCCATCAGGGCTCGCTCGAGGTCCCAGGACGAGGTGGCCGCCGGGACGCCGATGGTACGGGCCAGGTAGAGCGCGTCCATGACCTCGCCGTAGACGTCGAGCTGGAACTGCTTGACGGCCGCGTTGCCGACCCTGACCGGGGACGAGCCCTCGTAGCCGGGCAGCCAGTCGAGCTCCAGCTCGTCGATGCGCCGCTCCCCGGCGACCCCGTAGAGGATCTGCATCTGCTCGGGCGACCCGGCCACCGCCCGCAGCAGCCACTCGCGCCAGGCCTCGGCCTCCCTTCTGGCCCCGGCCAGCATCAGCGCGTAGAGGGTGAAGGTGGCGTCCCGCAGCCAGCAGTAGCGGTAGTCCCAGTTGCGCACCCCGCCGAGCGCCTCGGGCAGCGAGGTGGTCGGGGCGGCCACGATGCCGCCGGTGGGCCCGTAGGTGAGCGCCTTGAGCGTGACCAGGGAGCGGACCACCGCGTCCCGCCAGGGCCCCTCCCAGGTGAGCTGGCCCGCCCACTCCTGCCACCAGGACTCGGTCTGGCGGACCGCCTTGACCGGGTCGATGGCACGGGGCGCGCGCTCGTGCGACCAGTGCCAGGTGAGCATGAACGGCACCTGCTCGCCCTCGGCCACGGTGAACTCCGCCACGCTGGTGAGGTTGCGTCCCCGCACCTCGACCGGGGTGCGCAGCCACACCGAGTCAGGCCCGCCGATGGCATGCAGCCCGGCGCCGACGTGGCGCACCCATGGCACGATCGAGCCGTAGTCGAAGCGGACGACCAGCTCCATGCGCATCGGCACCCGGCCCCGCACGCCCTCGACCACGCGGGCGACGTCGGGGTCGTGCTGGCGGGGCGGCATGCAGTCGACCACCCGGACGATCCCGTCCGGGGTGTGGAACTCGGTGTCGAGCACCAGGCTGTCACCCCGGTAGCGGCGCCGGACCTCGCTGACCTCACCGGCCGGGGCGATCAGCCAGCGGCCGTGGTGCTCGTTGCCGAGCAGGGCCGCGAAGCAGGCTCTGGAGTCGAACCGTGGCAGGCAGAGCCAGTCGATCGAGCCGCCGCGGCTCACAAGCGCCGCGGTATGGGTGTCCCCGATGATCGCATAGTCCTCGATCGACGCTGGCATCGCTCGTCCCTGGCAGCTGTCTGGCCGCGTCCTGGGCAGTTGCTGGCCCGCTTCGCAGTATGGCAAACGTCGCCCCGCCCGGGCGGGGCGGCCCGTGACCCGTGGGTAGACTTGGCCGGGCCGCCCGGCTCACTCATCGAGCCGACCACCAGGCCCAGGCGCGGGGGGTGACCGCCACCACCGGGCCGGGCGGGCGCTCGGACCGGTAGGCGGCGTAGCGAGCGGCCAGCGCGTCCAGGGCGGCGTCGGCCGCCTCTCCGTCGAGCACCGCGGCCGTTCCCTGCAGCTCGACCCACCACAGCTCGGCCCAGTCGTCGGCGTACCGGTCGACGAGCATGGCGACCCGCGGCTCGGCCTCCAGGTCGGCCAGGCGGCGGAGCCGCCGGCTCCGCTTGGGCTTGACCGTGTCCACCGCCCACACCGCCGCGCCCTGGTGCCAGGCGTAGGTCACCGGGACCAGGCGGGGCCCGCCAGGCGGCGCCGTGGCCAGCCGGGCCACCCGGCCGGCCGCGAACCGCGCCAGCACGTCAGGGGGCGGCCCCTCGGGCCCCGCCCGTCCGCCGGTCACCGCCATCCCTCCCACGCCACGTCTTAGCCGACCACCTGCACGAAGTCCTGGCGCACCTGGGCGATGTGGCGCGCCGGGTCAGGGCCCAGCGCGGTTCGTTGCGGTGAAGCGTAGTAGGCCGCATCGGCGTCCTCCCACGACAAGGGGCCGTCGTAGCCAAGCAACCAGAGAAACTCGTCGGTCCCTGCAACGACCCAGGCGCCCAGCACCCCAAAGCCGTGCTGTTGGCGCAGCGGCCGGATCTTGGCGCTCCACTCCGCCACCCACTCCTCCATCTTGCCCGCGGCGATGGTGTAGCGGCGCAACTGGACGGTCATGTTGTCCCTCCATCATCGGGATCGGTGGCCAGACCCTAGCTCCCACATCGGGATCGGTGGCCAGACCCTGGCTCCCACATCGGGATCGGTGGCCAGACCCTAGCTCGCGGCGTGGGTGGCTGCAGGAAGGGACCCGCTGCCGCCGCTCACCCTCCCGGGCCGGCCGGCCTCACCCGGCGTCGACCCGGCCGGTCACGGCGGGCCTCACCGAGCGTCGACCCGGCCGGTCACGGCGTACTCGTACAGGGCGGCCTTGGAGTTTCGCTTCCGCAGGGCGCGCACCTGCACGCCGGTGAAGCCGGCCTCGGTGAGCAGCTCGGCGTACCAGTCCTGGGACGGCACGACGTGGCCGAAGAAGGTGGAGTTGCCGATCACGTAGCAGGCCGTGCCGCCGGGCGCGACCACGTCGTGGGCGGCCCGGAAGTGTCGCCACATGTCGGCGAAGTAGCGCTCCACGTAGCGGGCGAGCAGCCGCCCGCTACGGTTCTCGGCTGCGGCGATGCGCGCGAGGGTCGCCTCGAAGGACCCGTTCAGCGGGACGCCGTGCGCCGGCGACCACCCGGCGAGCCTGCTGGTGGCCACCCCCCAGGTGCCCCCGATCGCGCTCCAGTCCAGCTCGCCGGCCTGCCTCGAGTCGTCCAGGAAGCGCAGCCAGTACATGTAGGGGCGCAGTTCGCGGACGTAGCTGATCCGGTTGGCGTACGGCGGGGAGGTGTAGAGCACCTGGACGGGACGGTCGGCCAGGCCGGCGAGCGAGCGGGCGTCCCCGAGGTGCACCCACGCCCGGCCCGGCAGCGCGCGGCCGGCCGTGGCCACCACGTGCTCGGCCTCGACACCGAAGCGGACGAGCACGTCGCCGACTCGGGCCGCCGTGCCGCCCGGCTTGAACGACATGGACTGGTGGTCGAAGGCGGCACCGCTCACGGCGATGAGCGTGCGGCAGAAGGCGACCAGCAGCAGGTCGGTCGCCGTCCCCCCGTCCTCGTGCTCGTCCAGTGCGGCCCGGAGCGCCTTGAGCCCGGCCAGGGCCGGCGACGACCACCAGCGGTCGATCCGGAAGATCGGCGGCTGCCAGAGCCCGCCAGAGCCGGCCGCCCTGGCCGCTGCGGCCACGGCCCGGGCCCGGTCGCGCGCCTCGTGGAGCTCTGCCTCGCCGTAGTCGCGTGTCTTGGCCCGCGCGAGCCACACCAGGAACGGGTTCACGTCGACCAGGGTCGCGTCCAGGCCCACCTCGGCGGCGAACAGCCCGGTGGTGCCGCTGCCCGAGAACGGGTCGAGCACGGTCGTGCCCGGCTCGTGCCCGGACAGGGTGTCGGCCACCAGCCGGTAGGAGTAGGCGGGGGTCAGACGAAGCCAGCCGTGCCGGCCGGCCGCCGCGTTGGCTCTGAAGGTCAGGTGGGCGTTCTGGCGAACGGTCATGGGCCGGGCCCGCCGGCGACGGCGAGCCGGTCGGTGCTCGCAGTCTCCCACACCCGGGCGGCGCACCAGGCAACCGGCAGGCCGGACGCAGGCGTCGGGGCACGAAGACGGGGTTCATCGCGGGCCGGTTTGCGCCGATCGGCGTACGGTACTTACGACGTCAGTGCCAGGTTCTCCGCAAAGGCATTCGGCATTTCAAGCCGCAGCATGCAAGAAAGGGGGCGAAGTGGCATGGCGGTCTCGTCCAAGGCCAGGGTCGTCGCGCTCTGGGGCGACGAGCACGAGCGGCTCGGCGACATCGCCACCGTCCCGCTCGGCCAGCACGCGGCGATCGCGCTCTCCCGCGGCCGCTTCCCCAAGGCCTACGACCATGTCGACCCCAACGAGGACGCGGTCATGGTGGCCGCCGGGCCCACCGGCTGGGTACTGGCCGTGGCAGACGGGCACAACGGCTTCGACGCAGCCCGCGCCGCCCTCGGCGCGGTCGCGTTCGAGGCCGGCGGGTTGCTCGAGGGCGGTGTCGACGACCCGGCCGCGGCCGTGGCCACGCTGTTCGAGCTGGCCAGGCAGGCAGTGACGCGGCAGCTGGAGGGCCTGCGCCCGCCCCGCCTCCAGAGCCGCACGGCCCTGAGCATCGCGCTGGCCGCCGAGGACCAGCTCTGCGCCGCCTCGCTGGGCGACACGATCGTGGTGCACGTGCGCGGACGCCGCCCGGCCGAGGTCGGCATGACCGGCCCGTTCCTCGGCCCGGGCACACCACTCCCAGCGCCCCGGTCGGTCGAGCTCCGCCCTGGCGACCGCGTGCTGGTCGCCTCCGACGGCCTGCTCGACTTCATCGGTGCCACCTGGGCGGACCGCCTGGGCGAGGCCGGCCAGGCCGGCGACCACCTGACCGCCGTACGGGGCCTGGTGATGAGCGCCTTCGCCGGCGGCGCGGGCGACAACGTGGCGGTCGGGCTGCTCGCCTAGTGCGGTGGCCATCTACGTCCCGCTACGCTCTCGGACCGCGGCGCCGGTGACCCACGGAGCATTCGCTGGCACCATGGGAGCTGCTGGTTTGGGTAACGGCTGAGAGGGCGGCTGCCAGGCCGCCGACCGTTCGAACCTGCTCCGGGTAATGCCGGCGGAGGGAGGGAGCCCAGTGAACGACCAGGCGCACGCGTCTGGGGCCGCCCCGGACGTGCTCGTGGTTGGCGGCGGGGTGATCGGCCTTGCGATCGCCTGGCGGGGCGCGCTGGCCGGGCTGACCGTCGCCGTGGTGGACGCGGCACCGGGCGGCGGCGCGTCGTGGGCCGCCGCCGGCATGCTGGCGCCGGTCACCGAGGTCCACTACGGCGAGGAGGCGCTGCTCCGCCTGAACCTCGCCGCCGCGCGCCGCTGGCCCGGGTTTGCCGGCGAGCTGGAGGACGCCGCCGGCAGCCAGGTCGGCTACCGGCGCAGCGGCACCCTGACCGTGGCGCGCGACGGCGACGACCTGGCCGCGGTGGAGGAACTGCTCCGCTTCCAGGCGGAGCTCGGGCTCGAGGTCGAGCGCTTGCGCAGCCGGGAGTGCCGGCAGGCCGAGCCGGGGCTCGCCCCGAGCGTGCGCGGCGGCGTGCTGGCCGCCGGCGACCACCAGGTCGACAACCGCGCGCTGGTCCGGTGCCTGCTCACGGCCGCGGGACGGGCCGGGGTCGAGGTCCGGCGGTCCCGGGTGGCGGCGCTGGTCACCCGCGGTGACCGGGCCAGCGGGGTGGAGCTGGAGGACGGCGGGGTGCTGGAGGCGGGCACGGTGGTGCTGGCCGCCGGCTGCTGGAGCGGCTCGCTCCGGGGCGTGCCGCCGCAGGCCCTGCCCCCGGTCCGGCCGGTCAAGGGCCAGCTCCTGCACCTGCGGGGGCCGCAGGAGGCGCCGCTCTGCCGGCACAACGTGCGCGGCCTCGACGTCTACGTGGTGCCCCGCGCAGACGGCCGGGTGGTGGTGGGCGCCACCGTCGAGGACCAGGGGTTCGACACCACGGTCACCGCCGGCGCGGTGTACGAGCTGCTGCGGGACGCGGTCGAGCTGCTGCCCGACGTGAGCGAGCTGGAGCTGACCGAGACCGTGGCCGGGCTGCGGCCCGGGTCGCCCGACAACGCCCCGCTGCTCGGCCCCTCGGGCCTGGACGGGCTGGTGGTGGCCACCGGCCACTACCGCAACGGGATCCTGCTCACGCCGGTGACCGCCGACGCGATCGCCGGGCTGCTTGCCGACGGGCGGGTGCCCGAGCTGGTCGCGCCGTTCTCGCCGGGGCGCTTCAGCCAGGCAGCCGCGCCCATCGGCAAGCAGCCCGGCGAGGGCGCGGCGGCAGGAAGTCCCGGACGGAAGAGCACGGCATGACGGTCATCGTGAACGGCACCCCGACCGAGGTCGCCTCGGGGGCCACCGTGGCCGGGCTGCTCGCCGGCCTCGGCCACGCCGGGTCCGGGGCCGGCATCGCGGTCGCGCTGAACGGGGAGGTGGTGCCGCGGTCGGCATGGGCGTCGACCGGCCTCGGCGACCACGACCGCCTGGAAGTCCTCGGCGCCAGCCAGGGAGGTTGAGACAGCTCATGGACGATTCGCTCGTCATCGCCGGCCAGTCGTTCTCGTCCAGGCTGGTGATGGGCACCGGCGGGGCGTCGAGCCTGGAGGCGCTCGAGCAGGCCCTGCTCGCGTCCGGGGCCGAGATGGCCACGGTCGCGCTGCGCCGCACCAGCCCGGGGACCAGAGGGTCGGTCCTGGAGGTGCTGGAGCGGGCCGGGTGCCGGCTGCTGCCCAACACGGCCGGGTGCTTCACCGCCCGGGACGCGGTGCGCACGGCCAAGCTGGCCAGGGAGGCCTTCGAGACCGACTGGGTCAAGCTCGAGGTCATCGGCGACGACCGCACCCTGCTCCCGGACGCGGTGGAGCTGCGCGACGCGGCCGAGACCCTGGTCGACGACGGCTTCACCGTGCTGCCCTACACCAACGACGACCCGGTCCTGGCCAGGCAGCTCGCTGAGCTGGGCTGCGCCGCGGTGATGCCGCTCGGCTCGCCGATCGGCAGCGGGATGGGGATCCGCAACCCCTACAACCTGCGCATCATCGTGGAGTGGGCCACCGTCCCGGTGATCCTGGACGCCGGCATCGGCACCGCCTCCGACGCCGCCATGGCGATGGAGCTGGGCTGCGACGGGGTCCTGCTGGCCAGCGCGGTCACCCGGGCCAGGGAGCCCGCGGTGATGGCGCAGGCGATGCGCAAGGCGGTCGAGGCGGGGCGGCTCGCGGCCCGCGCCGGGCGGATCCCGCGCCGGCTCTACGCCGAGGCGTCCAGCCCGTTCGAGGGCCTGGCCGACCTCGACGAAGCGCCGGCCGCGGGCGACCTCCCGGACCAGAGCGGCGTGGAGGCCCCGGCTGCCGACCCGGCCGTGGCGGCGGGCACCCGCCAGCGGCTGGACTGATGGAGCCAGGGCGTCGCGCCGGCCGGCTGGCCGTCGCCCGGCTCTACCTGTGCACCCCGGTCCGGCCCGACCTGGCCGCCTTCGCCGACGCGGTGCTCGGCGCCGGCGTGGACGTGGTGCAGCTCCGCGACAAGCAGGCCGAGGCCGTGCCCCTCCTGGAGGCGGCCGCGGTGTTGCGCGAGGCGGCCGACCGGCACGGCGCGCTGCTCGCGGTCAACGACCGGGCCGACGTGGCCCTGGCAGCCGGCGCCGACGTCCTGCACCTCGGCCAGGGCGACCTGCCCCGGTCCTGGGCCGAGCGCATCCTCGGCGACGGGGTGCTGCTCGGGCGCTCGACCCACGACCTCGAGCAGGCCAGGCGGGCGGTGGCCGAGGGCTGGGACTACTTCGCGGTCGGGCCCGTGTACCCGACCGCGACCAAGCCGGGCCGGCCGGCCACCGGCGCAGGGCTGCTGCGGGCCGTGGCCGGCCTGGGCCCGCCGGTCCCGTGGTTTGCGATCGGCGGCGTCGGTCCGGACACGCTGGACGAGGTGCTGGCCGCCGGCGCGACCCGGGCCGTGGTGGTCCGCGCGATCACCGCCGCGCCGGATCCCGCCGCAGCCGTGACCCGGCTCCGCGCCCGGCTGGAGGCGTGACGCCCGCTCGGACCGACCCCTCAACTGCAGGGCCCAGCCGCCGATGAGGTTTCGTTCGGAGCGGCGGCTCATCGGAGGAGTGTGGACGCGCACACCACGTACGGCGACCGCGGCCGGCTGCGGTTGAGCGACCAGGGAGGACCATGACGCTCCTCGACTTCTTCGAATACCTCAACGACGCGCTCTTCGTCGGCCTCGCCGGGGTCTGCTACATCCAGTGGAGACGGCAAGGGGGAAGAGCAGCAGCGTGGCTCGCCGCGACGTTCGGGATCCTGGCGGGTGTGGTGCTGGTGGGCCTCGTGCTGTCGGCCAACCCCACCGGCGGGGCCGCCCGGTGGGCCACCAAGCTGCTCCTGGCTGCCCTGTTCCTGTTCCCGTACCTCCTGTTCCGGTTCGCCGCTTCGCTCGACCGTTCGTCTCGCGTCACCGAGGGCATCGTGGGCGCCCTGGCCGGCGTGGTCCTGGCATTTACCCTGGTGCTGCCCAGCCTCCCGGCCGAAGGGGAGCCCCGGCCGGGCTGGCTCCGCGCCTACCTGGCGGCCGCCGTCCTGCAGTGGACCGTCTCCTCCCTGATCGTCGCGGTGAAGCTGTGGTCGGCTGGCCGCGGCCAGCCGACCACAGCACGCCGGCGGATGCGTGGACTCAGTCTCGGGGCGACGGGCCTCAGCCTCGTCCTGGTGGTCGCCGGGTTCGCGCCCTCGACCAACCCGAAGCCGCTCACGGTGGCGACATCGCTGCTCACCCTCGCAAGCTCGCTGCTGTTCTACCTCGCCTTCGCGCCTCCGAAGATGCTCCTCAACGCCTGGCGTCAGCCGGAGCAGGCGATGCTCCGGCTTGCCATGGGCGACCTCAAGGCTGTCACCCGGGCCGAGGAAGTCGCTGCCTGCCTGCTCCCCCATGTCGTGGACATCGTTGGCGGGCGGGGCGCGGCGCTGGCCGAGGAGTCGGGGAAGCTCATCGGGTCCCATGGCCAGACGCCAGGCCTGCAGGATGGACTGGCCGCCGCCGATCCCGACGGCCCTACGGTGGAGGCCCGGATTCCGGGCTTGGTGCGGCTGCCGCTGGCAACGGGGACGCTGCTGGTCTGGGCGAGCCCCTATGCCCCCCTGTTCGGCCGCCAGGAGTCCGAGCTGCTCCGAGCGTTGGGCAGCCTCGCCGAGCTCGCGCTGGAGCGGGTGCGGACCGCCGAGCGAGACTCGGAGCTGGCCGCGGTGGTGGAAGCGTCGGGTGACGCGATCATCAGCACCGGCCTCGACGGCACGGTCAGGAGCTGGAACCCAGCCGCTGAGGCCGCCTATGGCCGTTCGGCCGAGGAGGCCATCGGCCTGCCGCTCTCGATCGTCGTCCCCCCCGACCGTCCCGACGAGCTTCCCGGTCTGCTTCGGCGGGTGGCCGATGGCGAGCGCGTCGGCCTGGAGACCCAGCACCTGCGCCAGGACGGTGAGGCGATCAGCGTGGCGCTCACCGCGGCCCCCCTGCGGGCCCGAGCGGCCTCCGTCGTCGGCATGTCGGTGGTCGCACACGACATCAGCGAGCACAAGCGGGCAGAGCGAGCGCTGGAGGGGGCCAGGGAGGCGGCTGACCGGGCGAACGAGGCCAAGAGTGAGTACCTGTCGCGGATGAGCCATGAGCTGCGGACGCCGTTGAACGCGATCCTTGGGTTCGCGCAGCTGCTGGAGCTCGACGACCTGCGCGACGACCAGCGGGAGAGCCTGGGCCATGTCCTGTCGGCCGCGCGGCACCTGCTCGCCCTGATCAACGAGGTGCTGGACATCGCCGCGATCGAGGCGGGACGGCTGCCGCTGTCGGTGGAGCCGGTCGCCCTGGCCGACGTGACCAGTGAGGCCGTCAGCCTGATCCGGCCGCTGGCCGACCAGCACGGCATCTTGCTGGTCGGCCCGACCCCGTCGTGCACCATCCATGTCCTTGGCGACCGCCAGCGGCTCAAGCAGATCCTGCTGAACCTGCTGTCCAACGCCGTCAAGTACAACCGCGCGGGCGGCAGCGTGCACCTTGCCTGCGAGCAGGTGGCCGACAAGCGGCTGCGCATCAAGGTCACCGACACCGGGCCGGGGATCCCACCGGAGTCCGTCGAGCGGCTGTTCGTCCCCTTCGAGCGGCTCGGGAATGAGCAGCGTGCGGTCGAGGGGGCCGGCCTTGGCCTGCCCCTGTCGAAGCGCCTGGCCGAGGCGATGGGCGGCACCCTCGAGCTGGCCAGCACGCCCCAGCAGGGCAGCACGTTCTGGGTCGAGCTGGCCCTGACCGAGGGGCCGGTCCAGCGTGACGAGCGCCAGCAGGACAGCACCGCGGCCGAGCAGGAGCAGGAGGCGGCCGAGCCGGCCGGGCCGGACCTGACCGTGCTCTACATCGAGGACAACCTGTCCAACCTGCAGCTCGTCGAGCAGGTCCTGAGCCGCCGGCAGGGGGTCAGGCTGATCTCGGCGATGCGGCCCCAGCTGGGCCTGGACCTGGCCAGCGAGCACCGCCCCGACCTGATCCTGCTGGACCTGCACCTGCCCGACATGCCCGGCCGGGAGGTCTTCCGTCGCCTGCAGGCCGACCCCAAGACCGCCCAGGTCCCGGTGGTGGTCCTCAGCGCCGACGCCAGGCCGAGCCTGATCAAGGACCTGCTCGGCCAGGGCGTGCGGGCGTTCCTGACCAAGCCGCTGGACGTCAAGGAGCTCCTCGGGCTCCTGGACACCGTCACCGGCCAGCGCGAGCCAACCCCCACACCCAGCTCCTCGGCGAGAGGCTGATCCCGGTGCTCGGCGGCCACTGATGACCCAGCCGGCGCCGGGCCGCCGAGGCCACGTGCTCCTGGTCGAGGACCACCAGGTGAACCAGACGCTGGCCGTGCGCATCTTGGGGAAGCTCGGCTACAGCGCCGACGTGGCGGTCAACGGCCGGGAAGCGGTCGAGGCGGTGGCGCGGTGGCCCTACGGGGCCGTCCTGATGGACTGCCAGCTGCCGGGGATGGACGGCTGTCAGGCCACGGAGCAGATCCGCCGGCACGAAGGCACGGCCCGCCGCACGCCCATCATCGCCATGACCGCCGCGGCGCTCCAGGGGGACCGGGAGCGGTGCCTGGCGGCGGGCATGGACGACTACCTCACCAAGCCGGTGAGCGTCGCAGACGTCGAGCGCGTGCTGGCTCGCTGGCTTCCTGCCCGAGCCGCGGTCCCGCCAGACCTTGGACCGACGGGACCGGTCAGGCAGCTCGTCGATCCCGACCGCCTGGCCGTGCTGCGAGCGCTCGACTCCTCCGGCCCCAACCCGGCTGGTGTGACATCCTCTCTGGTCAGAGTCCTGGTCGACGGCTTCCTGGTCAGCGCCCCTGCCGACATCGCCAGGCTTCGCGCCGCGGCCGGACGCGACGATGCAACCACCATGCAGGAGGTCGTGCACCACCTCAAGGGGGCGGCGATGACGCTCGGCCTCCCCGGCATGGCAGCCCTCTGCACGGAGATCGAGGCAATGGTCCACGCCGGGGCCTTCAGGTCCGCCCGCGACCTCGTTCCCCACCTGGAAACGGAGCTCGACGCTGCCAGGAGCGCGCTGGACGCCGCAGCGTCGGGAGGATGAGGTGAAGATCCTCGTGGTCGACGACGAGGGAGGATGAGGTGAAGATCCTCGTGGTCGACGACGAGTTGGGCTCCCGACTCGTCGTGCAGGCCGCCGTGGAACGGCTGGGGCACGAGTGCGTCGCGGCCACCGACGGCGAGGAAGGGTGGCTCCGCTTCGTCGAGGAGGAGCCCGACGTGCTCGTCGCCGATTGCATGATGCCCGGGCTCGACGGCCTGGAGCTGTGCCGCAAGGTGCGGGCCGACCCGCGGCCGGGCTACACCTACATCGTGCTGGTGACCGTGCTGGGGCAGCGCGAGGACATCCTGCGGGGCATGGAGGCCGGGGCAGACGACTACCTGGTCAAGCCCGTGGACCCGTTCGATCTCCAGTCGCGGCTCATCGCCGCCAAGCGGGTGACCGCCCTGCAGGCCGAGCTGGCCCGCTACCGCGCCGAGCTGGCGGAACAGGCCCGCACGGACGCGCTCACCGGCCTCGGCAACCGGCGAGCCCTCGAAGAGGACCTCAAGACCCTCCACGCTCGCAGCCAGCGCTACGGCCGGCGCTACTGCGTGGCCATGTGCGACGTCGACCACTTCAAGGCCTACAACGACACCTACGGCCACCGGGCCGGCGACGAGGCGCTGGCTGCGGTGGCGGCCAGGATCTCCGCCATGGTCCGGTCGGGTGATGACGTCTACCGGTACGGAGGGGAGGAGTTCCTGCTCGTGCTGCCCGAGCAGAGCCTCGAGTCGGGGCTGGTCGCGGTCGAGCGCGTCCGAGCGGTCGTGGAGCAGCTCGCCATCCCCCATGCGGCCGGACCCGGGGGCGTGCTGACGCTGAGCGCCGGGATCGCCGCCTTCTGCCCTGGAGAAAAGACCACCCCCGCGGACTTGCTCGTGCAGGCGGATGCTGCGCTCTATAGGGCGAAGTCGGCTGGGCGGAATCGAGTTGCCGTTCCTGACGTCCAGCGGTAGGCAGGACGCGCTGGCCGAAGGAGACGTGATGGCGAGTCCGGGGCCGACCGCCTCGCCACCCGAGCCCCCGGGCCCTCAGGGCTCGCCGCTCTACAACATTGGCATTCCAGAAGGAGCCTGCCCAGGCCAGACGGGTCGAGCTTGCACAAGTTATCGAGCGGCGGGTCCTCAGTAGCGCGACCCGACCGGCGCTGGCAGCGCGTCCAGCTCGGCCAGGTCGGCCTCGCCGAGCTGGACATCGGCGGCGGCCGCGTTCTCCTCCAGGTAGGCGAGCTTCTTTGTGCCCGGGATCGGCACCACCTGCTCGCCCTGGGCGAGGACCCAGGCGAGCGCGACCTGGCCCGGGGTCGCCCCGACCCGCCCGGCCACGGTCCGGACCCGGTCGACCAGGGCCAGGTTGGCCTCCAGGGCCTCGCGGGCGAAGCGCGGGTTGCGGGCCCGGAAGTCGTCGCCGGCGAAGGACGCGGCCGTGATCCGCCCGGTGAGGAAGCCCCGGCCGAGCGGCGAGAACGGGATGAACGCAGCCCGGTGCGCCGCGCACCAGGGCAGCACCTCGGCGAGCGGGTCCCGTGTCCACAGCGACAGCTCCGACTGCACGCTCGCCACCGGGTGGATCGCCTGGGCCCGCTGCAGCTCGTCCACGCCGACCTCGGAGAGGCCGATCGCGCGGACCTTGCCGGCCTGGACGAGCGCGGCCATGGCGCCCCACGTCTCCTCCACCGGCACCCGCTCATCGACCCGGTGGAGCTGGTAGAGGTCGATGACGTCGGTGCCGAGGCGGCGCAGGGACGCGTCGCACGCCTCGCTGACGTGCTCGGGGCGGCCGTCCCTGCGCATCGTGAAGGCGGCCGCGTCGTCGACCACCAGCCCGCACTTGGTGGCCAGCACCGCCTCGTCGCGGCGACCGGCGAGCGCCCGGCCGACCAGCTCCTCGTTGGTGAACGGCCCGTACACGTCGGCCGTGTCGATCAGGGTCACGCCGAGGTCGAGGGCCCGGCGGATGACCACCTCCGACTCCGCGTCGTCCCGCTCCGCGCTCGAGTAGGCCCACGACATCCCCATGCAGCCGAGCCCGATCGCGCCGACCTCGGTGCCGTCGGGCCCAAGCCGTCGCTGTCGCATGCGCGCTCCCTCCGTCCGCGTCTCCATGGTGGCCGCCCACAGTACCCGGCTTCCAGCCCGCAGACCCCCGGCGGGCAGCGGGGCACGCGGCGGGCAGCGGGGCACGCGGCGGGCAGGACCCGGCGTCGTCGCCGAGCTCGACCGGGGCGGTCGGGCCGAGCTACGGCGCCGGGTCGAACCGCACGGAGCGCGCACCCCGCAGGTCGAGCCACCAGCGCCCGCCGGCGTTGGCGACCCGCACCACCGCGGTGTCGCAGCCCGGGCAGCGCAGCACGGCGCCCATGCCGTGGCAGTAGGCCAGCAGGGCGCCGACCTGGCCGATGGCGCCACAGCCACCGCAGGTCGTCCAGGCCGCGGTCGCCTCCAGCGCGAACACCTCGCCGAGCAGGCCCGCCGCCGCGTTGCCGTCCACCCGCAGGTCCTGGTCGTCCATGGTCACCCTCCGGTCGGTCCGAACCGCTCCGTCCGCACCCGGGCCGGGTCGTGCCCGAGCTCCACCAGCGCCGTGGCGACCGCCTCGACCATCCGGGTCGGGCCGCACACGTACACCAGCGGCCGCGCCGCCGGCGGCCAGCCGACCTCGGTGAGCATGGCCGGGTCGATGCGGCGCCGGTAGCCGTCCCACCCGGGCGGCTGCTCCCTGGTGAGCGTGTGGGTCACCGCGAACCCGCTGCCGGCAGCGGCCAGGCGCTCGAGCTCGCCGCCGGCGAGCACGTCAGCGGCCGACCGGGACGAGTAGAGCAGCCGGGTGGGCACCCGGCTGCCGGTGGCGGCGTGGTGCCTGACCATCGCCAGCAGGGGCACCACGCCCGACCCGCCCGCGACCAGCAGGAGCGGCCCGCCCAGGGCCGGCTCCCACACGAAGTAGCCGCCGATCGGCCCGCGCAGCTCCAGCAGGTCGCCGGCACCCAGCTCGCCGGCCAGGTAGGGCGAGACCTCCCCGTCGTCGAGCCGCTCCACGGTGATCGTCACCCGCTCACCGTCGGGCGCGGACGCGATCGAGTAGCTTCGCTGCGCCTGGTAGCCGTCCTCGGCGGTCAGGCGGACGTCGAGGTGCTGGCCGGGCAGGTGGCCCGGCCAGCCCGCGACCTCGAGGTCCAGGCTCACGAACCGGGGCGTCTCCGCCCTGGTCGCTGCGACCCTGGCCAGCCGCCAGGTCAGTCGCTCCAGTACCGCTCTTCCAGCCATGGGTCTCCGTGGTTGTGGTAGCCGAGTGACTCCCAGAAGCCGGGCGCGTCGTGGTCGAGCAGGCGCAGGCCCATGACCCACTTGGCGCTCTTCCAGAAGTACAGGTGGGGCACGAGCAGGCGGGCCGGCCCGCCGTGCTCGGGCGGCAGCGGCGCCCCGTCGAACTCCCACACCACCCACGCCTTGCCGCCGCGCAGGTCGTCGAGGGGCAGGTTGGTGGTGTAGCCGCCGTAGCTCGAGGCGACCGCGTGGCTCGCCGCGGGCAGCGGCTCGGCCGCGTCGAGCAGGGTGTCGACCGACACCCCGGTGAAGGTCGTGTCGAGCTTGGTCCACTTGGTCACGCAGTGGATGTCGCCGCCGAAGGTCGACGGCGGCAGCGCCCTGATCTCCTCCCAGGTCCACGCCCGCGGGTGGGCCACCAGCCCTGCCACCCGGAAGCGCCACTCGGCCAGGTCGATCCGGGGGGTCGGCCCGGCGGTGAGCACCGGGAACCCCGCCTCGACGTACTGCCCGGGCGGGACCCGCCCGCCCGTGCCCTCGGACGGCCGGCGCCGGCCCCGGAACCCGCGGGAGACGAACCCGCTCATGAGCGCAACCTCCGGTAGCGGCGGATCAGCGCGTTGGTCGAGCTGTCGTGGCCCAGGTCGGGCTCGGCGTCCGCCTCGAGCTCCGGCACGATCTGGTTGGCGAGCACCTTGCCGAGCTCCACGCCCCACTGGTCGAAGGAGTTGACGTTCCAGATCACGCCCTGGGTGAAGACCTTGTGCTCGTACAGGGCCACGAGCTGCCCGAGCACCCGCGGGGTGAGCTTGGGGGCCAGGATCGTCGAGGTCGGGTGGTTGCCGGGGAAGGTGCGGTGGGGGACCAGGCCGGCAGGCACGCCCTCGGCCGCGACCTCCTCGGCCGTCTTGCCGAACGCGAGCGCCTCGGTCTGGGCCAGGAAGTTCGCCATGAGCAGGTCGTGGTGGTCGCCGATGGCATGGTGAGGCTGGCAGAAGCCGATGAAGTCGCACGGGACCAGCTTGGTGCCCTGGTGGATGAGCTGGTAGAAGGCGTGCTGGCCGTTGGTGCCCGGCTCGCCCCACACCACCGGGCCAGTCTGCACGCCCACCGGCCCGCCGTCCAGACCGACCGACTTGCCGTTGGACTCCATGTCGAGCTGCTGCAGGTAGGCGGGGAAGCGGGCCAGGTACTGGCTGTAGGGCAGGACCGCCAGGGTCTCGGCGCCGAAGAAGTCGCCGTACCAGACCCCGAGCAGCCCGAGCAGCACCGGCATGTTGCGCGCCAACGGTGCGGTGCGGAAGTGCTCGTCCATCGCGTGGAAGCCGGCGAGCATCCCGCGGAAGTGGTCCGGCCCGATCGCCAGCATGAGCGACAGGCCGATCGCGGAGTCGTAGGAGTAGCGTCCCCCGACCCAGTCCCAGAGCTCGAACATGTTGGCCGGGTCGATGCCGAACTCGGCCACCTTCTCCGCGTTGGTCGACACCGCCACGAAGTGGCGGCCGACCGCCTGCTCGTCCCCGAGGGCGGCCAGCAGCCAGTCACGGGCGGTGGCGGCGTTGGCCAGCGTCTCCTGGGTCGTGAAGGTCTTGGAGCAGACCACGAACAGCGTCTCGGCCGGGTCCAGGTCCCTGGTCGCCTCCCACACGTCGGTACCGTCGACGTTGGACACGAACCGGACCGTGAGCGAGCGGTCAGCGTAGTCCCTGAGCGCCTGGTAGGCCATTGCCGGCCCGAGGTCGGAGCCGCCGATGCCGATGTTGACCACGTTGGCGATGCGCCGGCCGCTGTGCCCGGTCCACGCGCCGGAGCGCACCCGGTCGGCGAGCTCGGCCATGCGGCCGAGCACGGCGTGCACCTTGGGGACCACGTCCTCCCCGTCCACCACGATCGAGGTGCCCTCCGGGGCGCGCAGGGCCACGTGGAGCACGGCCCGGTCCTCGGTGGCGTTGACCCGCTCGCCCGCGAACATCGCCACGATCCGCTGCCGCAGCCCGGCCCGCTCGGCCAGCGCGACCAGCAGCCGCAGCGTCTCGCCGGTGAGCCGGTGCTTGGAGTAGTCAAGGTACAGCTCGCCGGCCTCGAGCGTCATCGCCTCGCCCCGCCCCGGCGCCTCGGCGAACAGCGTCCGCAGGTGGGCGTCCTTCACCCGCTCGTGGTGCGCTGCCAGCGCCCGCCACTCGGGGGAGTCCGTGATGCGGGTGGTCGCCGCTGCCATCCGTCGCCTCCTCGATCGGCCGTCCGGGCGCCCCGGACAGCATCATGCCGTTGATTGAGGTACAGCGCCTGTTGGCTGCTCAATCAGCCGCATCTTGCGACGCGGCGGTCCCCGTCTTGCCAGCTGGTGCTGCGCGGGGTTCCCGCTTCATAGCCACCTGCCCCGCAGGCGGGGTCTTACGGTCGGCTCCACGGGCGTTTGGGGTCTCCGGGCCACTCCCGGCGACCTGCTGCACGAGACCGGCGAGGTTCCGGGCGGCGTTGAGGTCGCGATCCAGGACCAGGCCGCACGCCTCGCAGGTGAACCTCCGCTCGGCCAGGGCCAGCTTGGCTTTCACCAGCCCGCAGGCCGAGCAGGTCTTGCTTGACGGGTACCAGCGGTCGGCCACCACGAGCACCGACCCGTACCAACTGGTCTTGTAGGAGAGCTGACGGCGTAGCTCGGCCATGCCGGTGTCGGCCAGTAACCATGCGCCGCTGTCGCGTCGTCTACATACGACCCACGGCGACGCCAACGGCGTTGCGGGTGTGGTGGCTGCTCCCCTGGTTCGGGCACGGCGCCCGGGTTGGCGGGTGGTCACGGAGGCACCGTGAGTCGGCTCCACTTGTCCGCCGCTGAGATGCTCTTTGGGACAGTCCAGGGTCGCGTCTCATCGCCGGTGGAATAGCAGCCGGGGGAGGCTCCTGATCACTGACGCTACGCAGGGGGTATGACAGCGCCGGGCGGGGGGCTCACCGACGTGGTGCTGCTGCCCAGGCCGCCGGCCCGGGTCCAGCACATCTACGCAGTGATCGGCGCATCGACACGCGCGGCTGCGGCGATGTTCGCCATGGAGCACGGTCTGCTGCGCTAGCGGGAGCCAAGCTCACCCATCTCGACATACAGCTCCCGGCCGGTCTCCACCTGAACGCCGAAGCCGTGGGAGCCAGTGGGTCCGAAGGTCGCGAAGAAGAACCCCTTGGCGGTCTCATTGGGCGCCAGCCGGTCCTCGGGGGTGTCGCTGCGCCCACGGAAGAGCACCGGTTCGGCATGATCGAAGCCCCTCGTGACCTCCTCGGCCACAGGGCGTCCGGACGGATCTGTCACCGTGCCGGGGACCAGCCGCGCCGTGAGCACCTGGTCGAAGTCCGGGCTGGCCGTGATCTGATGCGCGAGGTGGAGCTGCCCGGGATGCCCGAAGCAGAGGTAGGTCAGATCCCGGTCCGCCGTGTGGTCCGCCTCGACGTCGAGTTCGTTGAAGTACACGATGTTGTGGACCTCCGCAACGGCGCCACGGGCGATCGGCCGCCCCCCGCGCTCGAAGTGACCGTGGTAGATCGTGCCCTCGATCGAGGACCGGGCGGGGCCGTCACCACTGGGATCGAGTTCGGTGATGTGGAACTCCACGGGCTCGAACGTGTGCATGCCGTCGCCGCCGGCCTTGCGGTCGGCGCGGAGCACCTCGCTCACGGCATCGTCGAACCCCACCTCGAGGATCACTTGGAAGTTGTGCGGGCTTTCGAACATCGGCAGATGCGACAGGTAGAGCGCCTCCTCGCCGAACAGCAGCATGCCGTGGACGCCCATCGTGCCGTGCTCGCCATGGCCGCCCATCGTGCCGTTTTCGCCGTGGCCGTCATGCCCACCGCCGTGCTCGTGCTGGTCAGTCATCTCTGCCTCCTCCGGCTCTTCCGCCCTGAAGGGCGATCTGGCTACCCCAAACGGGAGCTGTTCGCGCCCCGACCTGACAGAGCACTACTTTGCAGTCGTAGCAGTCGGGCTCCCTGTGGGTCCCTGATTCCGTATCCTGCTGCCATGCCAGGAGCGTCCTACTACGCCGAGGCGTTCTCGTCCATGCCGGGCCGCTGCTTCCGCATAGTCGCCCAGCAGGTGAAGCTGGGCCGACGCACTGCTGCTAGCGTCGCGGCGGGTCGTCTCTCCGGACGCCGAGATGCAGGTACACCCTGCCGCCTGCCACTCAACCTCGTCGACCTCGCGCTCGCAGGAGTCCTCGCAGCAGGCTCGAAGGCGAGCGGTCGCGTGTCATCGCCGGTGGAAAAGCAGCCGGGCGAGGCTCCTGATCACTGAGGCTACGCGGCAGGTAAGACAGCGCCGGGCAGAGGTTCGGCCATCGGGGCCGCAAGCACGACCCGCTGTACCGGATCCGCAAGCTGCTGCTCATCGCCACCGAGCAGGTCACCCAGCGAGGACGGTCGCGGCTACGAGCTGGTCTGGCGGCTGGTGATCCCAGCGGCGAGGTCGCGGCGGCCTGGCAGGGCAAGGAGTTGCTCCGCGCCGTCTATCGAGCGATCGGCCTGCCGGCCGCCCACGGCAAGCACGCCGGTGGAGCTGGACCTACAGACCGCCGAGGACCAGCACCTACTCACCCCGCCGCCCGATCTCGGCCCGGTGGCCGCGCAGTCCGGCCGCG
>Ga0137375_10000506_pt1 | contig 41805 bp, 43 predicted proteins | sample SagtaG_24_FD_104936 | JGI IMG/M metagenome (GOLD analysis project Ga0137375, IMG submission 104936) | Vadose zone soil microbial communities from Sagehorn Ranch, Mendocino, California, USA - Sage1_R_113_16 metaG | ecosystem: Environmental > Terrestrial > Soil > Vadose zone | place: USA... | reverse complement strand
TAACGGCTTGCTTGATGCGCTGAATGGCGGGCTGAGACCTCCAGCCGAAACTGTGACGCCGGAAACGCGCCTTGAATTCCCAACGGTACTTGTTGTCTTTCGCCTCTCTCATTTTGATCATTGCTGCAGTCCTTGGCCGAATGCTCGAGCGATTGACTAACCATTACTCACGAATGATAGAGTTTTATGGAAATTTGGGCCAAGTAGATCGGCATGAGTTTTCCTGGCGTGCTATCATATCAAGTAAATCAACAGAGTCTTTCGCTCTCAGTGCTCAGCTCAATGACCTTCAATGAAGAAGAAGTCTCGCTGCTTCTGAAAGCAGTGCAATTCTCAGCCGAGACGCATAAAACCCAGCGCCGAAAAGGGGCCGAAGGTTCTCCTTATATCAATCATCCGATCGCTGTAGCGGAAACACTTTGGCGCGTTGGGGGCGTGCGGGATTTACCGGTAATCATCGCGGCAATCCTCCACGACACAGTTGAAGATACGGAAACCACGTTTGCCGACATTGAGGAGCACTTCGGGCCAATAGTAAGATCATTGGTTCAGGAGGTCTCGGACGATAAGAATCTAGCAAAGCTGGAGTTCCTGCGGTATCAGGAAAGTTTGCTTCGATTGATGGTGCTATTTACCTATTTGCGACGACACGGATAAAGAACGTCGGATTATCTAAAATTGAATTCGACCGTGAGGGTAGCGCCTTAATCCTGTTTGAGTACAATCCCTCTTCTCAGAACGAGATTCACACTATTGCCGACAATAGGCTTACTTCTTTCGACGTTTTCGGTGATAAAGACCGCTATATTGAGCCAAACGAAGTAATTGAGGGACAGCGCTTTATTGCAGTTCCAAATCCTCCAAAAGTTGGCTTATCGTTTGGAGGTCGAGATTGCGTCGACGGCAGGATTTACCTGGCGGGCTAGTAAGATTGTGGATAAGAACTCATTAAATGATATCATTGGAAAGGAGTTGATTGGCATTTAACGGAGAAAAATTATGACGCCCGGCACCAGGATAATCATCGATAACTGATGGAGAGTATAAGAAGTATCGTTCCGATCAAGAACAGCTCCGACAGAACCAGAGAGAGAAGGAGGTTCAAAGACAGAGAGATGAGCGAGCAAGACAGCAAGCGACAAATGGCAACGCGAACAGCGCTCAAAACAACCACCAGTAAAAACACCTCACTTAATCTGCACTAGTCACGACTTAATCTAAGATCAAGGTTAACGATAGACCTCCCCTGACGCAGCTTCTTTCCTCAAACGTTACACCGGGCGAATTGCTGCGGGCGTCCCTCTGCGCCTACCGACTTTATTGCAAGACTCTCGTTTAGATTTCCCCATATTGCCTCGTTCCACTCAAACGAATCTCATCAAATACTCCATCACTGTTTTCCAATTGGGAAATTCGGACGATCCAAACCAAATGTGCTTGCCCTCGAAGCTACTGGCGCCGTTCCCCTCGCGGTCATCAATTAAGAAATCCCCTTTGTTCAGGTTCTTATGATGAGTAATGATTAGACGTTTATAGGCCGGATCTCCGGGCTCGCCTCCCAAATATTTTTGAACCCATTCGAGTTTGTGAATCCACGCCGATGGGTTTTTTCCACGGCGCGGTTGATAAGATGTAGGTGTCGAAGTTCTGCGCAAGAAGCCGATAGCTTTCTAACGCGTCCGGGAGTGGGCGCATTAGGCTGAAGATGTAGGGCACTCGTCGTAACTGCCTTCATATTTCTTCCTATCTTCTTCGTTCAAACATTCCATTCCATACCGGAAGTCAACCAGCACTTTATCCATATCAACGTAAACAATCTTTTTCTGCTTTTGTTCTTTATTCATCATCTTCGCTCTTTCATTTGATTTCCAAAGCAAGGAGTGCTCACCTTTGCTAACTCGAATATTACGTATAGCCAACCACTGCAACTCATGGGGCGATGCCAGCCAATTCAGCCAGTGGAAGCAAGTTCCAAATTTTGACCCTGTGCGTACACTCTCGAAAGTTGGCAATCGCGATCGTTTGTTTTCGTGTTCTATCGTGTAGCATTAACGCACCCTTGAAGCGCCGTTGGTATAGTACGGCTAAAACAATATGCAGACCTGCGGAAAATCCGACCTGGGTGAAACTCACCACGTGGGCTCTTTACCATGGTTTCAAACTCTACTGGGAATTCCACGAATCGTCGCTTGGATGCCAGAATGACGTGAGAAACAGGTCCTCCAACAAGGGTCTAGCTTCAGATCTGACTTGTAATTTTGTTTACTCTTAGCTTGCACAAAAAAGGACTTCAATGCAGATTGAAATCTCAGTAGTCGAGCCAGACATTGTTTCGACCCAACCGGATTTACTATGGGAAGAGGAAGGCGCCGTCTGGCTCTGGGCTTTTCCCAGCTTACTCCTTTGGGAGCGCCGGATTCGATGGCTTTTCTCGTTAACCGGTGGTGAACGTTGGAAAGAAGATCTTTGGGGAATCGATGACGCAGGCAACCTCCTGATTTTGGAAGGAAAACGGATTCCCGGTGAACGAAATCCTTTTCGTCAGCTACTTCGGTTCGAAAATGGTCGAAGAGAAAATCCTCAGGTTGCCAAGTTGCTAGAAGCTGGATCCCTGCGGCGCCGTTGGCTGACTCGCCTACAGCAGGAAGTCGCATTCACACGCGAATTCCGTTGATTGAACAGGGTTACGTGAATCAATGGACCGTTTACAGAATCATGGACACGACCTAGGGCATCAGGGCTTCAGCGCGACTACGAGCGTGACTTCCGCCACACCGCCCGATGTGAGCGTCACCTGCTGCTTCACCGTCGGCAGGCGCGACATTGTCTTCGACCCTGCCTCACCGGTGACGAAGAGGCTCATCGGCCCCACCATCAGTTCATACTCACCCGCAACCAGCTTCTCGATCACAAAGTGACCACGAGCATCAAGCGTCGCGTTGTAATAACTGTTCGGCGGGTCACTTGTCCGGCGATACGACACGTACAATGACACGCCGTCGAGTGTCCCGCCTTCAATCTTGACCTGCCCGCGTATTACGCCGTTCCCGCGGCCAAGGATCACTCGCAGCCCCGTTACGTCTTCGCCTTGACCGATCTCCAGATTGTCGGTAATCGTTGCTCCGTTCGCTGCCTCCACGGATAACAATGAAAACTCCTGAGGGCTTACAGGAGTTAACCTAGCGAGGTGTAACGTCGCCCTTCCCGGCCGGAGTCCAGCGATGCGGAAACTACCATCACCGTTTATCTTCGACGCGCTGTGATCAATAGTGAGATCGGTAGGGACGCCAGTACTGGGTACGACATCAGCCCTAAGCCCGAGGCCCGTCAGACGCCCACCACCTGCTTGACGGCCAAGCCCCTCAACCACTACAACGCCGCTGATGCTCGATCCACGCACCATTTTTATCATCAGTCCCGTGGCATCATGGTCCTTGACCTCGACATTGATTGGCTCGCCGTACGTGTTGCTCGCGCTGTCGTCCGCCGGACAGATGCGGTAATTCCCGGGTCGAGCGCCCGAAATGCTAAAAACCCCCGCCGCATCGCTCCGCCAGTCTGCGCCGATTTCACTCCGGACGCGTCCGCGATCATCCTCGATGACGATCTTCATGCCGACACCTGGCACAGGCTCACCCGTCGCAGAGTCAATGATTCGCCCCTCCATTTTGTATGTTCGCAGCGGTGGCCCCACTGTGATATCAACGCCGGATGCTTCTCCGCCGGCGGGAACGTCCACGGGGACCGCCAGCGATGCTTCGGCCGCAGCTGGATGGAAAGTCTGCGTGTAGATGGTGGGCAGCCGGCCCGCCGGTATACCTGGTGGTTCGATGGTAAATGGTTCACCAACGCTCACCAGGTAGCGGCCGGGAGGCACACGAAAAGCATGATACTCACCAGACTCATTAGTGACGGTCTGGCGGTTGTCCTGCGGAACGAAGTGACGCACGTACCCTCCTTCGCCCGTCAAGCTCAACGTCACAGTTAGGCCACTGACCGGCTGTCCATCCATGTCCGTAACGCGGCCGGTGATTCTCCCCACAGGCAGCAGGTCGAAGTCAATGCCGGTGGTTGCCTCTCCCGGTCGTACTGTCACGCTCTTACCTGGCTGTCCGTACCTGCCCTCAGTCGGAATCGCGAGTGTCGGCGCGATCGGCAGCACATCGTATTGGCCGGGGTTAAGGTCGAAGAACCTGTAACGCCCCGTCTTGTCGGTTGTTACTGTCGTGGCCGGCGTCCGCCTTGAGCTATTAGCGTCGAGCAGTAACAATTGGACCACGACGTCGGTCGCGGGTACTTGCTTAGTTGTGATGCGGCCGGCGATGCTGCAGGTAGAACCAGGGGCTGCCTGAGTCTGAGCACGCGCGATGGGCAGTACCTGGAAACTGAAACACAAAATCGCGCTTGATGTGAGCAAATAGATCAGCCGTTGAGTTTGCTTCATGCTCTCCAGTTCTCCTTTTGGCGGCAGCCCGCTTTATGGTCTCTGGTAAATTAATGCGGCCAATGCTTAGCGAACTTATGCTTATCCGGTTGTTACAGCAAAACCGCAAGGTGCTGTAGTTTAAAAGACTCCCAAACCCCAACATCTAGTTGCTTGCTGTAACAACCGGATAAGCAGGAGCGAACTAATCCGTCCTTCGTCTACGGATCTTTTACTAAAACCTCCAGGTGCTGCAACAAAACCCCACGCGGAAGGGTGAAGGTAAAGGTCAATCCTGTCAGCTCTTCTATTTGGTCCCTTGCGGAGCAAAGTCTTAACATATCAGCGGACTCTTGAACAGAAGCAAACACGGTATCTCCTTTGAAGAAGCACTTAGCGTTTTTGCTGATCCTTGGGGCGGATCTTTGACGATTAGGAGCATTCAGGTAAGGAGCCGCGCGAGATCATCATCGGAAACTCATCCAAGGGTTGCCTTCTCCTGGTATATTTTATGGCTGGTGGCGCCACAGTTCGCTTAATCGGTGCTCGAAAAGCCACGCGCCTGGGCGAAAAGACTATGAAGAAAACGTCAGTTCCTAAAAGAAATCAGAGGACCAAAGGCGACACGATGTGCGCTCAGCATCGCTTCGACTACCGCAAGGCGAAACCAAACCGCTTTGTGTCGCAGATGGCGGAAGGTACGATTGCGGTGGTTCGAGCAATCGGGTCAGAGGGCCGGGGAGAGTCTGCACGTAAACCGTGCGGCTCAGGATTTCGGGAAATGCTCAGAAACTTCCACGCGCATTCTAAAGATTTTCAGACGGGTTTGGGAAGACTACCCAAGGAACCGAGACCCGTGAGAGTCCGGATTTGCTCCTTCTCCCGCCGGGGAAAGGCCGGGTTTGAGGGCTTAAGGATGGCCCTGATGCTCGACGACATCTCGCTGTATTGGCTCAGCAACACCGGCATGCCGGCTTTACTGCGAGTACAACCCCACAACTTCAATGCGGACCTCACGCGAAATCGCGGCTGTGAGGCCTTCCAGGCGGGATGCCTCTGCCGGTCGCAACTCGTTCTGAGTTGCGACCACGACAAACTAATAAAGTTTGTCGTTGAACGCCGAAGGCGTTGGCGAACTTCAGCCCATGGTTGGAGCAAAGCGACAACCCTGGGTGAGACAAATGCCTCGTCAGGAATCCTAACGCCGAAAGCGTTCGCAAAAGCGGGAGATTTCGCAACGCTTTCAGCGTTGCGACCACTGAAAAATGGCCGCCGTTAACCCCAGGGTTTCAAAGCAAACCCTGGGCTCGAATTCGCGAACGCCTTCGGCGTAAATCAAACCTTCTTCTGCCTATTAGGGCAGCACGCGCGTCTTCTGTGTGAGTTTCCTCTCGCCCACCTTTAACGTTATGTCGTACTCGCCGGGTGAAATCTCGCACAGCTCGCCGGGCGGTCTCATGCGGGTGTCTCCGTCGGGAGGTTGTTGAAAGTTGAAGCCGCCAAGTTGGACCGCGACACGATTGATTCCTATTTTGCTCGTTCCCTCGAGCGTGCGCAGCGTCGCGCCTCCCGCTGCACTGATCGTAATTGTGGTTTTCCCCTGCGGCTGCTCTCTGAGGTAGTAGGTGAATGTGAAACCGTTCGGCTCGTTAGGCGTAACGAGTTGACGATCCCCGAGCAGACGGTAACCGCCAATCGCACCTTCGGTTCTCCGCGACCTCGCCGGCACTGAAAAGAAATGGATGTCTTCATCCAGAACCGCGTCGTTGAGCTCGCGAAGTACCGTGATGTTCGTGATCCAGATTCCTCGGCCATATGTGCCCACGACCAGGTCTGACTCACGCGGATGGATGATCAGGTCGTTCACGGGCACGGTAGGCATGTTTGCTTTCATCGCGAACCAGCGTGTCCCACCGTCGATAGTGACATATACTCCCGCGTCGTTCCCAACAAACAGCAGATCGGGATTCTGATAGTCTTCGAAGATCACATTGATCGCTCGCTTCGGCAGGTTGCCGGCGACCGAAGTCCAGGTGGCGCCGTAGTCGGTGGTCTTATACAGGAACGGTCGGAAATCGTCTTGTCGAAGCCGTGATTTGGATACGTACGCGGTTGCGGCGTTTGCGCGTGAGGCAAGCACCCGCGTCACCCAGGCGTCCTCAGGCCCGCCCGCCCTGGCCAGGTTGGCTGTGACATCGGTCCAACCGCCTCCGGCGTCCTTTGTCAGTTGCACCTTCCCATCGTCCGTGCCAACCCAGATGACTCCCGCAGTGGCTGGCGACTCAGAGATGGTGACGATGGTGCAGTGTTGAATCGCGGCTCCAGGCGGACTGATCTTGGCTGCGTCGTTGCTGGTGAGATCCGGGCTGATCTCTTCCCAATGATCCCCGCGATCGCGCGAGCGGAACAGCACCTGCGCTCCGGCGTAGAGCGTCTTCGGATTGTGGGGTGACAACCGAATCGGCGCTACCCAATTGAACCGCAACAGCGGTTGGCCTGCAGGTCTGGTCGGCGCGATTATCTTACGCGTCCGTGTCTGCTGATCATACCGAGCGGGCCGCCCAAACTCCTGTGTGTTGTAGACCCAGCGGCTATCCGTGGGATCGACTTGGTTGTACATGCCATCGCCGATCCCGACCGTCATCCAATCAGCGAGTCCCACACTGCCCGACCACCCGTTGCTCGGTCCTTTCCAGGACTCGTGGTCCTGAAAGCGGCTTGTGGCGCAGATAGACGAACCCGGCGAACTGGCCCGGAGTGGAGGCTGGAGCATAGAGTGTCGGATTCACCTGGCTGGTTCTGGCCGTGGGATTCAAAGTCGCAATGCTGGCCACGTCCGCGATGAGCGCCGTGTTCGAGAAGCTTCCGCCCACGCTGCTCAGAGCCTGCTGCAATTGTCTGGCAGACAGACTGCTTAGAAAGACCACACCGGCTTGAGTCAGATTGCTAACCGTGTTGCGTCCCCCATTGAGCAGTAGCGGATAGCCGGAGGCGATGGTCTCGCGTCCACCGAGCGTCCAGCCACCGACGAGGCGATCCAGCAGGTCGCCGCTGTTCAGGAATCTTCGGCCCCTGCCGAACGGGAGATCGTAGGTCCAGTAAGCGTTGAAGACATGCCGCCGATCGAAGGGCGATGGTCCATAGTTGAGCCGCGCGTTACGCGTGGTGAACCATTGATATCCAGCGGCCTGATCGGTTTCGTTCAGCAAATCGCCGAGCGCTTTACTCCAGGTGTAGTTGGCGCCGATATTCAAACCATGACTGAGGCGCTGCTTGAGATCAATCTGCAGCCCATTGTAGTTGTTGTCGCCATTCGAGTCCTGACAAGTCAAACTACTGAGGTACGGATTGGCCTGGAAGAAGTTGATCGGATACAGGCCGGACGCTGTGAAAGGGGTGGTGGAGGTAGCGCAAGAGTTGATTTTGTTGCCCACTAGACGGCAGAAATACGTCGGCGTGGTGGCCAGAGTGGTGGCCAGTGTGCCGGCCACGCCCTGATTTAGATTCTGAATGAAAGTCGCATTGCCGAAACCCTGACTAGCAGAAAGCGTCGGCTGGCCTCCGAGGGCTCCGAAAGCGGCTTGAAAAATGGGTAGTGGAGCCTGGCCTGGAAGACTGTTGTTGATGAAGGTATTCCCTTTTCCATTGGCGACGTTGAGGTCAAGGTTCTTCTTTGCCTGAATGAACTCATTCAGGAAACCGTTCTCGAAAATGTTGATCTCATTCAAGTTCTGGCGATGCCACATGTGGGTGGCTTTGTTGAGCGGTTGTTTGCCGAGATTCAGAAGCTTGAAATCGAGCAGCGAAGAGCATTGCTGCTCAATATGACTGACAGCTACGGCTACAGCATTGAGTGGTTTGGAAATGTTGGTCCTACCTCGAAAAGTTTCTGGTATTGGTCGCCTCACTCGCAAAAATGGTTTATACGGCAATTGTGTGAGACATTTTTCCGTCAAGTGCCCGGATCATTTACAATTGTTCATTCCCTCGGAATTGCTAATTCATCTCTAAACAGTCGCATAGTCGGCAGGATGAGGATCAATAAGATTGCCGTGGTAATTGGACGGCACAAGCGAGAGAACTTGGCCCTTGCTGCCTAGAGTCTTTTCATGAGGTTTAAGCAAGAACACTTATTTCGCTCATTCTTGGCCCATCGAACAGTCGAAGATGGCTAAACGCTTTCGCTTAACCTGAGGATACCAGGAGAATCCTTGAATAGATTTATTGATGCGTTCTATGGCTTCGGAAATCAAAAGAGTGCTGGCGGTGGGGGCGCACCCGGATGATGTGGAAATCATGTGCTCCGGCACCCTCTTTGCGCTCCACCAACTCAGACACGAGGTTCATGTCGCCTCACTAACCTTGGGCGATTGTGGGTCGGTTGAGCTTGCAGCCGAAGAGATACGCCGCATTCGGCATCGTGAAGCAATGAAGGCTTGCGAGGTGCTGGATGCGACTTATCATCAAGCGGGGTTTAACGATCTATGTATTTTCAACGACGACAACTCTAATCGCCGTGTGACGGCACTCCTGCGTGAGGTCGATCCTTGGATAGTGATTACCCACTCGCCGAACGATTATATGTCGGATCACGAGATGACTAGCCTTCTCGTTCGCAACGCCTGCTTCAATGCATCCATACCGAACTATGAGACGAAAGCTGTCGGTAGTACCTTGAACATACCCTACCTCTATTACGCCCAACCGATGGAAGGCATAGACATCTTTGGCAAAAAAGTCACACCGCAGTTTTATGTGGATATCAGCGAGTTTATGGACGGAAAGTTACAAATGCTGGCCTGCCATGAGAGCCAGCGTAACTGGCTGCGTGCACACCACGGGATGGACGAATACATGGAAAGCGTGCGTCGCTTTAACACTTCACTGGGGCAAAGAGCATCGCAAGTGTCGGGGAGACTGATAACCTATGCCGAAGCTTTTCGCGAGCACTGTGGACACTCCCACCCTAACGACAATGTCACCACGACACTTCTCCGAGAGAGCGTTATAGCGGAACCCGCGTATTGACTCGCTGGTGCAAACGATACAGAAAAAGGTCTCGAGGCTGTTGCTGCTACCAAAAACTCCATTTGAGCAGCGGGAGTGTCAACGCCAAAACAAGTGCCCGACAAGGTATCTCGCATCTTTAGGCATCGGATCACATTGTTCAGGCTCGTAAAATGAATGAAAGCCATTCAGCGCTTCTTTTTCTCCCGCGACCTGGCGTTCCAGTGTCTCCCGTTCGGACCCGACAGTTTCAGCCGATTTCAAAGCCAGCGCCAGATAATCGTGACATTCGCGGAGCAGAGTTTCGACCTTGCGGTTGAGCACGGCGTTGCGCTGCTCCTGAAAATTGCGCCAACGTTCCATTGATCAACGTGTCTTGGATTTGCTTCGTTAGGTCCTGATATTCCGGACGTATCGAGTAAGGTAATCATTATGCAGCAATGGTAGTGAAGGCATTTGAAGGATAATCATGCAGTTGAGATTATATCCAGAGATAGTGTGGTGTTCGATACAACATTCATAGCACTCGCTAATGAGTTGAAAACCTACAAAGAATATAAGACCAGGTCCGCTACAGACTGATGTTGTTTGGTAATTCGATGGCCCATCAGAACTAGAGAGGGAGATAGCTATGACAAATACATTCGATGAACCGGTAGCCCATGCACAGATGCTTATCCGCAAGCCAATAGGTCTGAAGAGATTCGTGGGATTTAGGCAATTGGAGAAAACAATCAAAACTGACGTGGTTATCATCGGGACCGGTCCGATGGGTCTCTCGTTGGCCTCTCAGTTGGTACGGTATGCCGTTGATTTTGTCGCTTTCAAGGAGACACATTGAGAAGGAACGGTTCGCTGATAATTTTTTCCTTCGTAGTGATCCTGATGTTTACCATGGAAGGCTGTAGTAGGTTGAGACGTGTGAGTCACAGTCCCGAAACGGACGCCTTGTTCCGCGCAGTCCGGGCCGGAAGCCCCGATACGGTGAAAGCCCTCCTCAGTTCTCCCAATGTGGATGTGAATGCGGTTGATGAACATGGCAATACCCCTCTAATCGAGGCAGCTCGTCTTGGACATGACAAAGTGGCGACTGCCTTGCTCATCGCCCATGCAGACCCTTCGATTAAGAATAGTGAAGGTAAGACGGCGCTGATGTTAGCTGCTGAAGGCGGCCACGATGAGACTGTAAGAGTTCTGACTGAAGCTGGAGCCGGCAAATAAGCCAGATAAGCGAGTGAGAGTTAAGATTAATGCCTGGCGGGATTAAGTGCTGAGGTTCGGTGGCATTAGGAGCTAGGATGAGTGCCGCACACTCTTCCTAGCTGGGCGTGCTGCTACGGGCAACATGAAATCGACATTCAAACATTTAGACTATCTTTTCGCTTCTTTCGTAATTTGATGGCGATTCCAGTCAGGCCGCTGCCGAACAACAGCATAGTAGCTGGTTCCACTATAGCCGCCGTTGTAAGCTGTGCTCCTGAGATTCGTGGCTGGCGGAGATCCGTAAAACCGCCTGGCGCACTAATCGTGACTGACGTGAATAGTCCTCCAACATCCAGGATCGTCAGAAAATTTTCTCCATTTCCCAAAGCATATGAGAATGTAATTGTCTGATTGCTGAGAGTTGTTGCTATGACGGTCGCTGTGCCGCTCCCTTGAAAAGGATTGATTATCAAATCAGTAAAGCCACCACCTGGAACGGAAATGGTGATGTTGTTAACGAACCCGTCTTGTGCTTCGACTCTAGCCTGTCCACTAGAGGATTCTACCAAAATATCCGTGGTAGAACTAAATCTTACTAAAAGATTTGACTGATTCGTTGTTCCGACGACTTGAATTCCTGACGTGCCAGAATTGAGTAGGATATTTTCCTCATTCGGTTGCGGGTTATTGCCAATCAGGAACATAACGGAATCAGCTTTAGCGGGAAAGGCTGACCCGAGGCCAAAAATTGCCAATGCTGCGAAAGTGAGCGTTACTCCTCTTAAGTGAGACATCGGTCCTCCTTTATAAAAGGATCGCCAAGCCGCACCCTAGCGAGGTAAATGACAATTCAATCTGAACAACTGCGAGAACAGTCGTTCTTTAGCCTATCTGTCATGACGAATGTTGAGGGGCCAGCGGCAAAAATACACGAACGCGCCGACACTGTCAACGTCCCAAATATCATTCGATCGAAGAGAAAACGAATCCTATAGGGGCTGGAAACCTGGGTTCGTACGGTTGCGTACCGTAAGAGATTTTCAGAGTTCTGATCAGCGAGCAGTTTCTAACCCGCTTGCTCTTTTTCTGGTTTAACACTGTCAACTGTCACGGGCGGCGCCTAGGTTCTTGGTTAAACTACTCACTAGTCCACGATTGCACCGCACGTCAGATTCACCGCTGTTCCGGTAACTGCACTCGCTTGATCGGACGTCATGAAGACTGCCATGTTTGCCACGTCTCGGAGCGTTGTGAGCCGCCGGAGGAGAGTCTGCTTTTCATAGTTGGATTGCCACTCCTCGAGCGTCATTCCGGCAGCCTTTGCGTGGTTTGCGAAGGCCATCTGCACTCCGGGCGATTCAGGTGAGCCAGACGAACGCAAACACACAACGCGGACACCCTTTGGTCCAGTCTCTGCAGCCAAAGTGTGTGAGAATGCTTCGATTCCGGCGCATATCACGCCGAACGCCCCTACTAGAGGAATACCCCTGCGGTCGGGTGTGGTAGTCATCATCAGGATCACCCCTGATCCTTTTTTGACCATGTGGCGAGCTGCGGCCCTCGCCGTAAGGAAGTGAGTTCTCGCATAATTCATTACCGGAAGAGCAAAGTCGTCAACAGAAAGATTGGCGATCGGTGTCCCTTGAACGTGCGGGATACTGATGACGTTGAATGAAATATCGAGGCTCCCGCGCTTCTCAAATATATCGCTTGCATGTTTTTCGACCGCCTGTTCATCGAGAGCATCGACTTGAGCCGCCTCCGCGACTCCGCGAGCCGCCATAATTTCCTTAGCCAGGGCATCGAGCGGCGCCTTGGTGTGGCCAGTAAGAAAGACGTTTGCACCTTCCCGCGCAAATGCGCGGGCGACCTCGCTCCCAATTGCACCGCCCGCTCCATAGATGACTGCGTTTTTGTTCTTAAGTAACACTTTCGGCTCCTTTGTTAAATTCGTGTTCGCTCTGGGATTGGCGAACAACCCCCATTCCTTCCAACGCTAATCTTTACCGGCTGATGGCAGACCAGCATGACTCCCAAACTCAAAGTTCAGTTTTGACGAGCTTCAGCTTCGTCGCAACCATCTCTTCTTTGAAGAAATGCTTTCCACTTCCCATGATCTAGGATGGACTAAGAATCAATACCCATCGATCAAATTGCTCTCAGCGAAAATAAGACTTGTGATAAAAATAAAGTCAGTTCGCTAGACCACGTTTTACTCGAGCAATAGATTGTCATGAATGAGCCACCAATTAGGAACGACAAACCACCCGTTCTCATCGTCGGAGCAGGGCCAACTGGACTGATGATGGCATGCCAACTTGCTCGTTTTCACATTCCTTTCCACATCATTGAGAAAAACGACGAACCAACCACTCAATCGCGCGCATTGGTGATACAACCCCGCTCTCTTGAGATATTCGAGCAAATGGGACTCGCTGAATTTGCAGTCAAGCAAGGCAGAATCTTTCAAACAATCAATTACGTTGTTAATGGAAAGCTGGCCCAACGTGTGCCTCTTGGCCATTTTGGTAAAGGACTAACACAATTTCCATATCTGCTTATCCTTGAACAATCAAAAACAGAATCACTGTTAGGCAATTTTCTCCGTCAACAAGGTCACAGCATCGAATGGCAGACAGAATTGGTTTCGTTCAATCAAAGCGATAGCGGTATTTCCGCGACGCTAAAACATTATGACAAAAAGGAACGAATAGAAACAGCGTGGCTCATTGGTGCTGATGGAGCAAGTAGTCTGGTTCGAAAGATATTGGGAATTCCGTTCGGCGGGGAGACCTACAAAGAATCTCTCTTTGTGCTTGATTGCAAAATCAATTGGCCCTTTAAAGACGATGAAGCAGCTATTGCTCTTTCGAAAGATGCATTCGGACTCTTTTTCCCGATGACAGACGGGCGCTGCCGAGTATCTGGCATCGTTTCGGAAGAATATGCCGATAAGGACGCAATTTCTTTTGAGGAAGTTAACCGTGATTTCGCCGAGAATCTGAAAATGGACGTCACACTTTCAGATCCTCAATGGATCTCTTTGTACCACACGCATCACCGTTATGTTGCTCAATTTCGCAAGGGTAGATGCTTTCTTGCTGGCGATGCCGCTCATGTCCACTCGCCCGCCGGTGCGCAAGGTATGAACACCGGACTGCAAGATGCATATAACTTGGCGTGGAAGCTGGCGTTCGTAATTAGAGGTAGGGCTGACGAAAAACTCCTTGACACATACCACGAGGAGCGCCTGCCAATAGCTCGGAAGCTTGTACGGACGACTGACCGATTATTCGGAATAACAGTCAGCCAAAATCCGCTGATAGTATTCTGGCGCGTTCACGTGATGCCTCGCTTGGTCGCTCTCATTCCAAAAGAAAAGCATCTAATAAGGTTTGCTTTCCGATTGATCTCTCAAATTGGCATTCATTACCGAAACAGCTCTTTGTCTCGTAATGGTTCTCTCGAGACTTAGGTCTGCAAAACGGAGGCTACTATCTTGTTCGACCTGACATGTATGTGTCCTATCGAAGCAATCGTTTCAGCGCCGATCACATGAAAACACATCTAAAGAGCGTTCCTCGTTAAAGATCTGCCACCAACAAGAATCAATTCGGGTTATAGCAAGTCGCTTCGGTAACGGATGGTTCATTTGTGACTCCAGTCGGCACGGGGCACAACATCCCATCGAAGTTGCCGTCACAGATTCAAGATCCCCTCTGCAACTTTTTCTCCGCACTCGCACGGCTCAGTTTCAGCTAAATTGTCTTCCAACACCACAAACACCTCCCACTCGTTTCCGTCAGGATCTCGCACCCAGGTTTTATCCTGTAATGCGTAGCAACAACTGGTCTGCATCTCGTCGCGCGTGATAAGTCCCGCGTCCGCCCTCGCTCGCGAATGGTCAACACATCATCGGTAGTTTTTACCTGAATCCCGAGATGCGACAGGGCGCGGCGATCATTGAATTGATGTTCGTTGAGTGTGAGATTCAATGGAGGATTCTTGACGTCGAATTTGGCATAGCCCGTCCTCACCTTAGTCGGCTCCAATCCCAATAACTTCTTGTAGAACTCGATGCTTCTTTCAACATTGTGGACGTTAATTGCCAGGTGCGCTTTCAAGACCTGCACATCTTTGTTCTCGCTAGTCATTTCAACTCTCATAGTTTTGGGCCACGCTTCCATCCTGCCGGCTGCGTGAGAATAGACTTTGTAATTTGGGCTCTTAGCTGTTACCGGCGAAGTACCCGGAGATAGTCTTCAAGAGCACCGACGTAAACGGAAAGTCACGCGGCAGCGGTGAATAAGATCTAAAGATAGGCGGCGATCTCACTCTGCTCGGCGTAACGCGGCGCATTGTAATCCCGGCGCAGGCAACTTTGACAGCAAATGATCTCAGAGCGCACGGCGAGTTTTCCATCAATCGATCTGACTACAAGGTCAAAGCTACTTCTGCTATGCATGGTCTGATTAGGGTTCGAGACAAGATAAAGTTCACATTCGATATAGTTGGTCACAAAGATTAAAGACTGATTTCAGGTCCCTATCGCTAAGCCTTAATCGGCTGACGACCGCGATGCGGCGACTAGACGAAGAACTTCCGCAACCAACTGATCACCGTCTGAAGGCTTCGTTAGATATCCCTGTGCGCCGCATTCCTGCGCTTCGACCTTGTTTTTATCGTAGGCGGCGCCAGAGTAAAAGAGTATAGGCGTTTTAGAGTCGAACCGCCTCAATTCCTGGCAGAGTTCAATCCCAGAGGAACCAGGCAGCCAGTTATCCAAAAGATAAAGATCGAATGGTTGGGTTCTAGCTAAATGCAAAGATTCAGTGGGGCTTGCTGAGGTAACCACTTGACAGTTATGACCGCTAAGCAGAACGACAATGAGTTCACGGGTGTCCGCGTCATCCTCAGTGCAAAGGATCCGGAACTTGGGGGTTGTCACGTAATTGCACCTTTCGAAGGTTAGGAACTTCTATTCAGATAAAAGCCGAAATAATGCTCGTTTAGTTTACCGACGAAGTTGCAGCAATAGCTGCCTTGCCTTGCTTCGTCTGGAATTGCTGCCAATAGTCCTGAACGAAGGCAAGCTGCTTTCCATGCCCGTTGCTGGTATAGAAATCGTACTGCTTCATCTCCGCGTAGACCTGGTCATAGTTCCAGTGATCGTGATTGAAACGATATACGGCACCCATTATTCCGGTGCGATGCCGGCCGCCTGCGCAGTGCACATAAAACTTGCCAGTTGCCGGATCGTTAGCAACCTTCAAAAATGCATTTACCTGTTCAGTGCTTGGATACGCCTTATCAACAACCGGAATATTGACGTAGCGCATTCCGGCAGCCTCAACGGCGGGTTTCTCGCGTTCCTTGGAATTGTCAGTGAGGTCAATGACGGTCTTAATACCAAGTGCCGCCAGGTTCTTAAAATCCTCCGATTTTGGCCGCGCGCCGCGATAAAAATTCTCATCCATTTGCCCAAAGTTACTGACCTTGATACTGGGAAAACTGCTGTTATTTGATTTAGCAAATGTAAGGGCTGAAAACGAAAAAATAAGGGCCAGCGTTGCAATCAGACTAGGGGACTTGCTCACAAATTTCATTCTTAAACTCCTCAAGTGACGAGACACAGGTTATTAACTGTCGGGGCTGCTTGCGGCCTTTGAACGAAACAACGCTGTCAGCTGTGGGAATGCGTTGCCGACTTAATCGGGCAACCAAAAGGCAACTACCGGGGTAGCTACTAATTACGAATTCGTATCAAAACACCTGTTACTAAGATTCAGGAATTGCTCCATACGTTGCACATGTTCGTGGATACCTTTTGCGTAGTAAACTGCCCTATTTGGTGAGTTTATCAGACCTCGGCACCAGCTATCTTTTGGCAGATTCGTTGGGTTTGCATCAGTAATAATTCCAGTCTGAGATTAAGTCGGGTCGCCCCAGGAGATTCTATTTGCATGGCAGGAAATTCACTTATGGAGAAGATACACATGGCCAAGAAGCCATCCGTTCTCACGTTGCGCCGAGCGCTGATAATCGGTGCGCCGCTGGTCTTAGGGGTGGTTGAGCTTTGGCATTCTTTAATTTCTTGTCATTCACGTCGCTCAGCGAAATGAACCAACTGCGTAATAGCCATCGGGGCTGCGTACCAACACGCGCTTCAGTTCAATTGGTGCTGTCACCTTCACTTTGACACGATGCCACTTGCCGTCCGCAGTAAAATTCGATGGCCGATAACCGATCGAATACCGGTGTCGCAATTCGAGAGCGATGCGCTCAAAAGCTTCATCCATTTGCTCTGAATTGCGGGGAAAGAATGCCTTTCCACCCGACGCTGACGCTAATTCTTCAAGCGCAGCTTTGCCGTACATCTCCTCCTTCATACTGGCATTTGGATTGGTCCCAATGGCGTACACAGTCACCTCAGACTCTTTGAGAGCGCGACGAAGCTCTGAGAATGTGTAGCGTGAGTCATTGTCCTGACCATCGCTTATGATCAGAACCGCGCGTTTTCGTAGTGCCGCATTTGCAAGGTGAGCCAGCGCAACGTAAGCCGCGTCATAGAGCGCGGTTTTACCTTGAGGTTCGACATACGTGAGTTTGCCCAGAACGGCATCGCCGTCAAGTGTCCGGTTGAGCAAAAGCCGGGGACGTGAACTGAAATCTATAAGGAAGTATTCATCGCTGGGATGGCTCGTTTGTATGAAGGTGGCGAGAGCTTCCTTGGCTTTCATGATGTTCTGGCCACTCATTGAGCCTGACACATCGAAAACGATACCCACACTTGCCGGCACATCATCATCGTTGAAGAAGGTAATCTCCTGAGCAACTTTGTTATCGGAGACGATAAAGTCTTTCTGCTCGAGCCCTGAGACGTAATGTCCATTGGCATCGGTCACACTGACGGTCGAGAATCGGAAACTTTCTCGACGGGCCTCAATTGTGCCGCAGCCGACAGCGCTGTGATCAGAGTCAAAAAGACTGCACACCAAATCACGACAAGATACTGGAGATACTCCCCATTTAATTGAATATCCCTCATCTCTTACCTCTCCTATCTTAATTCTGCTGTTCCTCTTTGCGTGCGTAGTAGCCTGAGCGCGTCCTCGCAAGATACTTGTGATTGACCAGCCCTTTGAGCCGTCTCTCGACGCTAATGCGATTCAGTTGCCAAGCGAGTGATCTCCTTATCTTGCTCGTTAGAGATAAGGTTGCCGTTCCCGAATAACAAGCGCGACGCGGCAAGCACGGAGGGCACATAGTTAGCCGTCTCCTGCGGCAGGAGACCGCGATCAGCCATGGTCCAGAAGTCGCGGATGCCGGTGCGATGTATGACTTTGGCGACGTGACCTTCACCCCAGTTGTAAGCAGTTAAAGCGAGCAGCCAATCACCAAAGAGGGCGTGAAGATCGCGAAGATAGCGGGCTGCGGCGCGCGTAGATTTCTCAGGATTTCCTCGTTCATCCGTCCACGCGGTGCGTAGCAGTCCATACCGGGCACCTGTTCCGGGTATAAACTGCCAAATGCCGTGCGCCTCTTTCGGTGAGTGCGCTGTCGAGTTGTAAGTGCTCTCAACGAAGCCCACGCCGACCAGCCATTCAGGAACACCTTCCTCGCGGAAAATTCGTGCCATCATCGGGCGGTAGGACGCGAACCGCGCCCGTCCGATTTCCAGCCGTGCTCTTCCTCGGCCCTGGAAGTAGTCAAGAAAAGCAGTGACTCGTGGTTGTGCTGCGTAACTGCCACCGGCAAAGTTTTCGCCGACCAGTTCCGCAGAGGAAGTCGGGCTCACAGTCTCCAGTGCTATCAACTGCTTCGTGATATCGCGAAGATATTCGCGGAGCAGCGGGTCTTGTCGCTTGATATCGCCGTCAGGAGCGGCCGCGGCAATCAACTCGCCGGCCTGCCTGAACAGCGCGCGGGCTTCGTCGCGATGTCCGGTCTTTAACCTCTGGCTAGCTTCGGTTCGGAAACGATCGGCTTCCTTGACGACACCTGCCGCATCTCCCGCAACGACAGCACTATCGATCAGGCGGTCTAGATAAGCCTCAATATTCAGACTTGCGGTTTTACTCTCAATCTCCTTTGGAGTGCCTGGCTGCGTCACCTGGGCATGGGTGCTCGACGGCATCAGCGCCAAAGCGAAAAGGAGCATTGAGAAGAGCAAGCTTCGATTTTTGAAAACAACTCGCACCGGTCCTACCTTCCAGATACTCTTTCATCCACTCTAATTAGCGGAGTCGGACGATATACGCGACTCCAGATGAAGTCGTAAGTCTTATCAGCCAATGGCTCTTTCAGAATGAAGTTGTAACTTCGCTTTGGCCCTCCAGGCTGAGGCTCAAAGGTCAGTACTTCAAAACGATCAATGTCCGGGCGACCCACCGCCCTAATGTCGGTCCAGCGCCAACTTCGCGAGTCGTGCCCATCCTCTGCTTCATAAACCAAGCGATCCGCATACACTTTTAAGACTCCCTGGCATCCGTTCAAGCGATGCAGATGCTTGACAGGTATTTGCGCGAACGACTCGCTTTCCTCATTTGTAAATGAAGTTACCAAAGGGCGAGTGATACGCGCGCGGAGGAAGTCGCTGACCTGCTGATCAATCTGCCCCTCGATGATCTTGAAGGTCAGGCTCTCTTCCTGGCCCAGTCGCAGCTTCCGATTTTGATAAGTCCAGACGCGCACGCGTGTGGGAGACAGGATTTCAAAGAGCTTGATGTCTGTGTATGTCCACATCCGACTGTCCTTCTCCTTCTTGGCGCGATACTCGACACCTCTGGTTGAAATGATCAGCTCACCATCGCGGTGACCGATCAGGCGATCCTGCTGGACTTTATAGGTGAACTCTTGCGCCCTCACTGATTGCGTTAGAGTCAAGAGCAATAACCCAGCTAAACCGACCAGGCTTATATGCCTCACTATTCTGTCGCACAGGCTTGGGGGTCTCTCACTTACATCGAGCTCGCGCCCGAAGAACATTTCTTTTAGCTTCGCAATCAATTTCATTACTTCACCTATTTCCGGTCTGAGCTTGCTCAGGTTTCTAATTTCAAACTGGCACCGCACCTTCTTGAGCATCTGAATGCCACGAGCCTTCGTGAATCCCCAATTGCTTAAACCTATCCTTCATTTCTTTCAGGCAGCGGCTCTCGCAATCATCAACCTCGCGATTGAAGTCGGCCCGGTGCATGATGTAAATCGGGACGACTACTTCACTTCGCGAGTGTCGGCTGCCCGGAGCAACATGCAGGGCACGATCGAACCCGCCTATCTCATAGCGCGAAGGTCGCTCCTCGCGCGGCAGGACCCACTCAGCAATTCCTCGTAAGTCTTCGTAAGTGCTGTGGCAGAATTCACAACCAGGAACTGGCTGCTCTCCTTTTGCAGCTACGTGATTGTTGGTTCCGCAGAGTTGCAGCTCAAAACCGATCTGAATCTTGCGGCCGTGGTCAACCGACCACGCCGGCCAAACCTCGTAACAGATCTGATGCTTTTCTACTATCTCGCGCAGACGCTTGGGCATGGATACTGGGTTGACCAGGATGCTTCCGGATGCAGCTTCGCAGACATTCAGTGGTGAACGGTCTTCAACAAACATGATCCTCTACCTCCTTCATCTGTCATTGATAGATCGGAGCACCTGGTTTATCTGTCGCTTCAAGATCGAGGCCTACAGTCTCTCTACTTACCGTGGCGAAATGCCATACCAAAGGAGTCAACACCATTGAAAGCAACGCATATCCGAATATGCCGAAATAAACGGGCGCATCGATTAACCATCGAGTCATTCCAAATCCCAGAAACAAAATGGCCACTTCGCCCGGACCAACCATAGTGGCGGAGAGACGCATTGCAATCCCGGATGACGCTCCGACCAATTTCGTCCCAACCCACACGAATATCCACTTGAGTACCATAGCCGCCAACACAGCGATGATGAGCGTCCAGAATCCAGTTAGCCTTCGACCGTGCAATTGCAGCAGCACAGGCAAGAACACAAACGAAATCAACGTCGCCGATGCAAGTGGTCTCTCGCTCTCACTGAATCTCTTCCCCATCTCGCTGCGACGCCACAAAGCTCCGGCGACAAAGGCCCACGCAATTGCACCAAGCTGGTTCGTAGTTATAGCTGCCAACCCGAATATCAGGACGGTGATGAGTACAAACCCGGTGGTCGTTCGGGTACCTGAGATGCGCCCTTCAGCACGTGCAAAGAATCGGGTGGAGATAAAGTAGGCAAAGCCGAAGAACACAAGCAGTTTTACCAATTCGTACAACCCCACGATGATGTACATCGAAGCGCTCGCGGCCCGGGCATGCCTGATGACCACAAAGATGTCATAAACGTAAACTGCCAGCATTGCGAGCGCAGTGAATATGACCGCACCTGCTTGCCAATTGATCAGGAGATCATTGTCGTTCTTGTCAAAGCGAGAAAGTTCTCCGGGAAGCCATAAGCTACTCGCGATAATAGTCGCGGCCACCAGGACGATTGGTCCTGGCCATCCGAGAAGTTTCAGCAGTAGGACTACAACGGCAAATAAGAGGCCTGCAGAGAGCGCAAACCCCAACATCAGAACGAACTTGCTGCGTAATTGACCAGAGTTGAAACGCGTGCCTGCGAGAAATAGCATTCCCGTCAATCCGACTATTCGAACAGAGGTGAGCAGGTGGTCGCCCCAAGATCCGCCTGCCCACCAACCCCGCCAGTTGGCCGGCGATAATCCGACGCTTATTGCGATAACGCAGAGCGCCACTCCGCATCCGAAGGCGTCAGGTAGGCCAAAACGACGGGACAACTTCGTGCCTCCCACGATTAGAAGAGCACCCGTTAACAGAATTAATGCTGGTACGACCTCGTTAATCAAAAACAGTTACCTCCAATTAGCGGGTTGTGGCTGAGGCTGCAGCACAGGTGGTGGCCCAGGATGCCTCTTGACATCAAAGTGCCATTTCCAAATGGCATAAATGGCCGGATAGACCATCAGTTCGAGAATGAAAGATGTGAATATGCCGCCGATCATGGGAGCCGCAATGCGTTTCATAACGTCGGCCCCGCTGCCCGTAGACCACATGATCGGCACCAAGCCGGTAAACATCACACCGACAGTCATAACCTTGGGACGGAGCCGCTTTACTGCGCCATGCAGAATCGCCTCTTTAAGGTCACCCCAATTCCTCATCTGGCCCTTATCTCTGGCCTCCTTAAACGCGATGTCGAGATAGAGCAACATGAACATTCCGGTTTCGGCGTCAACGCCCATAAGCGCGATCAAACCGACCCACACGGCAATGCTCATGTTGTAGCCGAGGAAGTAGAGGAACCAGATCGCTCCAATTGCAGAGAATGGAACTGCCAGAAGAATAATTACTGTTTTGGCAATTGAGCGAGTATTAAAGTAGAGCAACATGAAAATGAGGAAGATCGTGATTGGCACGACGATTAGTAGCCGCGCCTTTACCCGTTCCATCGCTTCAAATTGGCCACTCCAGATCAGTTCGTAACCAGCAGGCAGTTGTACCTTCTCGCGCAGCACCTTCTTGGCATCCGCGACGTAACCGCCGATATCGCGCTGCGAAGTGTCAATATCAACGTAAACGTAGCCGGACAACCGACCATTCTCATCGCGAATCATTGCCGGCCCGGTGACCATTCGGATGTCTGCAATCTGGCCCAGCGGAATCTGGGTGCCATTGGGAGCCATCACAAAAGTTCGCGATAGTTTGTCGGGGTCGCTGCGATAATCCCTTAGGTAACGAACATTGACTGGATAACGCTCCCGACCTTCGACGGTTGTTGTGACGTTCTCGCCCCCGACCGCAGACATCACCACGGCATTGGCCTGATCGACAGTGAGGCCATAACGCGCCAGTTCCTCGCGCTTGAGTGTGAAATCGAGGAAATACCCACCCGCCGCGCGCTCGGCAAACACGCTCTTGGTGCCGGGCACGTCCTTCAGTGACATCTCAATGTGCTCGCCAAGTTTCTGCACCTCGGCGAGGTCGGCGCCCATAATCTTTATGCCCACTGGCGTGCGCACGCCGGTCGTCAACATGTCAATTCGCGCTTTGATGGGCATGGTCCAGGCATTTGAGACTCCCGGCAGTTGTAATGCTTCGTTCAGCCCGCCTGAACCATAGATAAGTTCATCCATGCTCTTATGATCCGGCCACGCACGGCGCAGGAATCCCTGCAACCAATCTGGCGCCCTGGATGAATACCAACGTGGTACCCTTGGCCATTCGGATTCAGCTTTGAGTTCGACCACTGTCTCCATCATCGAGAATGGGGCCGGATCCGTCGCAGTTTCAGCGCGGCCAGCCTTGCCGAACACACGCTTGACCTCTGGGAAGCTCTTGAGCTTCTTATCCATCACCTGGAGCAAACGCTCGGTTTGAGTGACGGAAATACCCGGTAGTGTCGTAGGCATGTAGAGCAACGTTCCTTCGTTCAGGGGCGGCATGAACTCTGAGCCTAGTCGATTAAAGATCGGAGTGGTCAAAGCAACCGCCAGCACTGCCAAAATGATGACGGCCCATGTGTGCCGTAACACAAACTCGCAAACCGGGTGATAGATCTTCATCAGTGGCCGGCTAATGGGATGGGTCTCCTCACTATGAATCTTGCCGACAAGGACCGCATTGGTAATCTTTGCGAGAAACTTTGGCTTGAACCTATACGGATCCATGTGCGTGAAGAGCAGTCGAATCGCAGGATCAAGTGTGATTGCCAGGAAGGCAGCGATCGCCATGGAGAAGTTCTTGGTATAAGCGAGCGGCTTGAAGAGCCTTCCTTCCTGTCCTTCAAGCGTGAAGACGGGAATGAACGCCACTGCAATCACGAGCAACGCAAAGAAGCTGGGGCCGCCAACTTCCTTTACCGCGCTAATAACTACGTCTTTGTAGCTGCCCGGTCTGCCTTCGGCATCCCAATGCTCAAGTTTCTTGTGCGTTTGCTCGACCACGACAATTGCCGCGTCGATCATCGCCCCGATAGCGATAGCGATTCCGCCGAGGCTCATGATGTTGGCAGTCAGCCCCATCCAGTACATAGGAATGAATGCGATGATGATCGTAATCGGGATGGTAATGATCGGCACGATCGCGGACGGGATGTGCCAGAGGAAGATCATGATGATCAGACTGACGATGATCAGTTCCTCGATGAGGGTGCTCTTGAGCGTTTCGATCGCGCGCTCGATTAGTTCAGCGCGGTCATAGGTCGTGAGGACTTCGACCCCCTTTGGCAACGAGGACTTAAGTTCAGCCAGTTTCGTGCGTACTCGTTGGATGACCTTCTCCGCGTTCTCGCCGTAACGCATGATGACAATCCCGCCGACCACATCCCCTTGTCCGTCCAGATCAGCCACGCCGCGCCGGATGTCCGGACCAAGCGTTGCCCTGCCGACATTACTGACCAGAATAGGCGTGCCGCCCTGCTTGCTGGTCCCGACGACGATGTTTTCCACGTCAGAGAGCTTCTTTATGTAACCGCGTCCCCGAACCATGTACTCGCGGCCAGAGAACTCGACCAGGCGGCCTCCGACATCGCTATTCCCTTGGCGGACAGCTTCGACCACCCGTTCAATCGGAATGTCATAGGCGAGCAGAGCATTCGGGTCGACGTTGACCTGGTATTGCTTGACGAACCCTCCCAGCGGAGCGACCTCGGCTACTCCTGGCACAGCCTGCAACGCGTACCGCATGTTCCAATCCTGAAAGCTTCGCAGTTGCGCCAGATTGTTTTGCCCGGTCTTATCAACCAGCGCGTACTCATAAACCCAGCCAACCGCAGTCTCATCGCGGGCAAGCTCGACATTTACTCCCTCCGGCAAACGCGGCAGGATGTTGCTCAAATACTCAAGTGTGCGTGAACGGGCCCAATAGATGTCGGTGCCATCTTCGAAGATGATGTAAACGTAGGAATAGCCGAAGTCTGAAAAGCCGCGAATGTCCTTTACCTTGGGTACACCGAGCAGTGACGAGATGATCGGGTAGGTAACCTGATCCTCCATTATGTCCGGGCTCCGATCCCAACGCGAATAGATGATCACCTGAGTGTCTGAGAGGTCGGGAATGGCATCGAGCGAGATGTTCTTGATGGACCACAACCCGGCAAGCGTCAACATCCCGACTAAGAGCAGGACCATGAACTTGTTGTGGGCGCAGATTTCAATAACCCGGTTAATCATCGATATGTCCTCATTCGATCATTTATCGTCCGCGTATTTGGGAACCAGGTCCATACCGTCAGGCGCTTTGCCGGGCTTGTCAGATCTGTAGGCCGGGTTCATTGCGTCGTACCAATACAAAATCTTTCGCTCGCCTGGTTTAGACTGAGACTGATTTGGCTGCGCAGAATTCTGCTGTCCCGATTTGGAATCGCTGGTCTCCATGCCTGGCATCCCCATTCCTCCTGCCGCTGATTTCAGCTTGCTCTCAGAATCAACCAGGAAGTTGCCAGAGGTGACCACGCGCTCGCCTTCCTTGAGCCCAGCGAGGACGGTGAACTTGTTGTTCACCTTCGCACCAACCTGGACTTTGCGCGGCTCGAAATAACCGTCCTTGAGCGAGACGTACACCAACTGCTCGGACCCCGAATCCATCACCGCTTCTTGCGGCACGACCAGACGCCTGCCGTAGCTCATGTTGAGAACTACATCCGCGTACATGTCAGGCTTGAGCGCAAAGTTCTTGTTCGCAAGCTCAACTCTGACCTTGAGCGTCCGCGTGGCGTTGTCGACTTGCGGTAAGATATTGGTGATCTTTCCCTGGAATTCACGTCCGGGATAAGAAGAGAGCGTGACCGTCGCTGGCTGCCCCAGCTTGATGTCCGCGGCTTCGAACTCGTAGATGTCGGCAATCACCCAGACCGTCGAGAGATCGGCAATCGCATAGAGTTCAGTGTCTGGCGTCACCCGCTGCCTTGGAAAAGCGTTGCGGGTTGTGACAAAGCCACTGGTTGGCGCATAAAGGGTCATCGTCCTCGTAGGCGCTCCACGTTTCTCGAGTTCACGGATCTGAGCTTCGCTAATGTCCCACAACTCCAGCCGCCTTCTTGCTGATTTCACCAGCGATTCGGAGAAGTTGACTGCTTCAGGGAAAGGACTCTCTCCGAGCTGCCTTCTGCCCTTGATTGCGAGCAGATACTCTTCCTGCGTGGACACCAGGTCGGGACTGTAGATGCTGAGCAGCGGTTGGCCCTTCTGCACTAACTTGCCGGTGAAATCAACGTAGACGTTTTCGATCCAGCCTTCGATCTTGGGGTTGATGCGACTCATTTTTGTTTCATCGTAGGCGACCTTGCCTACTGCGCGCAGAGACTTGGAAATCGTTTGATACTCAACCGTGCCGTACTGGACACCGATTAACTGTTGCTTCTCAGAACTGATCTTAAAAGCAGTCTCCGGCATTTCGGTCGTTGTCGTACTTGTTTGCGTCGGAAGATCGACGGACTTGGGTGTCGGCACAGGCTTCGGTCTGTTTTGCAGATAGAAGTAGATGGAGATGGAGATACCCGTCGCGACAAGAACCAACGCGACAAGAAGGAATGCCCATTTCTTCTTTCTGGGAGTATGTTTCTCCGTCTTCACATCAGGCTCTTTCTCAAGAGTGACAACCGCTGCCTGTGAAACAGTGGGCGAGGTCAGCATCTCGACTCCTTCCGCGGACGGCGTCGTATCAGACGCTGGAAAAATCACTTCCCTGGCTTCTGTGTTTCGGGGACGCGTCTCAACCATAGGGAAGATCACCTCGTCGACCGGTCCAGATGCGTCCGACTCGTCCAATAACGCGGTCTTTTCGTCCTGCGATTTATCTGCTGTGGTCATTACTCAATCCTTCTCTTCGTCTGGCGTTCATCACCGAAAAACCGAAGTCACGGTCTCAACGTGACACCCACTAGCGGCTCCAGTCCCGCAACTGCCTTCTCTTCATTGCTGAGTTGTTCGTAGTAACTCAGCTCGTAGTTGAGCAGCGTGACTAGATTGTCCAGCAGTGTCAGAAAATCGACTTTGCCGACTTCGTATCCCGCAATCGCCGATTCAAGCGAGAGCGACGACTGCGGAACAATCGTCGTTGAATACAAGCTGACCAGCCGCTTGGCAGTCGTCTCCGCCAGATACTTGTCTCTGATCTTGAACATCAGCACGGTCGTCGTGTTTTCCAAGCTTCGCTTCTCCGCTTCGAAGCTGGCGGTCGCTTCTGTCAGCGCCGGCCGTTGCTTTTGCGCGTAGTAAACGGGCAGCTTGATCCCGACACTCACTCCATACATCTCGGGCATCGCAGGGCGGTTGATGTAAGTAAGGCTTACCGAGAAGTCCGGGTAGAATTCCTTCTTTGCGAGTTGAATCGCGGATTGGGCTCCCTCGATCTTGCGACGTTGGGCTTTCAAGTCTGGATAATTTGTAACCGCGTTTTCATTGAGCTGACCCAATGAATATGGGAAATCGCGCGGCTTCAGCTCTTGGGGATCTCCCACAGGTGATTCGGGCTCGCGGTATAGCAAACTATTCAAGCGAGCCTCAGCGATCTGCTTGCGCTGTTCCAGCATCGTTTGTTGTTCGATCAACTTTGAGAATTCGACCTGGGCCTTTAGAACGTCTTGTTGAATGCCCTTGCCGACGGAGTAACGCGCTTCCGCAATCTTGGTGAATTGGTCTAAGAGTGTCTTGGTCTTCGTGACTACTCCGAGGGCCTTAGTTATGTAATAGAGATCGAAGTAAGCATCCTTGACCTCAGCGACTACGTTTCGCCGAGTCTGTTCGAAGGCCCACCACTCTGCATCGGCGTCGGAACTGGCAACCTTGCCGCGCAAGGAACGCTTGCCGGGGAATGGCAGGTCCTGGCTGATTGATATCGTGCGACCGCTTGATGGATCTCCCTTTTGAACTTGGAACGGAGTGATGTTGCCCATGTAGCCGACACTGAGCATGGGCTCGTCCAGAGCCTTTGCCTGCGGAATGCGCGCGCGCATCATGTCAAAGCGGCGCTGCATCGCCTTGATCTCGGGATTGTGTTCCAACGCCTGCTCAATCAATTGTTGCAGCGCTGGGATTCCAGCAGATACGTCAGATGCACTGGGCGGAACTGGTTGCTGGTTGCGCTCTAGGCGAGCCGCGCTTTCAGCATTGCCGGAAGTTGGCGCGCTCGGTTGCTGGGCTAGTGCAACACTGCCCCCGGCCAAAACGGCTGTCAGCAAATAAGCAACTGCTAATTGGATTCGCTTTGCTTTCACTACCTTCTCCTTACGCGCCACTCTGCGCCACGTCGCTTTCATCAAACATGCGTCCGTCTCTGATGTTCACTATCCGGTGAGCAAGCGCGGCGTTATCAGGGTTATGAGTAACCATGAAGATCGTCTGTCCCTGCGCATTAAGTTGCTGAAAGACTTCCATGATCTCGACACCGGTCTTGCTGTCGAGTGTTCCGGTCGGCTCGTCTGCCAGAATGAGCGGAGCTTCATTGACAAGCGCTCGCGCTATCGCCAAGCGTCCCTGTTCGCCACCCGAAAGCTGATTCGGAAGCCGCGCCGCTTTGCTTGCAAGTCCGACTCTTTGCAGCACGGCGAGCGCTCTAATGCGTTTTTGCTTAGCGCTGGCTTTACTCGTCACTAACGGCAGCATCACGTTCTCAAGCGCGTTGAGGTATGGCATCAGATGATGTTGCTGAAAGACAAAGCCTAGATATTCGCAGCGGAAATCTGCGCGCCGCTCTTCCGACAGACCGTAAACATCGATGTCATCCACCAACACTCGGCCGTCCGAGGGATGATTCATCGCTCCGATGATCGTTAGCAGAGTGCTCTTGCCCGAGCCCGAAGGACCCATCAAAGAGACAAACTCGCCTTCTTCAATCTCAAGGTTGATTCCACCGAGCACACGCACGGCGGAATCAACTCCGTTGGACTGGTAAACCTTGCCGATGTTATTGACGACTACAAATGACATCATTCACTCCTCAGACATGTCGAACCGCTTCAGACGGATCGAGCCTCGACGCTCGAATAGCCGGATAAATTGTGCTTAGGGCTCCGATGAGTAGGGCCGCCATCACCGCACCGAGCGCAATCTTCGGATCAAACTCAAGGCTGACTCCGGACTGGCTGAAGTAAGGCAGAATCAACCAACTCGCGAGCATCCCGGAAATCCAACCCACCAGACCGCCGATGGTGCTGATTGCGGCCACCTCGATCATCAGCTCTTTAATGATCTGGCTTTTGCGCAGCCCAATGGCTCGTAACACTCCAATCTCTTTCGTTCGCTCGACGACTGATCCCATCATCGTGGTGAAGATCATCAATGCGCCGATAACGAGCACGACCGCTGATACCGCGACGGCAAAGCGTGTAAGCCGATCCATCGTCTCGGCCCTGGAGCGCACAGACTGTTGTAGTGCGGAAACCTTGGCGTTCGGGAGCTGTGCGCTGATCTGCTTAACGATGTCTTCGACCGGACAGCCAATGCAGAGCGCGCTGACTTCGATCATGCTCAACTGACCGGGCTTGCCTAAGAGCGATTGGAAGTGAGGAAGCGAGCCGAAGATCATCTGGTCTTCGCTCCCGCCTGTTGAAGTGATCACGCCAGCTACACGGTGTTCCTGACCATCGATCCGCAGACGGTCGCCTACAATTCTGAAGCTTTTTTGCTCTACATTGTTGTGATGTACGCCGCCGCCGGAGGTCACCTCGGCCATCTCCATGACCGGAACTGCCTGAGATTGTCCATCAGCAGTTGACTCGATGAGCGACAGACGTTTCGCCGCCTCATACCCAACCAGCAGGTCTTGATCTTGTTGAGGCTTCTGACCTACCAGTCGCCACCAGCGTTTCAATTTCAGTTCGCTCGGGAAATCGACACCTGCCAGAAGCACCTGCCGGCCCTCAACTTCAGTGACCCCAAGAATCTTCGGCGCAACCACGCTGAGCCGGTTGCGGTACGGTATTTCTAATATCCGCCTCGCATCGTCAGTCCTCAGTTGATTGACATCGAGTGTGACTCCCGAAACCGATATGCCGCCGTAATCTAGAGAGAGGCTGTTCGACTGCGGCACCACGATGATGTTGGCGCCGAATTGATCGAGTTGCGTGCCGACCTCGTCTTTGATCACGCGGCTTAGTGTCAGCAGTGCGACGATGGTAGCAATGCCAATACTGATGCCGATGATTAGAAAGGCAGCTTTGCTTTTGCGTCGTTTAAGATTAGCCCAAGCTATAGAGCTGATTCGCATGACGTTGCTCCGTAAAAGTCCTCGACTTAGAAGTACTGACTGCCGCTCTCCAACTCGCTCGTCGGAATCGAGAGGTCGTTGCCATCGACCGTGCCATGCAGGCCCATCGGATGGCATCCAGAAGTTCCGTCGCCGACTGAATTTACAGAGAAATGCCGACCACATTTCCGACAAACCATGTCGTTGCCATCCTGGTAATAGCCCTTGTGCGCGTAGAAACAGACGTGACAGGCATCCAGTGCCGTGCGGTAGTTACCGTCGGAGGTCTTTAACACGAAAAAGCGAGCACTCTTCCCGTTCGATAGCGCCGCCTCGTAGAATTTAGCTTGGCCGCTGTTGACCTCACTTAACGGGATACGCACCTCGCTCGCGCCGGAAGCAAGCTGGATGGTTTTCGCGCTGGCTGTTGTGGTAGTGGGATCCGACTGCAAACGACTCACTGCCAGGTAAACACCGACGCCCAGCAGTCCCGCGATTACGATCCACAAAAGTAAATTGCTGTTTCTTCGAGCAGGCTTGAAGAATTGTTCCCTCTTGCGCTCGCGGCCGCCGTGCGTTTTTGCATGTGTCCTGTTACTCATAAGTCCTCTCTTACTTACCTGGTATGAAATTGATGATTGCTCTGCCTGCCTCGCCAATATAAGACGGCGTTTCTATCCTCGAACCATGCCGCTCAACCTCCATCACAACAGCAAATAAGGAAGAATGCCGAACAAGTGCGCTCGATGTTCCGTGAAAAGGAAGAAGCCAATGATCGCCAGAAACACGACCAGCACTACACTCCTTCGCGAGCCGAGCCAACTGCTGTTTGCTGGTTGATGTTCGTAATTCATAGCTCCCTCCTTCTCCATGGTTCAACATCTCGCCATTAGAAAATGTGTTTGACTTTTTCACCGGCGACTTGAATCTCCTCGATCGTCCGCTCACCGGCAGCGTTTCGGCCGAGGGAGAACTTTGTGTTGTTTACAGACTTGGCCACTGGTTCCACACGGCATTTCACTCTCACGATTTCTTTGCCTTCGACCATGCTGTACTCCTTATACCCGGCGGGCATGGTCACTGGTTTGAAGACGAACACGTGATCCATTCCTTCAACTATGTGCTGGACGTGGTACATACCGGGATCGAGCAGGCGATCTCCGACCCGCACCTTTGAAGAGAACCTCACCATTCCTTTCTTACCAACGAGGAGATGGTCGTGGTGTTGTGCAAGCGCTTGAGAGAGTGCTCCGAGAGCGATTACCAGCGCGATGGTTGTGGCGACGAATTTGATTTGGTTTCTCAAGACTTCTTCCTTTTCCTTTTTGTTGAAATTGGTTTCTTGCCTTACTTCGAGAATCTGAAGCGTTGCTTTTTTTCGCGATTCGCTTTCGCACATTACTGTGCGGCAACCGTGAATGATGTCTTTCCTTTACCTGCCGGTCCCTCGTAACTAAGCTGCGCTTGCCAATCGCCCGCAGATTCAAGCTTTGCTTTGCCTTGATACACGCCGGGCGTGCCGGTAGCTGTAAACGAGCCTGCCGCATTCATCGCCGGCATCGTTCCCATCCCAGGCATTTGGAACGTCAAGCCGACCGCTTCGACTTCCACTGCTTTGCCCGAACTGTCTTTGAAGGAAACAAAGAACTCGTTGTCACCATTCTTGAGAGCGCCATCTTTGTTTGAAAGCGTCGCCGTCAAGTTGTTTCCCACTGGTGCGCTCTTTATGACCTTCCCTGTATCGGCAGGGCCTTTTGAGCTACAAGCTGCGGCTGCGAGCACAACAACCGCGAAAACAAGCGCTATTGCCAACTTTTTCATAGACTTTGGTCCTTTCTGATTTAACTGAGCACAAATTCGCACAAGACGAGCCTCAAGATTGACATCTCAATGCTCGCGCGGTTACACGTCGGTGCCCGTTGTCCCGAGTAGTTCTTCAACTGAAGAACACTCGAACAACAAGAGCACGACGGCGTTGTGTGCGTTAGATCAGAAGGGAAAGATTGCGGATGTAACTAGCCTGGAGATTGGGTAAGAAGACTGCGGTCGAGTAGGAACGCTCGTATGGCTTGGGCGCAGCCAGAGGAGACTGCACGACTGCGGGGTGAATGACAGCGATGCTGAAGGAAGGAGGACGCAGATTGAACGTTGTTCCACGTGATCCAGTCTCTTGCGGAAGGGTGACACAGCATTGTTCCGAAGAACCCGTCTCACTCCCAACGGATGAAGTCTGATTCTTATTGCAGCATGGCATGGTTTCCATGCCCGGCATCATCCCCATGCCTGCCATCTCGCAGACACGTTCTTTGTGGAGCTGTGCTGTGCCAGCGAATACACTGCCACCAAGCATCAGCGCCAAAATTAGAGATGAAAACCGCTTCAGCATCGCTAACTAACTTTCAACCAAAATCAGCCAAGTAAACGATTCTTGGCAAAACCACAGACGGTTTCGCTGCTATAGGAGCAAGGCCCGTGCCGCGCTGAGGTTCGACTTTTCGCTGCATTCTTGAGGTTCTTCATGAAGGTTCATCGCAAAAAACCCAACTGCTGCGAAGAATTCCACAGTCTTGCCGGTTGATTACTCATCCTTTCAAATTCCCGTCAGACGTGCGCACGCCGCAGACGCAGAGCATTACCTATCACCGACACGGAGCTGAAGCTCATCGCGGCGGCGGCTATCATCGGACTAAGCAGAATGCCGAAGAATGGATAGAGGACCCCGGCCGCGATGGGAACGCCAATCGAGTTGTAGATAAAGGCGAAGAACAAGTTCTGTTTGATGTTGCTCATCGTCAAACGGCTTAACACTCGCGCCCGAACAATGCCGCGCAGGTCTCCTTTGACCAGGGTAACTCCGGCACTCTTCATTGCCACATCGGTTCCAGTTCCCATCGCGATTCCCACATGAGCCTGAGCAAGCGCCGGCGCGTCGTTTATGCCATCGCCGGCCATCGCCACGAATCTGCCATCGGCCTGAAGCTTTTTCACCCCGTCGACCTTCTGATTAGGAAGAACCTCCGCCACTACCTCGTCAATATTCAACTTCCTGGCAACTGACTCAGCAGTTGTGCGGCTGTCGCCAGTGAGCATGACGATGTGAATCCCCTCTTCATGTAGCTGCCTGATCGCTTCCGGTGTGGTTTCCTTGATCGGATCAGCTACGCCAACTAAGCCCGCGGCTCTACCATCGACCGCCACGAACATTACAGTCTGGCCGTCAGCGCGTAAACTCTCGGCCTTCGTCGCAAGTTCTCCGGGATCGACGCCGAGATCTTCAGTCAGCTTGCGATTGCCGAGGCCAACCCTATGACCGTCAACCTGGCCCGTCACTCCCTTTCCTGTTAATGAATCAAAACCCGCTACGTCTGTAAGCTCGACGCCACGCTCTTGGGCACCAGCGACTATCGCCGCTGCCAGGGGATGCTCACTGCCTCGTTCCAGACTTGCTGCCAATTTCAATAATGTCCGTTCATCAATGCCTTCCGCAGTGATAACGTTTACCAGTTTGGGTTTGCCTTCAGTAAGCGTCCCGGTCTTATCAACGACCAGCGTGTCCACTCTGCGCATGACCTCAATTGCTTCGGCATTTTTGAAGAGCACGCCGCTCTGCGCAGCTTTTCCGGTCGCTACCATGATTGACATTGGCGTCGCCAGCCCAAGCGCACACGGACAGGCGATGATCAGCACGGCCACGGCATTCACCAATCCATGTGCCATACGCGGTTCTGGCCCCCAGATACTCCATACAACAAACGTGATTACAGCAAGAGCAACAACCGCCGGTACGAAATAACCGGAGACAACGTCTGCGAGTTTTTGAATAGGCGCGCGGCTGCGTTGCGCTTCGGCAACCATCTGGATAATCTGCGCTAATAGTGTCTCAGCGCCGACGCGCTCCGCCCGCATCACAAACGAGCCCGTGGCATTCACCGTCGCGCCAATGACGCGGTCGCCTGCACGCTTTTCCACTGGAATCGGCTCTCCTGTAACCATCGATTCATCGATTGCGCTAGCGCCCTCGATCACTACGCCGTCAACGGGCACTTTTTCTCCAGGACGCACGCGCAAGCGATCGCCTGGCTGCACCTGATCCAGTGGAACGTCTTCCTCGCTGCCGTCTTCACGGATGCGACGTGCAGTTTTTGGTGTGAGACCTAAAAGCGCTTTGATCGCCGCGCCAGTCTGACTACGCGCGCGAAGCTCGAGCACCTGGCCCAGGAGCACAAGCGTGGTGATTACTGCCGCTGCTTCGAAATACACGGGAACCTCACCCGAAGGATCGCGAAAGGACGACGGAAAGATTTGAGGAAACAGCTTTGCTATAAGGCTGAAGACGTACGCTACTGCCACACCGAGGCCGATCAACGTGAACATGTTCAGACTGCGGTTAACAACAGACTGCCACGCCCTCACAAAGAACGGCCACCCACCCCAAACAACTACTGGCGTTGCTAGAATAAATTGAATCCAACCAAGCGCCCGCATCGAGATAATTCGTCCCAGGAAATTTCCCGGCACGAACTCGCTCATCGCTATTAAGAGCAGTGGGATCGTGAGAACCACGCCCACCCAAAATCGCCGCGTCATGTTGATCAACTCGGGATTCGTTTCCTCTTCGAGTGAAACGGTGCGCGGTTCCAGAGCCATCCCGCAGATAGGACAGGTGCCTGGTTTGTCTCGCACTATCTGCGGGTGCATCGGGCAAGTGTATTCAACCTTTTGTTGGGGCGCAGTGACAGCAAAGGGTTCTAGTGTCATGCCGCACTTGGGGCAAGAACCCGGCTTGTCCTGCCTCACTTCCGGATGCATCGGACAGGTGTGAGTCTGAGCGACCGGTACCGCAGCGCGTTTTGGTACACGCTGAATTCCAAACGCTTCCGACTCCATCGGTTCGGCTGACCTGTTAAGGAACCGTTCTGGATCATTCCGGAATTTGTGCTGGCAACGCGTGCTGCAGAAGTAATAGTTTTCTCCGCCATACTCGTAAGAACCAGCCGCGGCATCTGTACTAACAGTCATGCCACAAACCGGGTCTACTACAGCCGCACCCACTTCATCGCCAGGCGATGTATTGGAATACGTGTGATTCATCTCCCTTATTGGTTTCATTTCCTCACTCTTGTCGGAACTCAGACGCGCTTCTGGCCCCCCACATTCCGCCGCTTCTTCTTATTAAGACCCCGCGGTGTGGGATTGGAGTGCTCGATTTCCGTTCCTTCAATTAAACCGCAGACATGTCCATCGAGCTCGCCCGTATCTTCCCACTTGGTAAGCGCCGCTCCTAATTCTCTGCGGTATCGCCGCATCTCTTTCATTCGCTCGTCCAGTTCTTCGAGACGATCGCGCATAATTTCGCGCACCTCGAGACACGGACTCCGACCGGCTTCCTTGTCGGCAATGATTCGCCTTATCTCATCGAGGGAAAAACCCAAGACCTGAGCCCGTTTGATAAAGTCCAGGCGTTGAAGCACGGCCGCATCGTATGCGCGATAGCCGCTTCCAGTACGTCTCGGACGGCCGAGCAGTCCGCTTCTCTCATAGAAGCGAAGCGCTTCGATCCCGATACCACTTTGCTTCGCCACTTCGCCAATTTTCAACGCTGCCGACGACTCTGAAGTCACCTTTTCCTTGGCTCTAACGGCCATAATCTTTGTTCCTCACGTTTGTAAAATGCGTCTATGCGGTTATGGCAAAGGCGCACCCATTCCAGCAGTGCGTAAGACCTGTTCATGAACTGGAACTGCGGCACAGCATTCGGCAAGTTTTCCATCGATGACTATCGCCGGCACGCGGCTGATGCCCAGTTCTGCGGCTCTTACAGCTACCTCTGCCTCGTGCATGTCTAAGACTTCGGTTGCGCAAGACGCACACGCTATCCGTTTGACCGTCTCAATGGCGTCGTCACAGGCTGGGCACCCGGCGCTAAAAATCTCGATTTTGCGTTTCATCTTCATAAGTTTCGTCCCTTTTGAGCTACTTCTTCAACGCAATGACATTCTAAATCCTGTAGTCGAGTACAGAGTCAAGGCTGCTGCGGAGAATATTTGTCCATGCGGACGAAGAAGCTGCCAGACGACCGGGGGCATCTTCCTGAGCAAGGCCCTCGAGAACTATCTCACGGTGTCCCTTTCGCGTTAGCGTTCATGTTGTGATTCCTCATATTCATATTCATGTTCATGTTGCGATTGCGCATATTCATGTTCATGTTGGTGTTGGAAGTTGAGGGGCTCGCGGTGGGGCTCGGTGATGCGGTAACCATCGTGTTCGTATTGGTGTTGCCATTTGAGTTCTCTGTAGTACTACAACCAGCGCTCAAAACAACAATCGCCAGCAAACTAACAAAACTTGCACTTGTTCGCATCTCAGATCCTCCTATGCACAACAAAAGATTCAAGGTAATCGTCTCCCGTCCTCAGTTTCTTAATGAACGCCTCGAGCGTTGGCCCACGCCGATAATAAAATCTCCGAAGCATCGCTCGACGGCTTTGCCGCCAACGACAATGCCGTTTTGCTCGAGTTCAGCAATGAACTTACTCTTGTCGAACCAATACTGCGATGGGGTCCAGGTCAAAGGCGTGGACCTCGCGCGCGCCGAAATGCTCAAGGATGATCTCTGTTCCGATACCCCGGCCACATCCGATTTCGAGAACACGCAGGCCTTCCAAGCGTCCACCGAGGCGCTCTAAAAGACGCGCTTCGTACCGCCGCTGCATTAGGGCGCGTACCGGGTTGTTCATCAAAGCCCTCTCTACATTATTCAGCTTCATTTCCCTTTGACTAGTGTTTATGAGTGTGCGTGTGTTTGGGATTTGCATCGCCTTCTTTAGAGGGTTGACGCTCTTCTTTCTTCTCAGGCTCTCCGGCTTGCTCGCCGAGCTCGCCGCCCGCTTCGCGCGCTGCTTTCTGTAAGCGCTGCAACTCTTCCGGCGAAAGTTTTGGCAGGCGTCGAATCATACCGACGAGATCCCAAATAGCTTCGGGTTTGTCTTCCGAACCCCACGCCGGCATTCCTGTAAGTCGAATGCCGTTGTAGATGATGTAATAAAGTTCGCCGTCGCTAAGCTGCTGCGTATCCGCGGCGCTCATGTCAGGAACCTTCGGATAAAGATTCCTGCCGATAGTGGTATCACCACGGCCATCGATGCCATGACAAATACCGCAATGTTCGACGAAATGTTCGTCGGCCTCGGCAATCATGTCAGCGGTTTGTTGCTGACGCGGATTCTTCAGAGTTTTGGCGTCAGGCGGGGTGGCGATCTTCCGCGCATTTCGCGCCATTACTCTTTCCATCGAGGACGGTTGCTCGCGAGCGCTGAACCCCTGTCCCCGTATGTACATCAGGAAGCCGCCGATTACTGCGACTATCACGACGATAGTAGCGACAACTGAGATGATTACTTTTTGCCTCCTCTTCACTCCTGCCCTCAGAATTTTCCTTTCGTTCACTTCGCAAGTAATCGAGGGTCAGCTTCTAGCCCTCAACGTTCTGCGTTCGATAGCTACGGTTTGTTCGGCATATTCATATTCCCGTGCATCCCATGCATGCTCGTCATGTCCATTTTGGCGGGACGAATTCGGAAGAACAGTTTCCAGGAGACAGGATTCGTTCCATAGATGCGGTCCAATATCGACGGCTTGGAATAGAAAGTAAAATCGCTTCCCAGTGCGAAGGATACTTTGTCAGTGTTCCAAAGATCGCGCGCGCCGCCAAAGGTGTAAGCGCCGATGCGAAACGACGGATGATCTTGCGTTATGCCCAACAGCGCTCGATCTGCTGTCCCCAGCAAGTCGTCTTTGTCCACCAGTTCAAGCCGCGTGTACAAATAATTCTTGTCGCGGAAGTTCAGTGTTGATTCGGCGGTGTAACCATTGAGATGGTGTATCTCCCCTGGGCTGCTCACGTGATTCCGTCCCCAAACAATAGCCGAGGCCCAGTTGCCACGATTGAACGACTTGTTGTATTGCACCGAAGCCGTTGTGCGCCGAATGTCGACGTCGGGTTCCTGGTTCTCCGGACTGCGCAGAAACCCATGGCTCACCTGGAAGGCCCAATTGGAATTTGGCATGATCCAAAGCCGTGCCGAGCGGGAGTTCCATTTGTGCGCATCGAAGTTGTAACGATTCTCATCCGGCTCCCGTCCGTTAAATATTGAGCCTTCAAGCTTCAACCAGCGATAACTGAATCCTGTAGTCAACACTCCAAAACTGATGTGTGTCGAATCCTGCAAGTGGTGCGCGAGTGTCGCGGAAGGATTCTCCGACGCTGACATGCGGTGCATGAAAGCCACTGGCCCAAGCGCAGGCTCGCCTGGATACCCGAAGTATGTGAACCAGGTTCCGTGTTCGCCGATCGGCAGCGTGTATTGTGCTGACAACTCCATGAAGAGATCATGCGGGTGCTGTTTGTCGATCAGTGGTTGGCCTTTATATGTCTCACCAGTCTGAAATAGCAGTGGCGAACCTCCCGGCGGAAATGTAAATGGTTCAAAGCTGAACATGCCGCGCAACTGCACTGTGCCCCTGCCAAGTTTGTGATAAGCCATCGGCATAAGCCAGTTTTGCGAATCAAGTTTCGTGACACCGCGTGGACCGCCTTGACGGTTCATTCCTGCGACGAGGTTGTAGTGGAACATCAGCAACCAATCACCAGCTACCTTGTGGTGCATATGCATTGGCCCTGACGAAGGCTGCCATGAAGTTCCCGATCCCATCGCCCCCATTGACATGACATTGGTATCGCTCGAACCCACACGAATGGCCATGTCATTACCGTTCATGACCATTAATGGACTCATATTCATATTCATTCGGCTCATGTCCATGCCGGGCATTTGACCCATCGGACTCGCTGATGGGCTTGCCGATGGCATCGGCATGTTCATCTCCATCTTCTGTTGAGGAGAAGCTTGCGGGTTTGGCGATGTTGTCGGCATCTGCATACCAGGCATATTCATCTTCGTTTGCCGGGACGCTCCCGGTGATGGAGACGTTATCGGCATGTTCATCTCCATCTTCTGTTGAGGAGAAGCCTGGGGGTTGGGCGAAGCAGTGGGCATCTGCATGCTGGGCATGTTCATCTGCGTTTGCTTGGGCGAAGGCTGTGGCGCCGATTGTTTGGGCGACAAAGGCTGCGCGGGCATATTCATCCCCGGCATGTTGCCCATCTGTTTTTGGCTTGAGGAATTCTTTTGTGTCGGCGCTTTGTTCCTCCTTGACGCTGCTCTTCGGCGATGCATCCCCGACATCTTCATTCCGGGCATGTTACCCATGTCGTGTTTCTTTGGGGTTCGACTCTTTCTTGTCGCCACTCTCCTTTTCTTAACTGCGGTCTTTTGATTTGCCTTAGCCTCGGGCTTTGACATTTTCATCCCTGGCATGTTCTGCATGTCATGGCCCTGCGCAACAGCCTTGGCACTCGAGCTAAGCATTAGACCAATGATTGTGACTGCGCCTAATCCCAAAATTCGGATGAAAGCGCCAACACTTAACCTCTTCATAATTTCCCCTTTGAACTCCTCGCCATAGCAAGAACAAGATGCTTACAGAACGCGAACGCACCAAGGCGCGCGTCCACGCTATCGAATTAGCGACAGGTACCAAAGGAAACTAAATGCGAAAGGTGTTGATTAGGATGTAGCGGGGGAATGAATTGCCCGGTGGCCCATGCTCCGAAGGCGCGATGGGAACTGAAAAATCAGAAGGCAATGCGACGGTAAGGTTCGCCGGCAGCGCGTTTGTCTCAACCAATCGCTTCGAAGGATCTACGGCAACAGAGGCAACTGCTCCCGAGGCTGGCTGCGAATGGCTCAAACAATGAGCACACGCCTCAATCGGGAGATCAAAAGCAACCTCATTGCTTAACGACTCGCTGAGATTTTGCGGGCTTTTATTTGTTGGAATTGCGTCGGTCTGGACGTCAGAACCCGCCTCCGGCTCCATCTCCATGTCATCCATCGTCATTCCAGCCATTTCGTGTTGGCATGGCGCTTGAGGTTCAACGTGCTCTGGATGAATTCTTTGTGTCAGACAGCAGACGCGGTTCAAGTACCGAGGACAGAAGGCGGCCGCAATCACGTTACTCCACACGCTAAAGAGGAGGGCAACGACTAACAGAAGTATTGATAAAGACCGCTTACGCATGACCTTGACGAGCCATTGTCCTTGTAGTGGATTAATTCAAAGAGTATAGCACGACGTTGAACGAGTCGAGTAACCATCCTATGGTTCATTTCACTAGTACGTAATGGGGAGCGCAGTAAATCCGCCTTGCGTAATGTCGTGCTACCCCGGTAACTGAGCAGTGTTCTAAAGGTCCACTACATATTATCTTCCCGCAAATTGCAGCCCCAGGACGCTTTCCAGGGCTCTGATTACGGCCGAATTTTCGCCCACATAAAGAACGATCAGTTTGCCGCTTTTATACGATCACCACCACGCTTAGCTGTGGATACTCAGCAAGTCGCGCCAGGGCGAAAGCTTCACGCACTGTCATGACCAGCAAAATAAACGCCATGATAAACGGCATGCTCATGAGTAGCGACCTTGTTTTCCTATCAGTCATTTCTAACTTCCCGTGCGATGATGCTCCCGACTATAACAAGCTACAACCGGAGTTTCGCGAACATTCCTCCAGCTTTTGGCGTGCACCAGTCCATCCTGGAGCCTCGCACTTGTAGCTTATTCGAGCGCCAATCCTGATTCCAAGGTGTTCTGATTCCATTGGATTGACACTCCTTCCGCTAGTCATTGATAATAGCCGCGCTTCGTCACCAGAACCCTTCGCTCGAAGACGTGACTAAACGCACCCTTGTCACATATCAAGCAAGGGCGGTACAACCTTACAGTTAACCAGGGAGGACAATTAGATGTTTAGAACCTCGCGTAGGCGTCTGCCGTTGGCCTTTTTTGTCAGCTTCGCATTCGTTGCGCTAACTGCCGTCACCTCGGCAAATCACTCTTGGAATGGCTACCACTGGGCACGCACGGCCAATCCCTTTACCGTAAAACTGGGAGACAACGTCTCATCCCCGTGGGATGGCATTCTGAATACCACCATATCGGACTGGAGCCAGTCTACCGTTCTTGACCTCACCAAAGTTGCTGGGCAAGCCAAGCCAAGGAACTGCCGCCCCACCAGCGGCCGAGTCGAAGTCTGCAATGCAACTTATGGCAATACCGGATGGCTTGGTGTGGCGCAGATCTGGATCACCGGAGGCACACACATTACACAGGGCACCGTTAAGCTTAACGACACCTACTTCAATACTCCGACTTATAACACCACCGCGTGGAGGAATCTCGTTTCGTGCCAGGAGGTCGGCCATACCTTAGGATTGGATCACCAGGATACAAATTTCGACAATCCGAACCTGGGAACGTGCATGGACTACACGAACGATCCATCCACAAACCAGCACCCGAATAAACATGACTATGACGAATTGGTGACCATCTACTCGCATCTGGACAGCACCAGCACGTTGGGTCAAATCCTCGATCGTGTGCAAGATTTGGTGCACAGTGCTCCGCCCGAGTGGGGCAAACTAATCCGACACTCACGGAATGGCAAAAATTCCCTTTACGAACTGGATCTCGGAGACGGCCGGAAAGTTTTCACCTTCGTGATTTGGGCGTAGATCAGATCCGACGGCTACCGGCACGAGTCGCCTCCGCTTTCAGATAAGGCATAGTGGGCCAAGCATGCGTCGCTGTATGCTTGAATATGGTCTGGCACGCGAAATTACGAATGGGAAAAGTTTCGGCGAAGCACCGCGACGCCCTGATTAAGCTAAAGCCCTAGCATTAGGCCCGACTAGACCGCCACTGCACCCTTCCCTAGCCCGGATTATTCACGAAAAAGCCCAACCGACATTCCGCGAACTGCTGTAAAGTAGCTTTTGCAAAGAAAACTTGCAGCAGAAAGGAAATGTGATTGGGCATGGAGAAGATAACACAGT
>Ga0137375_10000504_pt1 | contig 41911 bp, 40 predicted proteins | sample SagtaG_24_FD_104936 | JGI IMG/M metagenome (GOLD analysis project Ga0137375, IMG submission 104936) | Vadose zone soil microbial communities from Sagehorn Ranch, Mendocino, California, USA - Sage1_R_113_16 metaG | ecosystem: Environmental > Terrestrial > Soil > Vadose zone | place: USA... | reverse complement strand
TTCTATTCGAAAGATCACACTTTTCGATGAGGAGCAATCCAACGAAACGGCCGGATTCACCCCTTCGGCGCATCTTCCGGGGGCCGATCGTCTACCTCCTGGTGGTCCTGGCCGGCCTGTGGATCTTCCTGTCGTTCGCCACCCGGGGGCCACAGGCGAGCAAGCTCTCGCTGACCCGATTCCGCAGTGAGATCACCTTTGGCCGTGTGGAGAGCGCCACCTTCCTGGAGCGTGACCAGAAGGTGGTGGGCAAGCTCACGTCCGGGAATCGGTACGAGACGACCTACCCCGGCGGCTACGAGGAGGCCCTGACCCGGGAGTTGCTCGACGGCGGCGTGAGCATCGCCACCGACCCGCAGAAGGGCTCACTGATCGTCTCGACGCTGCTCCAGGTGGTCTTACCCATCTTGATCCTGGGCGCGCTCCTCCTGTTCTTCATGAACCAGATCCAGGGCGGGGGGAGCAGGGTCATGGCCTTCGGAAAGGCGAAGGCCAAGCTGGTCAGCAAGGACCAGCCCAAGACGACCTTCGCGGACGTGGCCGGGGTGGACGAGGCGGTGGAGGAGCTCCAGGAGGTCAAGGACTACCTGGAGAACCCGGCGAAGTTCCAGGCCATAGGGGCCAAGGTCCCCAAGGGGCTCCTGCTGTATGGGCCGCCGGGGACCGGCAAGACGTTGTTGGCCCGGGCGGTGGCCGGCGAGGCCGGCGTGCCGTTCCTCTCGATCAGCGGCTCGGACTTCGTGGAGATGTTCGTGGGCGTCGGGGCCGCCCGCGTGCGCGACCTCTTCGAACAGGCGAAGCAGACCGCGCCCGCCATCGTGTTCATCGACGAGATCGATGCCGTCGGTCGCCACCGCGGAGCCGGCCTGGGAGGCGGGCACGACGAGCGCGAGCAGACGCTGAACCAGCTCCTGGTCGAGATGGACGGGTTCGACACCAAGACCGGTGTCATCCTGATGGCGGCCACCAACCGGCCCGACATCCTGGACCCGGCCCTGCTCCGCCCGGGACGGTTCGACCGGCAGGTGGTGATCGACCGGCCGGACCTGGAAGGGCGGAAGGGGATCCTCCGGGTCCACGCCAGGGGGAAGCCGCTCGACGACACCGTGGAGCTCGACGTCATCGCCCGGCGGACGCCCGGCTTCACCGGCGCGGACCTGGCCAACGTCATCAACGAGGGCGCGCTGCTCACCGCGCGGCGGAGCAAGCACGCCATCACGATGCTCGAGCTGGAGGAGGCCATCGATCGCGTGGTGGCGGGCCCCGAGCGACGGACGCGGCTCATCTCCGATCGGGAGAAGAAGATCATCGCCTACCACGAGGGCGGCCACGCGCTGGTCGCCTACCTCCTGCCGAACGCCGACCCGGTGCACAAGATTTCGGTCATCCCGCGGGGCCGGGCCCTTGGGTACACGCTGACCCTCCCCCTCGAGGACAAGTTCCTGGTGCGGCGCCAAGAGCTCATCGACGAGCTGGCCATGCTCCTGGGGGGCCGGGTGACCGAGGAGCTCGTGTTCGGCGACATCACCACGGGGGCTCAGAACGATCTGGACCGGGCCACGAAGATCGCCCGCCAGATGGTGACCGAGTACGGGATGTCCGATCGGCTGGGGCCCCTGACGCTCGGGCAGAAGCAGGACCAGGTCTTCCTGGGGCGTGACTTCGCCTCCCATCCCGACTATTCGGACCAGGTGGCCTTCGAGATCGACAGCGAGATACGCACCTTGATCGACAGGGCGCACGACGAGGCCCTGGAGATCCTTACCGAGCATCGCGCCAAGCTCGACGAGATCGCGGCCGCCCTGATCGAGAAGGAGACCATCGAGAAAGAGGCCCTGGTGGCGCTGATGGAAGGCCTCGAGAAGCGGCCCCAACGGCCAGGCGTCGGGGCCGGGGTGACCGTGGCCCGTCGCTCGGTCGAGTCACCCGGTCCCTCTCGCCCCGGCCAGATGTCCTGAGGCCGGCCGCTCACCGGTGGATCGCTGGGTCACCTTCGATTGCTACGGCACCCTGATCGATTGGGAGCTGGGGATCGGCGACGCGCTCTTGTCGCTGTGGCCCACGGCAGACCGGGCGAAGCTCCTGGCGCGCTATCACGAGGTCGAGCCGCGCATCCAGCAGGGATCCGGACGCCGGTATCGTGAAGTGCTGGCGGCGACCCTGGCCGGGGTCGCTGAGGCAGAGGGGTGGGAGATTCCTCCCAAACGTGCGGATGTGCTCGCTGATTCGCTGCCGAGCTGGCCGGCCTTCGCCGAGGCCCCGCCGTCCCTTCGCGAACTGCGGGGGAGGGGATGGAAGGTGGCCATCCTGTCGAATACCGATCCGGACCTTCTGGCGGCATCGATCCGGCATATCGGCGTCGAGCCAGACCTCGCGGTGACGGCTCGGGAAGCCGGCTCCTACAAGCCGGCCCATGGCCACTGGGTTCGGTTCCGCGAGCTGTCGGGAGCCTATCCGTCGCGACACGTGCACGTCGCGGCGAGCGCATTCCACGACCTGGTTCCGTGCGCCGAGCTCGGCATCCCGGCGGTGTGGATCAACCGGCTTGGCGAAGCGAGCGAACTGCCGCGCGCCGCGGAGCTTCCCGACCTCTCGCAGCTCCCGGATATCCTTGACGTCCTGGTGATGCCGTGAGCGACGACCTGCGCAACGAACGACTGGACAGGAAGAAAGTGGAGGAGGGCGTCCGGCTGATCCTCGAGGGGATCGGCGAGGATCCTGATCGCGCCGGCATCGCCGACACGCCCCGGCGCGTCGCCGAGATGTTCGAGGAGATCTTCGCCGGCTACGACCACGATCCCTCGGAGGTCGTCACCGTGATCGCCGGGGCCGGCCACGACGAGATGATCATGGTCCGGGACATCCCGCTGTTCGGGATTTGCGAGCACCACGTCACGCCATTCGTGGGGAGGGCCTACGTCTCGTACATCCCGAATCGCGACGGGAGAATCACCGGCCTGTCGAAGGTGGCGAGGCTGGTGGATCTGTTGTCCAAGAAGCTCCAGGTCCAGGAGCGGCTGACCACCGAGATCGCCGATGCTCTGGAGAAGGCGCTGGACCCGCGGGGGGTGTTCGTGCTGATCGAGGCCGAGCACCTCTGCATGACGATGCGCGGGATCAAGAAGCCGGGCTCGGTGACCGTGACGTCAGCCGTACGCGGACGGTTCAGGACCGACGCCCGGACGCGGTCCGAAGCCCTCGAGCTGGTCCGCCACGGCCGCCCGTAGCCCTTGATCAATAGAGGAGAGGGACCCGCAGGCCCCCCATCCTCGGTCCTCGTTACGATGGTCGCGTGACCGAACGGATCCTGTGGCGAGTGGAGGACCGAGTGATCGACTGCGGGGCTCGGACCCACGTGATGGGGGTCATCAACGTCACCCCGGATTCCTTCTCGGACGGGGGACGGTTCCTCGATCCCGAGGTGGCCGTCGCCGCCGGCGTGCGGATGGCCGAGGAGGGGGCCGACTTCCTGGATGTGGGGGGCGAGTCCACCCGCCCGGGTTCGGACCCGGTGCCGGCGGAGGACGAGATCGACCGGGTGGTGCCGGTGATCAAGCGCCTGGCCACCGAGGTGGAGGCCCCGATCTCGATCGACACGCGCAAGCCCGAAGTGGCCCAGACCGCCCTCGACGCCGGCGCCGCCATCGTCAACGACGTGACGGCCGGCTCCGACCCAAAGATGTTCGAGGTGGTCCGCGAGGCCGGCGCGGCCATGGTGCTGATGCACATGCGGGGCGAGCCGAAGACGATGCAGCAGTTCACCGACTACGACGACGTGGTGGCCGAGGTCCGGGACTATCTGACCGAGCGTGTCGAGGCTGCCGTTGCCCGGGGGATCGACCGGGATCGCCTGGCGGTTGATCCGGGCCTCGGGTTCGCCAAGACGGAGGAACAGAACTACGTGCTGATGCAAGGGATCCGTGAGTTTCTCCGGGCGGGGCGCCCGGTGGTGGTGGGGCCCTCCCGCAAGTCGTTCATCGGCAAGGTGCTCGGGACGGAGGTCGACGGGCGGCTCGAGGGGACGGCCGGAGCCGTGGCATGGATGGCCGGGCAGGGAGCGCACATCGTGCGGGTTCACGACGTGAAGGCGATGGTTCGGGTCGTCCGCGTCGTGGACGCCATCACGCGTGCCTCCGGGAGGAGCAGCGGGTGACCCTTCCCCTCGCGCGAAAGCGCATCCGGATCTCCGCCGGGGAGATGGCCTACGTGGACATGGGCGAGGGCCGTCCCGTCATCCTCTTGCACGGGTTTCCCACCTCCGCCCACCTGTGGCGCCGCGAAGCGTGGCTTCTGGCCCAGCGGATGCGGGTGATCGTTCCCGACCTCGTAGGATACGGAGAGAGCGATCAGCTCTCCGACGCCGAGCTCTCCGAGCTCGCTCAAGCCGGGTACGTGGGGGAGCTCCTCGCTGCCCTCGGCATCGACGAGGTCGCCGTCGTGGGGCATGACGTGGGGGGAGCCATCGCCCAGACGCTCGCCCTCGAAGGCCACCCCACGGTCCGCGCGCTCGTCCTCCTGGATTCGGTCTGCTTCGAGGCCTGGCCCACGGAAGCGGTTCGGATCGCCCAGGCGGTTCGCCCGGAGGACGAGACCGCCGCGTCGGCCGACGAGATCGTTCGTGCCACGTTCGCCCTCGGCGTGGCTCATCGAGACCGCCTCGCGGAGGAGGACGTGGCCGCCTACCTCCGACCCTGGCAGCGAGACCCGGCGGCCCTGTTCCGAGCCGCCCGCGGCCTGACCGGCAAGGGCGTGTCCGGCCGGGAGGCCGAGCTCGGCGATCCGGACCTTCCCGCGCTGATCATCTGGGGAGAGGCCGATCCCTTCCTACGGTCAGAGCTGGCCGAGCGGCTGGGCGAGGCCATCCCGGGATCGACGGTGGCCCTCCTCCCAGGCTGTTCCCACTTCGTGAACGAAGACGCCCCCCAGGTAGTGGGGCTGCTGATCTCCGAGTACCTGCGGGCCCGCTACTTGAACGAACGGCACGACCACGGCGGCGAACCCGTGGCCGTCCTTTTGGAGCGGCCACCGGCCGGCTTTCGGTAGAGATCGTGGCCAAACTCGACCTCTCGCTGGCTCCCGCCGAGCTCCAGTCGTTCCTCTCCGCCCAGCGCACCATCCGTCTGGCCACTGCGACCCCGACCGGCCTGCCCCACGTGGTTCCACTGTGGTTCGTCTGGGTGGAGGGGACGGTGTTCATGAACTCGACCCTCGGGAACGTCACCATCCGCAACCTCCAGCGAAATCCCGCCGCGACCGGATCGATCGACGACGGCGAGGCGTACGAGGAGCTCCGCGGCGTCCTGATCCATGGGGAAGTCGAGCGGGCCCACGACGACGCGCGCCTGGAGACCGTGAAGAGCGAGTGGTCGAAGAAGTACATGCGTGGGAAGCCGCCTCCCTACGACCGATGGAAGAACCGGGTTTGGTTGCGTCTCGTTCCCCGGCGGATCACCTCGTGGGACTTCCGCAAGATCCCCGAAGCCAAGGCGAGGGCCGCGAGACGGGCGGAGGCAGCCGGTGCCTAGCCTGATCTCCATCGACGGCATCCGCGCCGACGGGCGGCACGGCGCCAACCCCGGCGAGCAGTCCCACGCTCAGGAGTTCCTCGTGGACGTCGAGGTGTGGGTGGAGGTCGAACGAGACTCGCTGACCGCCACGCTCGATTACCGGACGATCGTGGACACCGTCCGAGAAACCGTGGGGGCCACCTCGTTTCATCTCCTGGAATCTCTGGCCGAAGCCGTGGCGTCCGCGTTGATCGAGTCCGACCTCGTCCTTCGCGCCTCGGCCGTTGTGCACAAGCCCGGGGCCGCGACTTCCCTCGGCGTGGCCGACGTCTCGGCCGAGGTCACGCTGGACGAACCGTGACGGGGCGTCCCGTGCGAGCCTTCCTGGGCCTGGGCTCGAACCTGGGCGACCGGCTGGCGAACGTGCAACAGGCCGTGGACCGGCTGGCGCGAACGGAAGGCATCCGCGTGGTGCGTGCCTCGCGCGTCTACGAGACCGATCCGGTGGGTCCCCCCCAGCCCGACTACCTCAACGCCGTGGTGGAGGCGGAGACGGTGCTACGGCCCCGGGCCCTCCTCGAAGCCTGCCTGGAGGTCGAGGCCGCGATGGGGAGGGTCAGGGCCGAGCGGTGGGGCCCCCGGATCGTCGATCTCGACGTGCTGACCTACGGCGACGAGCAGATCGACGAGCCCGGGCTGACCATCCCGCACCCCCGTATGCTCGACCGCGCCTTCGTCCTGGTCCCCCTCCTCGAGCTGGAGCCCGACCCCCGGCTGCCGGGCGGGCGCCGTGTGGCCGCGGTGCGGCTCGGGCCCGAGGCCCTGGGTGCGATCCGCCCTTTCGCCCCGCCACCCTCGATTCCCCCCTCCGGTGTCCCCCGGCCGCACCACAGCGCTGGAGCTCGGACTAGGCCTGATGCCCCGAGGTCTTAGTCGGGAGTCGGCCTTTCCGTCCCGCCCGGTATCCCCCTGACCCTCGGCGAATTCGGACCGGGCGGGGGAGTGATTCGAGCCTTGCGGGTGATGCTCCGGATCACCCTCTGCCCGCACACTCTGACCATGCAGCGGGATCGTTCCAGCTCCTGGTTCGGGAGCCCCGAACGGGCGCCCGCCATCGTGCTCGATCAGGCCATGCCCGATCATCGATGGGGCCGCCTCGCCTCCCTGGGGATGGTCCTACTGGTCCTGGCCTCGCTGCTCCGGCTCCCCACCGCGGCCCTCCTCCAGGGCAAGCTCGATCTCTCGCTGTGGGGGGCTGCGCACGACCATTCGAGCGCGACGATCCCGGTGATCGTCCGGGAGACCGACCCACATTCCGAGGCCGCGGAAGCCCTCGTCCGCGGGCTCGGCGGCACCATCACCCACGAACTCCCCATGATCGACAGCTTCTCCGCGAAGATCCCCGCCCGTACCCTCCCCGCGCTGACCTCCTCTTCGGCGGTCCTCACGGTCACGGGCGACGGCAGGGTTCGGGCGACCGGCGTGGACATGACCCAGTACGACGGCTGGTCTCCCAACAACATCTGGGACGACGTCCTGCGCCTTCCGCGCCTTGGAGACGAGTTCGACGGCACCGGCGTCACCGTGGCCGTCCTCGACACGGGCGTCATCGACTCCCCGGACCTCGCCGGCCGGGTCTTGGTCAAGGTGGACTTCACCGCCGACCACGACGGGATCGACCGCTACGGCCACGGGACCCACATGGCGGGCATCATCGCCGGCGACGGGACCAATTCGGGCGGCCAGTACAAGGGAGTCGCCCCCGGGGCCAAGATCGTTTCGGTCAAGATCGCCGGCGCCAACGGCGCCACCGACGTCTCCGCGGTGATCGCGGGGATCCAGTGGGTCGTGGCCCACAAGGCGCAGTACAACATCCGGGTCTTGAACCTCTCCTACGGGACCGACTCCAAGCAGAGCTACCTGGTCGACCCCCTCGACTACGCGGTCGAGCAGGCCTGGTTCTCCGGCATCCTCGTGGTGGTGGCAGCGGGTAACCGCGGGCCCGATGCCGGCACCATCGCCAAGCCGGCCGACGACCCCTTCGTGGTCACGGTAGGCGCGGCCAACACTCGGACGAGCATCGATCGGACCGACGACCTTGCCGCTGCCTTCTCGAGTCGCGGGCCGACTCAAGACGGGGTGGACAAGCCCGACCTCCTGGCGCCGGGCATCAGCCTGGTCTCCATCCGCACGCCCGGCAGCACGATCGACCAAGCCCATCCGACCGCGCGGATCGGAGACGACTACTTCAAGGGAACCGGGACGTCACAGGCTGCCGCGGTGATCAGCGGTGTTGCTGCCCGATTGTTCCACCAGAGCCCCGGCCTGTCGCCCGACGTGGTCAAGAACATCCTGGAGATAGCGGCGTTCAAGGACCTGAAGTCGATGAGCGGAGCGGGCAAGGGGCTGGCCGATGGGAAGGCGGCCCACGACGTCCTGGCCGGAGGGTGGAAGGCCCCGGCCAACGTCGGGATCACCCCCTCCACCGGCACCGGTTCGCTGGAGCAGAGCCGTGGATCGTTCCACGTGTTCGTCGACTCGGCCTCCGACGGCCTCGGCCCGCAGGACGCGGACGGCATGCTCGACGCGCTGTCCGGCGAAGTCGATGCGCTCGGCAACGACTGGAAACAACTGGGCTGGAAGGACATGGGCCTGGTCGATGGCAAGCTGAAGAACCTCGGCTGGACCAACAACGAGTGGAGCGCTTCGGCCTGGACCAACCTGGGGTGGACCAACAACGGTTGGGGGAGCACCGATTGGAAGGGATTCGCCTGGACCAACCTCGAGTGGGGGAGCAACGGTTGGGACAGCAACGGCTGGGACAACATCGGCTGGCTGAACGACGGCTGGATGAGCAACGGCTGGGACAACGACGGCTGGATGAGCAACGGCTGGGGGCGAGCCCTGGTCCGCGAGATGATCAATGAAGGCTGTGAACTGATCGGGGAGCCGTGCTGAGATGGGGCGGACCACAGCGCAATCACGGAACGGGAAAGCAGCGGCGGCCAGCATGAACGGACTTCCCACGTCCGTGCGGGTCCTGGTCTTCGCCATGGTGGCGGCCGCTGCCGGCGGGGTGGCGGTCCGGTTCGGCGAGGTCTCCCGGTGGGACGGCAGGGACGCCCTCGGTCTGATCGTGCTGACGCTGGCCACCTCGATCGCTGAGCAGTTCCCCCTGGAGATCCGGCACCGGACCGAGAACCTGTACCTGGCCCTCACGGACTCGATGTGGGCGGCCGGCCTGGTCCTGGCTCGGCCGGGCGTGCTCACCATGGCCGTGGCCGTGGGTGTGTACTTCGGACTCCTGCTTCGTAAGGTCGCGCCGCACAAGATCGCCTTCAACCTGGGCCAGTATGTCCTCTCCATCACGGTGGCCGAGGTTGTGTTCTCCGCGCTCGCCGGATCGGCCACGACGGCCTTCAAGCTCTTGGTGGCCGTCCCGGTCGCCATGCTGGCTTACGCCGTGGTCAGCGCGGGCCTCGTCGCGCTGGTCATTTCCCTGGCGGAGCGGAAGTCGTTCTGGGAGGTCGTGCGACCCCCACTCGCCGTCAACGCCCTGCACTATGCCGGGAACATCGCGCTCGGGATCCTGGGCGCGATGGCCTGGCAGATCAGCCCTCCGGGCGTCCTGCTCGCGGGCTTCCCCTTGGCGCTTCTCTACGCCGCCTACCGAATCATGGTCCGGAACCTGCGGGAGGGAGACCGCCTGCGCGAGCTGATCGTCGAGAACGCCTCGGACGGGATCTTCGTGGCCGCGCCGGACTGCAGCATCGTCTCGTGGAACCCCGCCATGGAGCGGATTACCGGCCAGGCCGCCGACGAGGTCATCGGGAAGAACTGGAGGAGCATCCTGGCGAGCTCAGGCAGCGCCGAGCCACCGCGCGGCGGCACGGCTCCCTGCCAGGCCCCCGGCGACGCGTGGTTCGCGCCCATCGTCCGCAAGGATGGCACGGAGGGATGGATCCTGTGCTCCTCGAGCACGGTCAACGGGCGCGACGGCAAGGTAAAGGCCACCGTGATCGTCGTCCACGACATCAGCGCGGAACGCGAGGCCGAGCAGCTCAAGGCCGATTTCATCGCCACCATCTCCCACGAGCTGCGAACCCCCCTCACCCCGCTCAAGGGGTTCCTCAGCTCGTTGATCCACGGGACCATCGACGACGAGAGCGACGCGCGGCACGAGTACTACCGGATCATGCTGCGGCAGGCGAACCGCCTGGAGCGATTGGTCACCGATCTCCTCGAGGTGTCCAAGATCGAGTCGACCTCGGCCCTCGGAGTGATGGCCCCCGTCGACCTCTGCGCGCCGGTGGTCGAGCAAATCCGTACGTTCAGCGAGGAGCACCCGGCCCGGAGCATCGCGCTCAGGGCGCCCGACTCCCAAGTATTCGTCGAGGCCGACCGCTCCCGGGTGGGCCTGGTAGTGAGCAACCTGCTCGCCAACGCGCTGAAGTACTCGCCGCCGGACAAGCGCGTCCAGGTCGTGATCGCCGTCGAAGAGGACCGAGCCACGGTGTCGGTGAGGGACGAGGGCCCGGGCATCCCCCTGTCCGAGCAGCAGCGGATCTTCGACCGCTTCTACCAGATCGAGGGCCACTTGACGCGGCCGAATGGCGGTGTGGGGCTGGGGCTGTACATCTGCAGGCGCTTCGTCGAGGGAATGCACGGCCGCCTGTGGGTGGACTCCCGGCCGGGGCACGGATCGACCTTCTCGTTCAGCCTCCCGCTGGCGCAGGTCGGCAGCCTCTCCGTTTCGAGCTGACCGCCGCCCAGCCCATCGGCGCGAAATCCGTGGCAGGCTAGCCGGCGACGCTCGCTATACTGCACGCCGTCCGGTAGCCGAGCGAGCGAGGACCCGGAACGACACATCGAAGCGCAGAGCGCGAGACCCGCTCGACCACGGTGGCGCTCATCGGGGCGGGCAGGGTGGCCACGGCCCTCGCGGTCCTGCTGGAGCGGGCCGGGTACCGGGCGGTGGCCGCCTCCGGGCGGGAAGCCTCCGAGGACCGCGTCAAGCGACACCTTCCGTTCGCCGCCTTCCACTCGCCTTCGGAGGCCCACGTCGCGGCTCGGTCGGCCTCGTTGGTCGTCCTCGGTGTCCCCGACGACAACATCGCTCCGCTCTGTTCGGAGCTTGCGGGGAAGGTGGGCTTTCACCGGGGGCAGTGGGTTCTCCACCTGTCGGGGTCGGTGGGCCTGGACGCGCTGGCTCCCGCTCGCCTGCTGGGAGCCGAGATCCTCTCACTGCATCCCCTGCAGTCCTTCCCTTCGCTCGAGGAAGGCATCCTGCGGCTTCCCGGCAGCGCCGTCGCGGTGACCGCCCTGGACGAGGAGGGCTTCAACGAGGGAGAAGAGCTTGCACGGGATGTGGGAGGAAAGCCGTTCCGTTTATCCGACCACGCCAAGCCCCTCTATCACGCCGCGGCGGTGTTCTGTTCCAACTACCTGGTGGCCGTGGAAGGGATGGCCGAGCATCTCTTCCGGCTGGCGGGGCTGCCCGACCCCGTCCCCATGTTCGGCCCGCTGGCCCGAACCGCTCTGGAGACGACGCTGACGCGCGGCCCGGAGGCGGCGCTGACCGGGCCGGCGGTGCGGGGAGATGCCGGGACCGTACGGCGCAACCTCGAAGCGCTGTCGCGGCAGGCCCCCCAGGCCGTCGCCCCCTACGTGGCGCTGGCCCGCCTGGCCGCTGACCTGGCCGCGAGTTCGGGCCGTCTGACGGCTCAAGGCTACGCTCGCCTCCGCGAGGAGCTGGATGAGTGGAAGTGACCTCCTCCCCCGACCAGTTCAACTACGCGATGGAGGGCGCGAGGGCTCGGGTGGAGAGCGTTGGCTTCGTCCCAACCATGGGAGACCTGCACGAGGGACATGCGCTGCTGATCCGCACGGCCCGAGACGGATGTGGGTTCGTGGCCGTCTCGGTCTTCGTCAACCCGCTGCAGTTCGGGTCGCGGGCCGATCTGGACGCCTACCCGCGGCGGTTGGAGAAAGACCGGGCGATGGCTTCGGCGCTGGGCGCCGACGTCCTGTTCGCTCCCGGCGAGGCCGAGATGTACCCCGATGGAGTTCCGCAGGTCACGGTGGATCCCGGGCCACTCGGTGGCCGATGGGAAGGAGCTTCGCGGCCGGGTCACTTCCGCGGCGTGCTCACCGTCGTCGCCAAGTTGTTCTCCCTGGCCGGCCCCTGCCGCGCCCACTTCGGGGAGAAGGACGCGCAACAGCTTGCTCTGGTGCGACGGATGGTCCTCGATCTGAACATTCCGGTGGAGGTCGTCGCCTGCCCGACGGTTCGCGCTGCCGACGGCCTCGCCGTCTCTTCCCGCAACGGCCGCCTCTCGTCCCGCGAACGGGCGGCGGCGTGTGTCCTCTTCGAATCCCTCTCCACGGCCGCCGCCCTCGTCCGCAGGGGTGTGCGCCGCTCCGACCTCCTCAGGGCCGAGATGGCCCGTCGGATCGGTGCCGAGCCCCTCGCCCGGTTGGACTACGTGGCGGTCGTTGACGACGAACGATGGGAGGAGCCATCGGTGATCGAATCGCCGGCCCGAGCCCTGGTCGCGGCCCGGTTCGGGGAGACCCGGCTCATCGACACCCTGCTCCTTCCGTGGCCGGGTGAGGGGAGCATGCAGAATAGCGGCGTCGCCTCACGATCCGGGAGGTAGGCGTGCTGCTGGCGATCGACGTCGGGAACACCGAGACCGATCTTGGCCTGTTCCAGGGTGACCGGCTTTCCTGGACGTGGCGGATGGCGACCGGCCGGCGCCGGACGCCGGACGAGCTGGCTCTCCTCTTCGGGGGGTTCCTCGCACAGCAAGGTCTGTCGTTCTCGCGTGAGATCAGCGGGGTGGCGATCGCCAGTGTGGTGCCGGACCAGACGCAGGCCTTGCGGGAGATGGTTCGCGACTACTTCCACTTCCCCCCCGTGGTGGTCGAGCCGGGCGTGAAGACAGGCATCCCCATCCTGCTCGACAACCCGAAAGAGGTGGGGGCCGACCGCATCGTCAACGCCTTGGCGGCGTTCGCCAAGTACGGCGGGCCATGCGTGGTGGTGGACGTGGGCACGGCCACGACCTATGACGCGGTGACCGAGCGGGGCGAGTTCGTGGGCGGGGCGATCGCCCCGGGACTGCAGGTGGCGGCGGAGGGCCTCTTCTCGGCCACGGCCCGCTTCACGCGCGTCGAGATCGTCCAGCCCCGTGCGGTGATCGGCAGGAGCACCGTTGAGGCCCTGCAGTCCGGCCTGCTGTACGGGACCGCGTCCGAGATCGACGGGATGGTGGAGCGGATCCAGAAGGAGCTCGGCGGCGACGCCATCGTCGTGGCCACGGGAGGACTCGCCGGCGTGGTGGTCCCCGCCTGCCACAGCGTCGACCACCACGATCCCTTCCTGACCCTGGAGGGCCTGCGCCTCATCTTCGAGAAGAACACGGCCCGGGATGAGTGAGGTCGGGGCGGACTCCAAGGGCCGGTTGGCCGAGGTTCTCCGGGCGCGCCGAGAGAGCCTAAAACGCCTGCGCGACAAGGGAATCGAACCCTTCGCCCTGAGGTTCGACAAGGACGCCGATGCGGCTGACCTCCACGCGAAGTTCGATCATCTCGGGGCCGGCGAGGAGAGCGGTCATCGGGCGGCAGTTGCCGGTCGAGTGATCCTGCTGCGGCAACACGGGAAGGTTTCGTTCATCTCGCTCCGCGACGCAACCGGCGACCTCCAGCTGTTCCTGACCGACGAGTCGCTGAAGGACGGCTACGAGCTGGTGGACCTGCTGGATCTCGGCGACATCGTTGGCGCTGAGGGGGAGGTCGTGAAGACCAAACGAGGAGAGCTCTCCGTGCGCGTGGAACGGCTCACCCTCCTGACGAAGGCGCTCCGGCCGCTCCCTGAGAAGTGGCATGGGCTGCGCGACCCCGAGCTCCGGTTCCGCCAACGCTACCTCGAGTTCGCCACGAACCTGGAGAGCCGAAAGCTGATCATGGTCCGGGGGACCCTGCTCCACGCCCTCCGGCAGGTGCTGGCCGAGCGGGGCTTCCTGGAGGTGGAGACGCCCGTCCTCCAGGCACGACACGGCGGCGCGCTGGCCAGGCCGTTCGTCACGCACCACGAGGCGCTCGACCTCGACCTCTACCTGCGGGTCGCGCCGGAGCTGTACCTGAAGAGACTGTTGGTGGCCGGGATGGAGCGCGTCTTCGAGATCGGACGGAACTTCCGCAACGAAGGGATCGACCACGACCACAACCCGGAGTTCACCATGCTCGAGGCGTATCAGGCCTATGGCGACTACGAGGCGATGATGGACCTCGACGAGGCCCTGGCGAAGGGCGCGGCCACGGCCGTCCGGGGATCGCTGGTCTTCGACTACCAGGGACAGACGGTGGACCTCTCGCGTCCGTGGCGACGGGTCACCGTCCTCGAAGCCGGCTCTGAGGCGATCGGCGAAGAGGTGACGCTCGACCGCCCCGACCTGGCGTCTGTCGCCGAGCGGGCCGGGGTGGGTGTGGATCCGGCGTGGGGGCCGGGCAAGGTCGCCGTGGAGATCTTCGAGAAGCGCGCAGCGGACCAGATCTGGCAGCCGACGTTCGTGAAGGACTTCCCCCAGGAGGTCTCACCGCTCGCCCGGCCGCACCGGTCCACGCCGGGGGTCACGGAGCACTTCGACCTCTACATCGGGGGTATGGAGATCGGGCCGGCCTACTCGGAGCTGACCGATCCGGACGACCAGCGGGCCCGCTTCGCCTCGCAGCAGGAAGCGCGCAGGAGGGGTGATCAGGAGGCCCATCCTCCCGACGAGGACTTCATTCGGGCCCTCGAACACGGGATGCCTCCCGCCGGCGGGCTCGGTTTCGGCGTCGACCGGTTCGCGATGATCCTGGCCGACGTGCCCTCCATCCGAGAGGTGATCCTGTTCCCGCACCTGCGGCCCGAGCCCGCCGGGGATTGAACCTCTCGGCGGGAGAACCAAGCGGCCCCAGCCGGCGTGATATCAAGGAAACCGTGCTGCGCCGGACGCTTCTTCTTGCCCTCGCCCTCCTCGCTGCTTGCACCGGGCCGGCCGTCGCGCCCAGCTCTCCTTCCAACAGGAGTCCCGTACCGAGCCCCGTGACGTCCACGGGCGAGCCCGCCATCGCACTGCAGGTGGTGGCCACGACCTCTGGTGACGAGGCCGACCAGGATCGTTCGTACCTCGACGGGATGCAGCTGGCGGTCGCCGACGTCAACGCGGCGGGCGGGGTCACCGGCCGCCCCATCGTGTTGGAGATTCAGGACGACAACGCGAACATGAGCACCGCCACGGAGGTGATGCGGGGGCTACTCGATCACCGCCCGGCCGCCATCCTCTACGTCGGGCCGGGCCCCGCCCTGACACCGCTCCGGACTCGCTTCGACCAGACGCGCACCCCGGTACTCCTTCTCGAGGGGGACCTGTACTCGGGCCGGGGCCTGTTCCCCGAGCTGTTCCAGACGACCGTCCCGTGGGAGTGGCAGGCCCATGTCGTCGCCCGCTACATCGTCCGGGACCGCAAGGCCCGGGACATCGTGTTCATCGGCCAGGGCCCGGAAGCCCCTGCCGCCTCGAGGACGTTGGCGGCCGCCCTGGCGTACTGGGGTGGGCAGATGGCGGCGAGCTTCGACGATCGCGCTCGTGATCCCGCGACGGGGCTGACCACCGCCCTGAACCGCGCGACGAAGGCGGACTGGGTGGTGTCGTTCGGCCCGCCCGTGGGCTCGCTCGATCTGGTCAACGCGATAGAGGAGGCTGCCCCGATCGGCGATGTCACGAAGATCAGGCCGAAGCCTGGTGTCTCCGGGCCCGCCAGCCTGCTCGTCTCGGGGGGCGGTCTAGCCCAGCCCGAGCCCGGCACGACGGCCTGTTACACCTACACGTGGGGGGGATGGGCCCAGCCCATACCGCGCGTTGGTTTGTTCCGCACGAGGTTCGCCGCGATAACAGGCCGCGGCCTGAACGGGCTGGAGCAGGAGGGATACGATGCGGTCCGCGTCCTGGCCCGGGCTCTGGGGAAGACCGACGGGGCAGGCGGCGCGAAATTGGTCTCGGCGCTGGAGGCAACCCAAGCCCTCGCTCTGTCGGGGTTCCCCGTGGACTTGGGTCCCGACGACCACATGTTCCCCCCACGGGACGAGCTCGGCCTGTTCGCCGTGGCGGGGCCGCAGGAGCGCCTGGATCCCTGGGAGGTCCCTGGGAGCGAGCCCTGGCGGCCCCTCATGCGGACCTTCACCTACGACGGGACGCGCACGAATGTGCTGGACATGGACCGGAAAGTGTTCTTTCCGTTCTGGAGGAAGGACCAGCCGGGGCCCGAATATTGGCGCTCCCGCTACGGCATCGCCACTCGGCCGAGCGACCGGCTCCATTGATCACGGCAGGCAGCGGCCTAGGCTTGGGCGGTCCCAAAGATGGCCGTCCGACGCCCACTTTGAGACCTTCGGCTAATCCTCGGGAAGCCACCGCCCGAATAACTTGTTGGAAGGAACCGGGGGGCTCGTCGGAGCGTCCGGAAGGTGTGATCGACCGAGGGGGAAGGCGGGCAATGCGAGTTAGGTCGTACCCCCTGGGTATAATCGGGCCCGGAGGCGCTCGGGGCGCGAGAAGCGCCGCCAGCGCCTTTTTGGCCTCGAGGGTAGGACGTGGTCCGGTGATCCTCGAGGCAGCCAGCGCGAACAGCAGGGCCGAGCGGTCGGCCCGGAGGGTACGAGATGTTTGAGCGGTTCACCGACCGCGCGCGACGCGTCGTGGTCCTCGCCCAGGAAGAGGCGAGGATGCTCAACCACAATTACATCGGGACCGAGCACATCCTGCTCGGCTTGATCCACGAGGGCGAGGGCGTGGCCGCCAAAGCCCTGGAGTCGCTGGGAATCTCGCTGGAGGCGGTTCGGTCCCAGGTCGAGGAGATCATCGGCCAGGGTCAGGCGGCCCCCACCGGCCACATCCCCTTCACCCCGAGGGCGAAGAAGGTCCTTGAGCTCTCGCTGCGCGAAGCGCTCCAGCTCGGGCACAACTACATCGGGACCGAGCACATCCTGCTCGGGCTGATCCGCGAGGGCGAGGGAGTAGCCGCCCAAGTCCTCCAGAAGCTGGGCGCCGATCTGAACCGTGTCCGCCAGCAGGTCATCCAGCTCCTCCAGGGCTACGCCGGGAAGGGCGAGGGCCAGCCCGGGGAGCAAGCTCCGCAGGGGTCGATGGTGCTGGACCAGTTCGGTCGGAACCTCACCCAGCTCGCCCGGGACTCCAAGCTCGATCCCGTGATCGGCCGGGAGAAGGAGATCGAGCGGGTCATGCAAGTCTTGTCCCGCCGGACCAAGAACAACCCTGTCCTCATCGGTGAGCCCGGCGTGGGCAAGACCGCCATCGTCGAGGGGCTCGCCACCAAGATCGTCAAGGGCGACGTGCCGGAAACCCTCAAGGGCAAGCAGATCTACACGCTGGACCTGGGTGCCCTGGTCGCGGGTTCGCGGTACCGCGGTGACTTCGAGGAGCGCCTGAAGAAAGTCCTGAAGGAGATCAAGACCCGCGGCGACATCGTCCTGTTCATCGACGAGCTGCACACGCTGGTCGGGGCGGGAGCGGCCGAAGGCGCCATCGACGCCGCTTCCATCCTCAAGCCGATGCTGGCTCGGGGCGAGCTCCAGACCATCGGCGCCACGACCCGGGACGAGTACCGCAAGCACCTGGAGAAGGACGCGGCCCTGGAGCGCAGGTTCCAGCCGATCTACGTGGAACAGCCGACGGTCGCCCACACCATCGACATCCTCAAGGGTTTGCGCGATCGCTACGAGGCCCACCACCGCGTGACCTACACGGACGACGCGCTGGTGGCGGCGGCGAACCTCTCCGACCGCTACATCAGCGACCGGTTCCTTCCCGACAAGGCCATCGACCTCATCGACGAGGCCGGCTCGCGGATGCGCATCCGGCGCATGACCGCTCCTCCCTCCGTGCGCGAGATGGACGAGCGCATCGCCGAGGTCAAGCTGAAGAAGGAGTCGGCCATCGACGCCCAGGACTTCGAGCGGGCCGCCCGCCTCCGTGACGACGAACGTCGCCTGATCGACGAGAAGGCGGTCCGGGAACGGGAGTGGAAGGCCGGCGAGATGGATGTCCTCTCCGAGATCGATGAGGAAGAGATCGCCGAGGTCCTGTCGGCCTGGACCGGCATCCCGGTGTTCAAGCTCACCGAGGAGGAGACGGAGAAGCTCCTGCGCATGGAGGACGAGCTGCACAAGCGGCTCATCGACCAGGAGGAGGCCGTGACGGCCGTCTCCAAGTCGATCCGCAGGACGCGGGCCGGCCTGAAGGATCCGAAGCGGCCCAGCGGCTCGTTCATCTTCCTGGGGCCCTCTGGCGTGGGGAAGACCGAGCTGTCCAAGACCCTGGCGGAGTTCCTGTTCGGGGACGAGGACGCCCTGATCCAGCTCGACATGTCGGAGTACATGGAGAAGCACACGGTGTCCCGGCTGATCGGCTCGCCTCCGGGCTACGTGGGCTACGAGGAGGGCGGCCAGCTCACCGAGGCCGTCCGGCGCAAGCCGTTCTCGGTGGTGCTGTTCGACGAGATCGAGAAGGCCCACCCCGACGTGTTCAACACGCTGCTCCAGATCCTGGAGGACGGCCACCTCACGGACGCCCAGGGCCACACGGTGGACTTCAAGAACACCGTGATCATCATGACGTCGAACCTCGGCACCCGGGACATCCAGAAGGGGCCGGGCATCGGATTCGCCGCGCACCCGGACGAGAAGGTCACGTACGACAAGATGAAGGAGAAGGTCCTGGAAGAGCTGAAGCGCTCCTTCCGGCCAGAGTTCCTGAACCGGATCGACGAGGTCATCGTGTTCCACTCGCTGTCGCAGGAGAACGTGAAAGCCATCGTCGATCTGATGATGAAGCGAGTTCGGGAGCAGCTGAAGGCCAAGGATGTGGAGATCGAGCTCACCGACGCGGCGAAGACCCTCCTCGCTGAGAAGGGTTACGACCCCGCGCTGGGCGCTCGCCCACTGCGGCGCACGCTCCAGCGCATGGTCGAGGATCCGCTGTCGGAGAAGCTCCTGTGGAAGGAGTTCAAGGCAGGCGAGACGGTCATCGTCGACGTCCAGGACGGCGACATCACCTTCGAGCACACCCCTGTGTCGCCCGAGACTCCGCCGGTGGAACTGGCCGGCCAGGAGTCATAACCCACACGCGCCCGGGTATATAAGACTTCCCTCGAGAAGGGTGGAGGGTCTCGCTAGCGGTCCCTCCGCCTGACGTCCCGAGAGGGAAGCGGTCTGCCGGGACGCTGGCAGGCCGTCAAGGGCAAGAGTTGCCCAGTGATCCTTCGGGATCGCTGGGCCTCTTGCGCTTTAGAGGGACGTCCTCCGAGTCAGATGGGTGACGATGAGCACTCCGCCGAGGGTGAACAGCCCAGCATAGGACACGCTCTGCGCAGCGAAGTTGATCTTGCGGACCAGCTCGGTGAAGTTGCCGCCACCTGACGCGAACGCCGACTCTTGAAGGAAGGGAAGAATCGCGCCCGTCAGCGCCCACAGGATCGCCGCGGTGAAGAAGATCGCGGCAGCTACCGGAATCGACTGCCGATAACGACGGCGCAACCGCTCCTGTCTGAGCCTCCGAGTGCGTTCCTCCTCCCGGTCGAGCTCCTCGTCGATTCGGCGAGCCTCCCCCTTCGTGACGTCGCCTTCCTCGAATGGCACCTGGTGAACCCCTTTCCCGGGCCGCAGTCGCAGTATGACCGGCGGATCCAGCGGTTTCGACCACCGCGGCCGCAAACATCCAGGTCAGGACGTGTCAGACCCCCCCGCTAGAGTGCCCCGGTGGGCAAGGTGAAGCGGCTGTTCGTGTGCGCGAATTGCGAGCGACCTTCCGCGCAATGGTCCGGTCGGTGCTCGGCCTGCGGGAGCTGGGGCACGGTGAGCGAGCACCCGGCGGGATCGTCTGGCGCGCGGCACGGCGGGACGCTCCCAGCCGTCCTGACCCTTGCCCCCGATCCGGAGGAACACCGCGTCTCCACCTCCTTCGCCGGGGTCGACCGTGTGCTCGGCGGAGGCTTGGTGCCGGCGTCGGTGATCCTCTTGGCAGGGGCGCCTGGCATCGGCAAGTCGACCCTTCTCCTCCAGCTGGCGTCGCGCTTGACCGGGGCCGGGCACCCCTGCCTCCTCGCCTCAGGGGAAGAGGCGCGGGGACAGGTCGCAGCCCGAGCCAGGCGGCTCGGGCTGGAGGGAGGCGCGCTGGGCTACGTGGCGGGGCGAGACCTGGGAGCCGTCTTGGCGGCGGCCTCGAGCGAACGGCCCCGTGTGCTGATCGTCGACTCCATCCAAACCCTCCGAGACCCCGGGACGGACGCGCTCCCCGGCGGCGTGGCGCAGGTTCGGACCTGCACCGACGCCCTGATCTCCCTGGCCAAAGAGGAAGAGATCACCGTTCTCTTGGTCGGGCACGTCACGAAGGGAGGAGACCTGGCCGGACCGCGCACCCTCGAGCACGCCGTCGACTCGGTGCTGACCTTCGAAGGCGACGCTCGGTCCGGCCTTCGCATCCTTACGGGCGGCAAGAACCGGTACGGCCCCGAAGGGGAGGTGGCCTGGTTCGAGATGACCGCGCTGGGTCTCGTAGAGACAGAGGCCGGACCGACGCTCACCGGCGGGCGTGAATCGGGATGTGCCACGGGGATCGTCCTGGCCGGCCGGAGGGCCTTCGTAGCAGAGGTTCAGGCGCTGGTGGTCCCCTCGGAGGGTCCGCCGCGCCGCCAGGTGTCGGGACTGGACCCCCGACGGTTCCACATCGTGGCCGCGGTGACCGACCGAGCGCTCGGACTTCGATCCTCCCGTTCCGAGCTGTTCGGTGCATCCGCTGGAGGCCTCCGCCTGGAGGATCCGGGGGTGGACCTGGCCATCGCCGCTGCCCTGGCCTCAGCCAGCGAGGGCCGGGCTCCCCCGCCCGGGAGGGCCTTCGTCGGCGAGGTCTCGCTCACCGGCACCCTCCGGCCGGTTCCAGGGATGGAGGCGCGACTCTCGGCCGCCTCCGCGGCCGGGCTGGACGAGGTGGTGGTGGCCAGGGGAAGTTCGGGGAGGCCGGCCGATCGAGCTCGATCGCGAGTCATCGAGGTCCCCCATCTTCGCGATGCCTTGTCATGGGCTATGGACAAATGAAGGTCCCGAAAAGTCCAGCTGGAGACGGAAAAGGGTCGCTGACCAGCACTTTTGAGTTGCAGGGAAGCCCCCCCGCATGCTAACCTCTCTATCTCGAGGGTCAGCCGCTCGCGCACACGAGGGAGTGCTGTGTTCACCAAGGGAGACAAGGTCGTCTATCCCCATCATGGTGCCGCAGTCATCGAGGACCTTGTGGAGCGCGAGGTGTTCGGGGAGCGGAGGACCTATTTCAAGCTCCGCCTCGCCCACGGCGACCTCACGCTCATGGTCCCGATCGACAACACGCAGGAGGTCGGGCTTCGGGAAGTCATCTCCAGGCGAGAGGTCAAGCGGGTCTTCGACGTCCTCCGCGAGGAGGAGGCCAGGATGCCCACCAACTGGAGCCGGCGGTACAAGACGAACCTGGCCAAGCTCAGCTCCGGTGACGTCTACCAGGTGGCCGAGGTAGTCCGAAACCTCTCTTCTCGCGAGAAGGAAAAGGGCCTATCCGCCGGAGAGAAGCACATGCTTGCCAAGGCCCGCCAGATCCTGGTTTCCGAGCTGACCTTCGCCTTCGATTCCACCGAGGAAAAGGCCGAGGCCATGCTGGACCGGGTCCTGGAAGAGGCGTATCAGGCCCAGGCCTAGCCCGGGACCGACCCAGTCGACCCACCCGGTCGCTCCGCTTCAAGGCAATCATCCGGTCGTCCGAAAAAGGTCTTGGAGGCTTGCGACGCGGATGCAGCGCGTCCGAACGTCGGACCGCGCCCTTCCAGCGGGCGCGTCGCGGTGACAGATGAAGCAGGCGAGAGCGCGCCGGCGGGCGGGGAGGCGGGCCCGCCAGCCCGAGCCGAAGCCCGAGCCGAAGGAGGAGAGCCGGCCCACCCTGAGGCTGGCCATCGAGGGCGAGGTCCCCGAGCGGCCGGTGGTCTTCCACGCGATGGGCAGGGAGCGACGTCCCGGACCCCAGGGCGTGATGGTGGAGATCGTCCGCCTGGTCATCGTGGCCTTGTTCGCCGTAGGCGGCTGGGAGGTGGCTGCCCGCTTGCAGCCCGAGGCCAGCAACGAGTTGCTCATCGGGACGCTGCTCGGCGCCAGCGTGGGTTACGTCCTGGGCGGGGTGTTCGGACGATCCACGGCCAGTGCCGTCTCCGAGCTCGAGCGGGAGCTTCGGCGGGTTCCCGCCGCGGAGATCCTGGCCGGCGGCATCGGCCTCATCCTCGGGCTGGTGCTCGCCACCCTTCTGGCGTTTCCCCTCTATCACCTGCCGAGACGCGCCGCCTATGCCGTGGTGGGGGTGGTGTACCTGAGCTTCGCCTACCTCGGTTACAAGCTCGGCCGCGCCAAGAGCGACGAGCTGTTCAGTCTGTTCGGGGTGAAGCCACGCGCCGCTGGGACGCTGTCCGGTGAGGTCGTCGTCCTCGACTCGAGCGTGATCCTCGACAGCCGTCTCATCGGCATGGTGCAGCAGGGATTCCTCCGGGGGACCATGCTGATCACCAGGGGAGTCTTGGACGAGCTCCAGACGGTGGCCGACTCGTCGAATGCCGGCCGGCGGGCCCGAGGGCGCAGGGCGCTGGACACCATGATCCTGCTGAAGCGCGATCCTTCGGTGGACCTGCTCCTGATCGAGGAGATGCGGCCGCAGGGCGAACCGGTCGACTCCGAGCTCGTCCGACTGGCCCGAACCCGGGGCGCCACGCTCCTCACCAACGACAGTGGCCTGGCCAAGGTGGCTCTGGCTCTGGACGTCCCCGTCCGCTCGATCCATGCACTGGCCGAGGCCCTCCGCCCGGAGGTGGTGTCGGGCCAACAGGTTCCGGTTCGACTGACCCGGCGGGGCAAGGAGAGCGGCCAAGCCGTTGGGTACCTCGACGACGGCACGATGGTGGTCGTAGAAGAGGCCGACCACCTGCTCGGAGACACGGTGACGGTCACGGTGACCAACGCCCTTCAGACCAGCACGGGACGGCTGATCTTCGCCCGGGTGGCGGGCGACGGCGGCGAGGTCCCGTCCCATCGCGAGGACTGAGCGCCCGTCCGGCCGCAGCCCGGCTCGACCCGATACGCTTCCAGCCGTGGGAGCAACCCTCGCCCTCCTGCTCGCCGCGGGCTCGGGGAACCGCCTGGGCCGCCAAGCCAAGGGTTTCGTCGAGCTTGCCGGGATCCCGCTGTTCCTCCATTCGTACCGGGCCATTGCGGGGTGCCCGCAGATCGACGGCGTCATCGTCCTGGTCCCCGAGGGGTACGCCGACTCGGCGATGCAATGGGCGGAGTCGGTCGACCCCGGGGGCCGTCTCGAGGTTCGAATCGGAGGCGAGACGCGAGTTGAGTCCGTTCGACGTGGGCTGGAAGCGCTCACGGATGATGCGGACACCGTGCTCTGCCACGACGCCGCTCGTCCGTTCGCGTCTGCTGATCTATTCGGTCGCGTCCTGGCGGGACTCGCCGGCTTCGATGGCGTCGTGCCGGTGGTGCCGAGCCCGGACACGGTGAAACGCGTGCGAGGGGGTCGGGTGATAGAAACCGTTCCTCGGGAAGAGCTGGGACTCGTCCAGACGCCACAGGCGTTCGGGGCCGAGGCTCTGGTCGAGGCCCATCGCCGCGCGCGCCGCGCCGGGATGGACGCCACCGACGACGCCATGCTGCTCGAGGCGGCCGGATACCGCGTGGCGGCCGTGGACGGCGACCCCGCGAACTTCAAGGTCACCACCCAAGAGGATCTGCGTCGGGCCGAGCTCCTTCTGGTCGACCTCCAGAACACGCCGGTCACACCGGAGCGGACCCGGTGACCGACGTGCGGATCGGGCTGGGAGTGGACCTTCATCCTCGGGAGGTCGGCCGGCCCCTCTACCTCGGCGGGGTGCGGTTCGAAGGAGAGGCCGGACTCGCCGGGCACTCGGATGGAGACGTCCTCTGCCATGCCGTGGCGGACGCGTTGCTCGGTGCGGCCGGGCTGGGGGATCTCGGAGAGCACTTTCCGGAGGCCGATCCCACCTACGAGGGGATCGCCGGCCTCGATCTCCTGGCTCGCGTGGTGGCGCTGCTCGCCGAGCGCGGCCTGGTACCGAAAGGATGCGACCTCACCTTGTTGGCCGAGCGGCCGCTCATCGCCGGCCGCCGCGAGGAGATCCGGCGAAATCTGGCTGCCGCGCTGGCCCTCACGCTCGACTACGTATCGGTGAAGGCGACCCGGCCGGAGGGACTCGGCCTGTCCGGGGACGGGGCTGGGTGCATCGCCGTCGCGTCGGTGGCTCCGATCACCGCCCGGTGAGCCCCGCTCGGCGCGCGAGGACCCCGGCCCGTTCTCGATCCGAGGCGTTCGCGGTGGGTGGCCGGCGTCCGGTCATGGAAGCCATCCGCGCGGGCCGAGCCCGGCGCGTGCTGCTGGCTCGAGGCGCGCACCGGACGGAAGGCCTGCGCAGCGTCATGGACGCAGCGGCGGCTGCGGGGCTGCCCGCGGAGCAGGTCGAACGCGACGCCATCGACCGCCTCGGCCTTCGAGATCATCAAGGGGTCGCCGCGCTGGTGGCGGCGCCTCGCGAGATGGACGACCGAGCCCTCGCCGCGCTCTCCTTCGAGCCTGATGCACTCGTCGTCGTGCTGGACGGGATCACCGATCCGCAGAACCTGGGAGCCTGCGCTCGATCTGCTGAGGTCGCGGGCGCGTCTCTGCTCGTGGCCCGAAAGCGACGAGCCGCGCCGCTCACCGCGGCGGCCCTTCGCGCCTCGGCCGGCGCCCTCCTCCACCTCCCCGTGGCTCGGGTGACGAATCTGTCGCGCTCGCTCGAACACCTCAGGGACCGCGGGTTCTTCGTGGTCGGGCTGGACCAGAACGCCCCGGCGAACATCCACGACGCGCCTCAGCCCTCTCGGCCGATGGTCATCGTCCTCGGGGCGGAGGACGTCGGTCTGTCCCGCCTGGTTCGAGAGGGATGCGACCTCCTCCTGGCGATCCCGATGGCCGGCCGAACGGGTTCGTTGAACGCGGCCGCAGCCCTCGCCGTCGCGCTGTTCGGGTACGCGCTTCGGCCCGAGCGGTAACGACCGTCGTCGTGCAACCCCACTGGTACGATGGCCTGCGCTGGCGTGGCGCAGTCCGGTAGCGCAAGCGACTTGTAATCGCTAGGTCGTGGGTTCAAATCCCACCGCCAGCTCGGGACTGCCCAACTGGAGGGATGAAACGATGGAGGATCAGAGGGTCATCGATCGCATCAACGAACTTGCCCACGAGGAGCATGAGCTCTTCCAGAAGGAGTCCGGTGGGCAGGCGACCGACGCGGACCGGGAGCGGCTGAGCCGTCTGCAGGTCACGCTGGATCAGTGCTGGGATCTTCTCCATCAGCGGCGCGCTCGCCGCGCCGCTGGGATGGATCCGGCGCAGGCACAGGTGCGGGACGAGAAGACCGTCGAAGGCTATGTGGGCTGACGGTCACCGCCCCCGGGGGCGGACGCGCCCGGCGGTCACCGAAATCCCTTCGGCGCGAAGTCGGCGAGCATGTTCCTGTTCGTGGCCGGGGACCAGCCGGCCGTTCGTCGTGACCACCCGCCACCACGGGAGTCCGTCGCTGGTCGCGAGGACCCTGCCCACGGCCCGGGCGGCCCCCGCGTAGCCGGCTTCCTCCGCCACCTCGCCGTAGGTCGCGACGTCGCCGGGTCGAAGCCCCGTCACGACGGCGCGGACCCGCGATTGGAAATCGATCATGGTCCCCGCTGGTCCATGCTAGCCCGTCACCCTGCGCGGAGGCCTTCCCATTGGCCGAAATACCGAGCCCGGTATCGAATTCGGACTAACCCGGTGCCCCCGGGCTTTCCTCCTTCTGGGGAATACAGACATCCCGCCATTTTGCCGAACCCTCCTCTGTGGGGCAGGACAAGGGTGCACGTTCTGCTATTGCCGTCCAGCACGGCGTCAATCAGGCCAGCAAGATCGCATGCCGATGGTGTGGCCTGTTCTCGAGCCCTGGACCGGCTTGTGACCTTTGCGGCTCGCCTCTAGAGGAACACTCAGCGGCCGACCTCCCACAGCTGAGCTACGGCCCCCCCGGCGGCGAACGCTCCAGCCGCCCGGCTGCCTCGGCGGTCCAAACCACACATCGAGAGCCGAGGGCCGATCCGACGGACCCCGTCGCAGGTCCAGCCGCCAGCGTCGCCCCACCTCAGGCCGTGCAGGCGCCTCCCCCCCAGCCACCTGTCGTCCCACCTCCTGCTCCTCGACGGGCTCGCCCCGCACCGCCCGAGCCTCCGCCTTCCCCTGTCCGGTCCGAGCCAGCGAGGGCCCCGATTCCTGAGCCACCGCGGGTCGCCCCACCGGCCCCGGTCACTCCGCCGGTCGTTGCCGCGCCACCAGCCGCCTCATTGCCAGCAGCTGCACCGCCGACAGTCGCACCGCCACAACTGGCGGAGCCGCCGCCCCCACCCGCGGCGCCGCCTGTAGCGCCGCCGGTTGCGGCGCCTGTAGCGCTGCCGGTTGCGGCGCCTGTAGCGTCGCCGGTTGCACCCCCGGTGGCACCCCCCGTGGAGACTGCTCCGGTCCTGCAAGCGCCGCCCCCGCCCGCCGCCCGGGCCCCGACCCCCACAGTCACACCGGCACCGGCCCCGCAGGCCGAAGAAGCCGCACCGCCCATCCTCGCTCGCCAGTGGTGGCCAAGCCATCGGAAAGTGCCGGACAAGGTCGAGGATGCGAGGATCGCCGACCCACGCCCATTGCCGGTCGAGGAGCCAAAGCCCAGTTCCCAGCCCCCGCCGCACGTCGAGAGCCGCGCCGCCATGTCCCAGGAGGCACCTTCAGCGCCGGAGGCCGCACCCGTCGGCGGCTCGGCCGAAGAGGGGCAGTCGAGGGCGCTCCTCGGCAAGTTGTGGTCTCGGAAACGGCCTCACGAGCCTGCCCCGGTCGCCGAAGCCCCCGCCACAGAAGAGGCCGCTCCGGCCCGAGCAGCCCAGCCGCCGGCCCAACCGGCGTCCGCTCCAAGGCCCGAGGTGGCTGCCCCCGTGGCCGTCGCCCCCCTCGCAGAAGTGACGGTTGAGGAGGCCGATCAACCGAGGGAAGCCAAGCACCGGTGGCGGTGGCCTCGCCGCGCGCCATTGAAGGAGCAGGAGGGGGCGCCTGGCGAGCAGATCGACGCGAGCGCCCCAGCGCCGGCGGAGGCGCCGGTTCCAGAGGAGCCTTCGCGCGTCGCGGTGCCGGTCGTTCCGGAGGAGCTCCCGCAGGTTGCCGGGCCGGTCGGCGAGGAGACCTCAGTCGAACCGCCGAAGCTTCGGGTTCGGAAGCGACCGAAGTCGGTCCCGCTGCAGAGGGAGCCCGAGGAAAGGCGCACTGCGAGCCTGCGCAAGGCATCAGATCGGGCGGCCACACCGCCGACAGCTCCGATCGACCTCGCTCCTCCCAAGACCTACCTGCCGCCCCCTCCTCCGCCCCCGGAGATCCCGGCGGCCCCTGCCGCGAGCGTCTCGCCAGTCACGGTCGAACCCGTAGCACCCGGATCCGCTGCGGTCGGGAGGGTGGCCGCATCTCCCGAGGGCCGCGCCCTGGAATCGCCAGCGGAAAGCCCATCGCCGCCAGATGGTTGGGACCGAGGAGAGAGTCCCGAAGAGTTCCTGTCTCGGCATGCCGCGCAGTGGACCTCACCTCCATCCGCGCCCCAGGCTGCGCCCCCCGTGGTGGAGCCGGAGGAGAAGAAGCCCGGGATCTTCAAACGCACCAAGAAGCCGAAGGTGAAGGTGTCCAACGGCTTCGAGTACACGGTGCCGCCGCGCGGATCGAAGAAGGATCAGCCACGCACGGTCTCGGTCGGCCCCGCTCCCGAGGCCCGTCGCGAGATCAACTGCCCCCGCTGCGGTCAGCCTTCCCCACGTGGGTTGTGCGAGGCCTGCGAGGACGCCCTGAGCCAGCTTCGCCAGCTCACGGTGGCGTTCCTCGACGAGTAGCCGCTCGCGATCTCCCCGCTCGGTCGACCCCAAACGCCGGTCTGAGCGTTCGGATACCGTGACGCCATGGCGGCCGGGCCCGTACCGAGCATCCCCAGAAGAGAGAGCTGAGGATCAGCGCCCTGGAGATCCCCGCCCGCCGGGCCGCTTGGGAGGCCAGGACCGTGGCGGGGCGGTGGCCGACCCTGTCCCGCCTGCTGGTTCGCCGCAGTGGTGAGCTGGTCACGGGCCAGACCGAGATCTGCATCGAAGGGTTCCCCCGATGCGGCAACACGTTCGCCGTCGTCGCGTTCCAGGCGGCACAGCTCCGCACGATCAGCATCGCTCATCACGTCCACGCCCCGGGTTCGGTCCTCATCGCCGTCAGGATGAAGAAGCCGGCCATCATCCTGATCAGAGAGCCCGAAGAGGCGGTGCTGTCGCTGATGGTTCGGCTTCGGTATTTGTCGGCGGGTCAGGCCCTTCGGAGCTATGTCGGCTTCTACCGGCCGCTCCTCCCGCATCTTCGGCGGTTCGTGGTCGGCCCGTTCGAGGAAGTCGTGAGTGATTTCGGAAGTGTCATCCGGCAGGTCAACCAGAGGTTCGGCACGGACTTCCGAGAGTTTCACCCGACCGAGGAGCATCTCCGCGCCGTGAGAGAAGAGGTGGATCGGTGGGACCAGGGAGCGTTCGGCTCGAGGCAGGGGCTGGAACGTGGTGGGGCCTCCCCGAACGAGCTGCGCGACCGGCTCAAGGAGGAGTTGCGTCCCGTGTATCGTCACCCTCGCCTTGCGGCGCGGCGCGCCCTGGCCGAGCGCGTGTACCACCGGTTCGCCGACGACCCCGCGACTCCTTAGGCTGCGTGGCCGAGAGCCGTCCCTCCGAAGAGCCGGCCGGCGCTTCGGCTCCCCTTGCCTCGAGGCGGCGCTCCAGGGCTTCCACCCGCGCCCGAAGGTCCTTCACCTCACGACCCGGCGTATAGGCCTCGCCATCCGGGAGGTCTCGGGCCAGGACCGCGTTGGCTCCGATGAAGCAGTGCCGCCCGACCTGAATCGGTCCGAGGACGCAAGCGCCCGCCATGATCTCCGTCTCGTCGCCGATCTCCGGGAATCCATCCTGGAACGCGCCGTCGAACCAGCCGCGGGCGGACCCGCCCAGCGTGACCCCGTGGAGCAGCGTGACGTTGGAGCCGATCTTGACACCGCGGCCGACAACCAGCCCGGTGGTGTGAGTGAGACGAAGGCCTCCCCCGATCTCCGCGCCCGGGTGGATATCGGCTCCCGTGATGAAGTAGTTCACGCGCCAGATCACTTCGGCGAGCGTCTCGAACCCCCGCTCCCACAGGGCGTGCGACAGACGGTACAGGACGATGGCGAGGGGTCCGGGGCGGGTCACCACACGCTGGATCGCCCGAGGGACGGTGGGCCTTCCCTCGTGGAGACCGCGGTCCGAGAACAGGCGGGCGATGTCGCCCCGCAATCCTTTCTCGTCGGAACCGGCCATGGCGCTATTCATCTACAACGACGAGGGGTCGATGACAACTTCGTGGGGGATCTCCCCGCGTATTAGGCTGAGGACCCGCATGGAGCGAACCGAACAGCACGTGGCCGAGGGGTCGGCCCTCGAGAGCGCCCTCCGGCAACTGGACGACGCCGCCAGGGTCATGGAGCTGGATCCCGGGGTGCACGAGGTCCTGTCCCACCCTCGGCGAGCGCTGGAAGTCGCCATCCCGGTGAAGATGGACGATGGAACCATCCAAGTCTTCACTGGGTACCGGGTGCATCACAACACCTCGCGGGGCCCGTCCAAAGGCGGCATCCGCTACCACCCCTCCGTGACCCTGGACGAGGTGAAGGCCCTGGCCATGTGGATGACGTGGAAGTGCGCGGTGGTCGGCATCCCGTTCGGTGGGGCAAAGGGAGGAGTGATCGTCGAACCCAGGAAGCTCTCCAAAGGGGAACTCCAGCGGATGACCCGTCGCTATGCCTACGAGATCCTGCCCCTGATCGGACCGGAGCGGGACATCCCGGCGCCGGACCTCGGGACCAACGAGCAGATCATGGCGTGGATCATGGACACATACTCCACTCGAGAGGGGTATTCCGTCCCGGGCGTCGTCACCGGCAAGCCGCTGTCGATCGGCGGCTCGGCCGGACGGAGCATGGCGACCGCTCGAGGCGTGATGTACGTGACCCTCGCCACGCTGAAACACCTCGGGATGTCCGTGGAGGAAGCCCGGATCGTGGTGCAGGGGTTCGGGAACGTCGGCGGCGGGACGGTCGAGCTGCTCCACCAGCAGGGGTGCCGCATCGTGGGAGTCTCGGACGTCCAGGGTGGTGTCCACAACCCCGAGGGCCTCAGCCCCCTGGGGCTCCGGGCCCACGAGGAGCAATACGGGACGATCGCGGGATACGAGGGGGGAGAGAAGGTCACCAACGAAGAGCTGTTGGAGCTCCCCTGCGACGTCCTGATCCCGGCGGCCATCGAGGGGCAGCTCACCCGCGCGAACGCCGACCGCATCAGGGCGTCCGTCATCGTGGAGGCGGCCAACGGGCCCACCGTCCCCGAGGCCGACGAGATCTTCGAGGAACGCGGGATCCTGGTCGTCCCGGACATCCTCGCGAACGCCGGTGGCGTGACTGTGTCCTATTTCGAATGGGTCCAGGACATCCAGGCCTACTACTGGTCTGAGGACGAAGTGAACGACCGCCTCCGCCAGATCATGGAGAAGTCGTACGTGGACGTGCTGAACGTGGCAGAGGAGCGGAAGGTGTCCATGCGGACCTCGGCGACGATCCTCGGCGTGGGGCGGGTAGCCGAGGCCCACATCACCCGCGGGCTCTACCCATAGGTTCGCCGGCTCCCACCGCTCCGTCCGTCGCGGTAGTACCCTCGGGCCCGGCCGAGATCACGGGGGGACGGAAATTGGGGGAACCAGCTTCGGACACCGGGAGCTGGCGGGACGTGCTGGACTTCGAACGCACCTGGTGGAAGGGCTCCCCTGGGAAGGAGCTGGCCGTGCGGGCCAGGTTCGGCCTGTCCCCCGCACGGTATTATCAGCTGCTGAACCGGCTCATCGACCGGCCTGAGGCGCTCGAGTACGACCCCATGCTGGTCCAGCGGCTCCGTCGGTTGCGAGAGTCACGCCGCCGCAAGCGGTTCGCCCGACGGCTGGGGCTGGAGGGGTAGGGGGGCGCACGCCGGAGTGGCCGGAACAAACATGGACCGCCCACCAACTGGAGCTTCGATCTAGACGTGGCCACCTCGACACTCCGCGGGCTCATCCTCGTGGCCCTGGTCGTCCTCGGGATCGTCGGCCTGACCAAGCTCTTCCCGACGAACGCCAGCGTCGGCGTGACGCCCGCGGCCTCGAGCGTTGGACCGTCCCCATCGACGCCCAGCTTCTCGCCGACCGTCAGCCAGAGCCCCGCCGGGCGCAAGCCCCGGCCGAAGGGCAAGGTGACCATCCAGGTCCTCAACGGGACCAGCCGAGCGTTCTTCGCCGCCCTGCAGACCGACGTCTTGAAGAAGGATGGCTACAAGACGGCAACTCCCGGCAACTACACTCCGAGGATCGCCACCACGATCATCTATTACCAGCCGAACAGCCTCCCGGAGGCGGAGCGACTGAAGCGGCAGCGGTTCCCCAGCGCCGCGTTGAAGCCGGCGCCGCCTACGTTGGATTCGAACGTCGATCTCCAGGTCATCCTCGGACAGGACGTCGCCGGCGGCTGAACCGAGCGGGCCCGCCACGGTGATCCCGGAACCCTCTCCGCTCCACCGGTTCGCCTCGACTCCCAGCCGCGGCTTCCTCTTCGACTTCGACGGCACCCTGTCCGAGATCGTGGCCCGTCCCGAGATGGCTCGAGCCGCCCCTGGTGCTGCCGGCGCGCTCTCGCGACTGGCGGAAGCGAATCCCCTCGTGGCGGTGGTGTCCGGACGGCCCGCCGCGCAGCTCAGGGAACTCATCGGCGTGCCCGGCGTCACTCTGGTCGGCATGTACGGCCTTGCGGAGTCGGGACCGGAGCGAGTTCAGCTCGACGCTGCGCGCAAGGACATCGCACGGGCGGTGGAGCTGGTGCCGGGAGCCTGGCTGGAGGACAAGGGGCCCTCGCTGGCCGTGCACTACCGCGCGGCCCGGGACCCCGCCGAAGCCCACCGCGCATTGCTCCCCGCCCTTCGGGGCGTCGCAGCCGGCCACGGGCTCTCGTTGCTCCCCGGCAAGATGGTGCTCGAGCTCGCCGCAGGCAAGGTTCCCGGGAAGGGGGCCGTCGTGCGGGAGCTGGTTCTGTCCGCCGCCGTGAGCGGATGCCTCTATGCGGGAGACGACGTCGCCGACCTCGACGCCTTCGGCGCACTCGACGGTCTCGAGCCGGTGGCGTCCGTCAAGGTTGCCGTGCGGTCGGAGGAGACGCCGGAACGACTGATCGCGGCGGCGGACCTGGTCGTGGAGCGTCCATCCGGGTTGGTGAAGCTGTTGTCCGAACTGTGAGAGCGGTCTAACGGCCCATCCTCTCCAGGTCCTCGACCTGGGCCCGCACCCAGACGTCGATGGGGTTGCGGGCCACCGCCGCCCGAAGGCCCCGGGCCCGCCGGCGGCGTTCGACCGGATCCATCTGCACGGCCGTGGCGATGGACCGGGCCGTGGCCTCCACGTCGAAAGGGTTCACGGCGAGCGCATGCCGGCCCAGCTCCGCGCTCGCGCCTGCGTTCTCCGAGAGGATCAGGACTCCATCGCGCTCGTTCAGCGCCGGGCCCTCCTTCGCCACCAGGTTCATCCCGTCGAATACCGGATTGACCAGCAGGACGTCGTAGAGGCGATAGGCCGCGAGTGCGCGAGGGTAGTCGTCCTTCAGGGACAGCCGGATGGGTTCCCAGTCCTCGCGGCCCAGGCGGCCGTTGATCCGACCCGCCAATTCGACCGCCTCCTCCGTGTAAGCCCGGTACTCGGGGAGGTGCTGGCGCGATGGATTGAGCAGGGCGAGAAAACTGATGCGCCTCAACCATTCCTGATTCGTCTCCAGGAACCTCTCGTAGGCTTGGAACCCTCGCAAGATGTTCTTGGAGAGTTCGGCCCGATCGACTCGGACGAGCAACCGACGATCGCCGATCCACGCGAGGATGTCCTGGCCGGCCGCGGCCGCCTCCTCGGCAGCCGCCTCCTCCCGGAGGGCGGCGGGATCGATGGAGATGGGATGGACGCGGACACGGACGTCCCGCCCGTCCCACCGAACGACCCGGCGTCGGAGATCGACCCGAGCGCCCGGAAGCCCCCGGCACCCCAGGAGGAAGTTCTCCGCCCACGCGAGCGCCTGGAAGCCGACCACGTCGGCCCCGAGCATCCCCGCCAGCAGAGCCTCACGGATGGGCTGAGGGAGGATGCGCAGGCCGGTGGGGCCGGCGAAGGGGATGTTCGAGAAGTGGGCGATGGCCGCCCGCGGCATCCGCTCGCGGAGCAGCGCGGGGACGATGGCCAAGTGGTAGTCCTGCACGAGATACACGGGTTCCTCGCGTGGCGGTCTTCCCTCCTCTTCCAGCGCGCGGGCGAATGTGTCGTTCACCGTCCGGTAGCCGTGCCACGCCTCGGCCAGGCCCTCGAAGGTCGGAGCGCGGGGCACGTCCCACAGCGAGTGGTGGAGGAACCACAGGACGCGGTTCGAGATGCCGTCGTAGTAGCCCTCGTAATCGGCGGGATCGAACGGGAGCAGGCGAACCTGGTAGCCTCCCGCCCCGGCGTCGACCTCGATGGTTCTCTGTGCCTGGGACCGATCCTCCTCCGACATGGCGGCCGCGATCCACAGCCCCCCCGTGGCTGCGAGGGCGCCGCCCAGCGCGGTGACGAGTCCGCCTGCGCCTCGAGTGGTCACGACCCGCCCCGACTCGTCCCGCCCGAACGACACCGGTCCCCGGTTCGAGGCCACGACGATCCGCCGTCCCACGGCCTTCATGGGCGCCCGCCCTTGTCCCGGCCTCACAAGGCCGACAACATCCCCACGTGGTCCTCGAGCTCCCGGAGCGTGAGGAACCGTTCGGCGACCCGCTCCCGGCCGGCCCGGCCCATCTTGGAGCTGAGCTCGAGGTCGGCCAGGATCTGGACGACCCGCTCGGCGCCCGCCTCCACCGGCGTGACGAGGAAACCGGTGACGCCGTCGTCGATCTGGAGCCGGATCCCGCCGACGTTCCCGCCGACCACCGGGACCTCCTTCCACATCGCTTCGGAGACCACCAGCCCGAATCCCTCCCGCAGCGACTTCTGCACGACCACCGCGGATGCGCGTTGGAACGCGTTCACCTCGAGGCTGCCGACCTCCTGGAGGTTCGACAGCAGGAAGATGTCCGGATCGCCTTGCCGGTACGCGTCGGTGACCTCGAGGTAGTGCCACCCCTCCGGGTCGTCGTGGGCCATCGAGCCGATCAACAGGAGCTGGAGCCCCGGGCTCTCCTTCCGAGCGAGCCGGTACGCGTCGATGACGCCGAGGGGGTCCTTCCAGGGATCGAACCGTGAAACCTGGGTGAGGATGGGCCTCGATCGGTCCACGCCGTATCGGCTGAGCACCTCGTACACGGTCTCGTGGTCGATGTGCACATTCTTCAATGACAGCGGGTCGATGGACGGAGGGATGATGAACAGCCGCGGTTCCGTGAGGTCCGGTGGCACGAACTCTTCCATGGTGAACACGGCGCCGTCGTAGCCGTCGACTTGGCGCGAGAAGAAGTCCAGCACGGGCGCGTGGGGCGCCGAGAGGTCGATGTGGCAGCGCCAGATCCACTTCCCGGTGCGCCGGCCCTGCTCCTCCAGCGCGCCGAGGATCCCGGCCGGTTGTGGGTCGTGGACGATCACGTAGTCGAAGCCTCCGGCCACGCCCTCGGCGTTCGACCGGCACCGGTCGAGGTAGATCGTTTCCATCTCGGGAGTCCACGGGACCTCCGCCCCCTGGAGGCCGTTGTGCGCGAACTTCGTGACGGTGAAGAAGTCCTCCGCACCCTCGATCACCTGCCAGCCGGTCTCGATGCCGAGGTCGTTCATCAGGGGCACCTGCGCGAAGAGCAGCTCGGCCACGCCTCCACCGAAGGCCGTGGAGTTGATGTGGAGCACCTTCGCGCCCGTAAGTGGAGCGGCTGCCCTGCGCAGGCGGTCGACGGCGTCCGGTCCGGCTGCCTCCCGATAGTCGTCCAAACGCCGTGGAGGCACGGGCACGAAGGGCAACATCGCCTCGAAGTGTACCCAGTGTCCTCTGGCGACAGGTCGAGCAACAACGGTTGGACGGGGGACCGTCCCTATAATGGCGGAGAGCTGGCACCCTCGTGATGAAGGAGCCGTGACCGGCGCTCCATGGACAAGGACCGAGGGCCGTTCTTCTCCAATCCTTTCGTGGCTCGGGCGGCGCGATGGGGCCTGCTCGCGTGGTCGGTGATCGGTATCCTGATCCTGCTCTACGCGGTCTCTCGCTATGTCCTGCGCCCTATCGAGATCATCTTCCCCCCGTTGGTCGTGGCGCTCGTGGTCATCTATCTGCTGAACCCCTTGGTCACGAGACTCCAGCAGCGCGGGGTCCCCAGGGTGTGGGGAACGCTCCTCTGCTACGTCGTGTTCCTGTCCCTCACCGGGCTCGCGCTTGCTTACTTCGTCCCCGTCCTCACGCATCAGGTCAAGGCGTTCGTGAGCGGGATCCCCGCTCTGTTGCAGCGAGCCGAGAGCGGGCTGGTCGACTTCAGTAACCGGCTGGGGGTGCATATCGACCCGAACGCGTTCTTCCGCAGCTTCGAACCCGGACAGGGCGGCTTCAACTTCCTCGGACGCATCACTTCGTTCACGTCGGGCGTCGTCCACGTCGCGCTGGTCGTGGTCCTTGGGCCGCTGCTGGCCTTCTATCTGCTGGTGGACCTGCCGAAGATCCAGAGGGTGTCGACCGCGCTGGTTCCAGCCCCGAGACGGGAAGAGGTTCGAGGGCTGGCAGGTACCCTGGCAGACACCCTCGGCGGATTCTTCCGAGGCCAGCTCCTGGTGGCCCTCCTGGTGGGGGCGTTCTGCGTGGGCGGGTTCTACGCGGTCGGTCTGCCGTACTTCGTCCTGATCGGCGCGCTCACCGCCCTGCTGGCTCTGGTCCCGCTGATCGGGCTGGTGATCGCCGCGGTCCCGGTGCTGTTCGTGGCCCTCACCATGAGCGGCCGAACCGGCGGGCTCCTGCACATCTCGGGCGGGTGGAGGCTCGCTCTGGCCTGTTCGGTGATCCTCCTCGTCGCCCAGCAGGTCGATCTCCGCGTCCTGTCTCCGCGCCTGCTGAGCCGGACCGTCCGGCTGCATCCGGTCACGGTGCTCCTCTCGTTGCTCGTGGGAGGCACGCTCCAGGGTCTGTGGGGGATGCTGCTGGCCGTTCCCGCGGCGGCGGCCCTGAAGGTCCTGCTGCTGCACGTGTGGGATACGAGGGCCCAGTGGCCTCCGCGCCGGGCCCCGGCACCTCCGGCCTCCGTCCCCGCCTCCGCCCCCGAACCGGTTGCGGCTGCGGAGCCCCGGCCGGAGGCCGCCCCGCCAGCCGACGGCCATCGGTCCCCGGGCCGGACGGGCCGGCCTGAACGAGCAGGCGGACGGGACCCGGCCAGGTCGGCCCAGGCCGATTGACGCTGGGTGGGCCCGGGTCTACCTTTTCGATCGAGGCAGGTCGAGCAGATGCTCAAGGTTTCGCAAAAGACCGAATACGCCATGCGGGCCCTGATCGAGCTCGCCTTGCGGCGCCACGCGCACGGCGACGCGCTGGTCCCCGCTCGGGCCTTGGCGGAGTCCCAGCGCATCCCGCTTCGGTTCCTCGAACAGCAGCTGGGGGCCCTGCACAAAGCCGGGTTGGTGGAGAGCTTCCGGGGAGCGGGAGGAGGGTGCCGGCTGGCTCGGGATCCCGCCGGGATCCGGGTGGCGGACATCGTGGACGCCATCGAGGGTCAGACCTACCCGATGCACTGCCTGGACGTGGAGGACCACACGTGCTTCGCTGACTCGCACTGCGGCCTCCAGGAGCTGTGGGGGGACGTGGACCACGCCGTGCGGCGGGTCCTCGAGACGACCACGCTGGGAGACCTCGCCGAGCGCCACCGCCGGCGCATCGAACCGCCCGTGTGGACCCCGAGCGAGCTGCTGCGCCCGCGTCCCTAGACCCGGCTGGTCCGCCGCGAGGGGTCGCGGCGGACACCCCCCAACCGATTCGCTAGGAAGCCTTACCGAGGATGCGCATGACGGTCGTGCCGCACACTGGACACTTGCCCTTGGCGGCCTTCCGGCCGTTCTTCAGGGTCGTCTCTTCGCCCTCGAACTCTCGCTTGGCCTTGCACTTCACGCAATAGGCCTCGTACGTCGCCAATCCGTTCACCTCCTCCGAGTCCTCGGGGGCCCGCCGCTGCGCGCGCCCTCAGACAGTCTTCGAGGCCGCTCGATCGGGCGGCCTCGCCAGGGATTCTCCGGGCAGGATGCAACGAGTTCAAGCACCCAGGCTCTGGCTCCCCCCTGACGACTTGTCTACCAGGTAGTTTCCCAGGAAAAGAGCGTCCATCCCGGTGTGTGAGAAGTCGGCGATGGCCTCCTCCGGGCGGTGCACGATGGGTTCGCCGCGAAGGTTGAAGGACGTGTTGAGGACCACGGCCACGCCCGTCCGGCGCTCGAACTCCTCGATCAGCTGGTGGAACAGGGGGTTCTCCGGCCCCACCGACTGGAGCCGCCCGGTCCCGTCGACGTGGCTGACGGCGGGGATGACCGGCTGCTTGTCTGCCCTGATCGGCAGCACCAAAAGCATGAATGGGTTCGATGCGTAGTCGGTGAAGTACTCGGCGCCCCTCTCGTCCAGGACGCTCGGCGCAAAGGGACGGAAGCCTTCCCGGTGCTTCACTCGCTCGTTGAGGATGTCCTTCATCTCCGCCTTCCGAGGGTCGGCGAGGATCGACCGAGCCCCAAGCGCCCGAGGGCCCACTTCTGCCCGGCCCTGGAACCACCCAACGATCTTCGAATCGGCCAGCAGGTCGGCGGCCTCGGCGGCGGGGTCGGTCACTTCCCGGAACGCAACCCCGGCCGCTTGGAGGGCCTCCTTGTAGTCGCCATCCGAGTACGACGGGCCGAGGAACGCATGTTCCATCCTCCATGCCCTCGGATTGCCGAGCTCGTGATGCCACACATACAGGGCGGCGCCGAGGGCGTTCCCCGCGTCCCCTGCCGCGGGCTGGATGAAGATCCGCTCGAAGTCGGTCTCCCGCAGCAGCCGGCCGTTCATCACCGAGTTCAGGGCTACACCCCCGGCCAGCACGAGGTTGCTCGAGGCGGTCTCCTGGTGCAGAGCCCTGGCCATGTGCAGGCCGGTCTCCTCGGCAAGGAGCTGCACTCCGAAGGCCACATCCTTGTGGTGAGGAAGAATCTCCGACTCCGGAACCCGCGGCCGCCCGTAGCGCTTCAGGAAGCGAGCGGACAGCGGGCCAGCTTCGACCTGATAGCGGAACCAACCGAGGTCGACCTGGAACAACCCATCGGGTCGGAGCCTCACCATGCTCCGGAAGTCGGGAGCGTACGGGGAGGAGCCGTAGGGGGCCAGTCCCATGACCTTGCCCTCGTCGGCGTTGGGATGGAACCCCAGCCATCCCGTGATCGCGGTGTAGATCTCCCCGAGGGAGTGAGGGTTGCGAAGCTCCCTGATCGTCTCCAGCCGGTTTCCTCTGCCGCGACCGAGGGTGGTGGAGATGAAATCGCCGCCCCGGTCCACGGTGAGCACTGCCGCTTCGTCGAACCCGCTGGCGAAGAAGCCGCTGGCCGCGTGGGCCTGGTGGTGCCCCACGTTCGCCACGTTCCCCCTGAACCCGTATCGGCGGATGAACCGGGCCTGCTTCCGCCACAAGCTCCAGTCGATGTAGGCCTGGGCGGCCAGACGCTTGGTCGAGCGGGGCATCCGCTTGAGCGCATCGGCCGCGCCGCGACGGAAGTCTGTGCCAGCCCGGTGGGCGAAGGCCACCACGTCCACCTCGTCGATCGTGATCCCTCCCGTTCGCAGGCAGAACTCGATGGCCTGGTCGGGGAAGGCTCTGGTGTGTTTCTCGCGGTTGAAGCGCTCCTCCTCCACGAACGCCACGGGCACGCCGTCCATCAGAAGCGCGGCCGCCGTGTCGTGGGCGAAGCAATTGATCCCCAGGATGTTCACGACCGCCTATGTTCCTTGCCCGGCGGCGATTCAACAACCCTGGCCGGGCCGCCTGGCCTGCGGCTACGAGCGGCTGCGCATCGAGGTGGCGATCGCGCCGGCGGCCGGTGCCACGACGAGCCACAGCCCGATGGTGGCGACCAGCGAGGTTCCATACCCGAACGGATTGACGCCGATCTCCTCGTGGACGATCCCCGCGAAGATCATGAGCAGCCAGGCGGAGAAGAAGAAGAATCCGCCGGCCCCGCTCAGGGCGAAGAAGGAGCGCATACCGACCCCCTTTTTCAAGACGAACTCCAGGATAGGACGAACCAAGCACGCCCGAGCTTCCCCGGCATACCATGGTTCGGCTTCCCGGCAGCTCTCGGCTCGTGGAGGACGCCTCATGGCGAACGAAGAAGCGGCGATCGACGCCCTCCTCTCGGAGAACCGCGTCTTCGAGCCTTCACCCGACTTCAGGTCACGGGCACTCTGGAACGACCCGTCGATCTACGAGCGAGCGGCCAAGGATCCTGAGTCGTTCTGGGGCGAGCAGGCGGCGTCGCTGTCGTGGCTGCGGAGATGGGACCGGGTCATGGAGTGGAACCCGCCGTGGGTCAAGTGGTTCCCCGGAGGGAAGCTGAACGCCGCCTACAACTGTCTGGACCGCCACGTCGAAGGCGGCGGCGGCGACAAGGTGGCCTATTACTGGGAGGGCGAGCCGGGAGAGGAACGGGTCCTCACGTACCGCGAGGTGCACGAGGAAGTGTGCAGGCTCGCGAACGGGCTCAAGTCGCTCGGGGTGAAGAAAGGGGACCGGGTCGCCATCTACCTCGGCATGGTCCCCGAGCTCCCCATCGCCATGCTGGCCTGCGCGCGACTGGGCGCTCCGCACTCCGTCGTATTCGGCGGCTTCGCCGCTTCCGCCCTTCGCGACCGCATCAACGACGCCGAGGCGAAGCTCCTGATCACCGCCGACGGCGGGTACCGCCGGGGCCAGATCGTCCCCCTCAAGCAGAACGCCGAAGAGGCCATCCGCGAGTGCCCCTCGATCGAGCATGTGGTGACGGTGCGGCGGACCGGGGGAGACCACCCGTTCACCGCCGGGCGCGACCTCTGGTACCACGACCTGATCGCCGGCCAAGCGACGGAGTGCCCGCCCGAGCCGATGGACGCCGAGGACCTGCTCTACATCCTGTACACGAGCGGGACGACCGGGCAACCGAAGGGGATCGTCCACACCACCGGCGGCTACATGGTGGGCGTGGCCGCCACCCACCGCTTCATCTTCGACATCCACGACGACGACGTGTACTGGTGCGCCGCCGACATCGGGTGGGTGACCGGACACAGCTACATCGTGTACGGGCCGCTCGCCAACCACACCACCGGGATCATCTACGAGGGGGCGCCGGACTGGCCGGACAAGGACCGGCTGTGGTCGATCGTGGAGAAGCGCAAGGCCACCATCCTGTACACGGCTCCCACCGCCATCCGCGCCTTCACGCGGTGGGGACCGGAGTACCCCGAGAAGCACGACCTCTCGTCGCTCCGGCTCCTGGGGACGGTGGGAGAGCCCATCAACCCGGAAGCCTGGGTGTGGTACTGGAAGCACATCGGGACCGAGCGGTGTCCGATCGTGGACACGTGGTGGCAGACCGAGACGGGGATGATCCTGATCACCCCCCTCCCTGGGATGACCGCCCTGAAACCGGGATCGGCGACCCGGCCGTTCCCGGGGATCGAAGCCGACATCTACGACGAGCACGGGCAACCGGTCGGTCCCGGGAGCGGCGGCTACCTCGTCTTGAAGCGGCCGTGGCCCGCCATGTTCAGGACGATCTACAAAGACCCCGACCGGTACGTGCAGACCTACTTCTCCAAGTATTCGCCCGACGTGTACTTGACGGGCGACGGGGCCAAGCGCGACGACGACGGCTATTTCTGGCTGCTGGGACGGATCGACGACGTCATGAACGTGGCCGGGCACCGGATCTCCACGTACGAGGTCGAGTCGGCCCTGGTGGATAACTCCAGGGTGGCCGAGGCTGCGGTGGTGGCCAAGTCCGACCCCGACGTGGGCCAGGCCATCGTGGCCTTCGTGACCCTCAAGGGTGGCCAGGTCGGGGACCTGACCGTGGCGGCGGATCTTCGCGAGCATGTGGCCAAGGTGATCGGCAAGATCGCCCGCCCCCACGCGATCATCTTCACCGAGGACCTCCCCAAGACCCGGTCCGGCAAGATCATGCGCCGGCTCCTCCGAGACGTTGCCGAAGGCAGGCAGCTCGGAGACGTGACCACCCTGGCCAACGCCGAGATCGTCGAGCAGATCCGGGACATGGCCTCCCTGCGGACGGGAGAGGAGTAGCCCGATCGAAAAGGGGGAATCCTCGCAACCGTTTGACCCGTAAGGCTCTCATGGAGTACAAACCCGTGCTCTTTGCACCCATCCAGAGAGGGGGATCTATGGCAAGCACGACTCGATATCCCATCAAGTACCGCTTCTGGCGCCGTTCGGGCGCGGCAGCAGTCCCGCTGGCGCTGGCGGCGTCTTTCGCCCTGACGGCCGCTGCGCCGGCTACCGCGGCCGGCAGCCGGCCCGCCCTGGCCGCGGTTTCCGGAGGCGTCCTGAACGCCCAGGCCGTGCACCAGGGTCGACTCACTCCACGCGGGGCCACCGCTCCCGACGTGACCGTCCTGCCCAACGTCAAGATCTCCAACAACGGCAACCAGCCGGTCAACGAGGTCCCGATCACGGCCAACCCCAACAACGCCCTGCAACTGGAGTCGGGCGGCAACGACTACAACTGCAACAGCGTCCAGGGCTTCTACAACAGCGATGACGGGGGCGCCACGTGGCCGCACCAGCACTGCATGCCGGTTCTCGCCGGCAAGGAGGGCTTTGGCGACCCCAACGTGGCCTACGGCCTGGACGGCACAGCGTACATCCTGGGGATCCAGGCGAGGGGCGACTTCTCGCAGTCGGTGATCGCCTTCCAGAAGTCCACGAACAACGGTGTCAGCTGGAGCCCGGTGGCGGCCGGCCCGGTGTCCTTCTACACCAACGGCCTCACCGACAAGAACTGGACCGAGGTCGATCAGTCGGCCACCAGCCCGTTCGCCGGGTGCCTGTACACGTCCATCACGCAGTTCGACCAGACCTTCAACAAGGAGACGATCACGGTCGACCACTCCTGTAACGGCGGGGCGACGTGGTC
>Ga0137375_10000502_pt1 | contig 41951 bp, 30 predicted proteins | sample SagtaG_24_FD_104936 | JGI IMG/M metagenome (GOLD analysis project Ga0137375, IMG submission 104936) | Vadose zone soil microbial communities from Sagehorn Ranch, Mendocino, California, USA - Sage1_R_113_16 metaG | ecosystem: Environmental > Terrestrial > Soil > Vadose zone | place: USA... | reverse complement strand
GGCCGAGGCGGCGTGCAGTACCCCAGCCAGCAGTGCCTCGGCCAGCACGGCCTCGGCGGGCAGTGCCTCGGCGGGCAGTGCCTTGGCGGGCAGTGCCTCGGGCGGTGGCTCCCTGAGCGTGCCCGGGGGGCTAAGTTCATCGCGCAGCCGCTCGGCGAACAAACGGTCGGAGTTGCAGCTCACCAGGATGGTGCGGCGCACGGCGTCGAGTGGCAGATCGGCGAGGCGGATACCGCCGTAGGTCACCTCGCCATCGGCGAATCTGCCCAGCCTGTCGGCGATAGCTGCCGCGTCCGTGGCCCTGGCCGCCGCGACACCAGTGACCTGGCCAGGCCGCACAACCAGGCCCGATTCGTGGTCAACGAGCACGGCACCCGGTTCTGGAGGCAGGGCGGCCAGGCCGGCATCGGTGATCTCGGGCGACTCCTGCAACAGCCGGATCACCCGCCTGGCCGCCACGTGTGCCTTGGTGACCTTGTCCGTAGCCTCGGTCAACGTGCGAACCGGGCTGGTCAGGAACACCGCGTAGCCATAGCACGCGACGAGCTGGCCCGCTGTGATTGCCCCGCCAGCCGCCATCCGTGCCCCGATCCAGACGACAACCGCGACGAGCAGGCCCGGCAGCAAGATCTCGGCCCCGGCCAGCATGGAGTCGATAGCTCCAACGCTGATTCCGGCCCGCATCACCCAGCGCGAGCTGGTCCTGTAGCGTGCGGCGAACAGGTCTTCGCCGCCGATGCCCCGCAGCACCCGAAGACCCGCGACGATATCCGACGCGCGGGTGGCTAGCTGCGCCTGCCGGTCCCTTTGCACGTGCTGTCGGCGGTGGAGCGGATGGATCAGTAGCGCCATCGCGATCGCCATCGTCGGCACCGCGGCAACCGTGAGCCAGCCGATCGTGGCGTAGGTGGTGACCATGATCACGGCGACCACACCGATGGCGACGACCGATCCGCTGCCGCGCCCAACGATGTCCATCGCGCTACCGATCTGCATAACGTCGGAAACGCCGATGCTGACAACCTCGCCGGCCGCGAGCCGCTTCGGCAGGGTGGCGCCGAGCTGCACCACCTTGCGCACTGTCACCTGGACGCTGAGGAAAGAGCCGCCGATCCAGTTCAGCACGGAAAGACGATGCCGCAGAACGCCGGCGCCAGCCTGGATCACACCGAGGCCGAGCAGCACCGCTGTCCAGGACGCGAGCGCACCCCCATCGCGTGCCGTGACGCCTGCGTCGATCGCGTGCCCAATCACGGCCGGCATCAGTGCCTGCGCGACCATCCATACAATCCCGGCCGCGGCAGCCGCGAACAACCCGCGCGCCTGGCTGCGCGCCACCCACCACAGGTAACGCGCAGCCGACTCATGGTCGGGTTTGCCCGGGCCGGGGTTGGACAGCTCATGCATGACGCCTCGTCGTCGTTGGCGCGCGCCGCGTCAGCCGTTCGACGGTGCTGGCTCGGGGGACGACCCCGGACCCCCGGCGGGGCGTTGTCCCGCCGTGGTCGGGCGCCGGCCCCCCGCAGCGCGCTGCGGGGTAGGGCGCCGAAGGGCATGCCGAACGGCGGTGCGTGGTCGCACCGGGTTTGCCGTGCAGGGATCCCACGGATGCTATCTGTGGCCGCCATGCGTAGGCGAATGGTTTTCCACCGCGTACGTTTGGCTCTATCGGCCGTTTCCGCGGCCCGGCAACGACGTCGGATGAAACCGGGAGCGATCTGTCATGGACGCTGTGACCAATGTGCCGCCACCGGTCAACGAGCCGGTCAGGCAATACGTACCTGGCAGCCCCGAGCGGGCCGCCGTGGAGGCGAAGATCAAAGACTTGGCAGGCGAGCAGGCAGAGCTCACCATGGCCATCGGCGGCATGCGGCGGATGGGCGGTGGCGAGGCGATCGACGTTGTCCAGCCGCACAACCACCGGCATGTGCTCGGCCGAATGGGCGAGGCCACGGATGACGACATGGTCACCGCGATAGACGCGGCGCACGCCGCGGCCCCGGCCTGGCAGGCGCTGTCATTCGAGGACCGGGCGGCGATCTTCCTCAAGGCGGCCGAACTGCTCTCCGGTCCATGGCGCGCCACCATGAACGCGGCCACGATACTTGGCCAGTCCAAGTCGGTGTACCAGGCGGAGATCGACGCGGCGTGTGAGCTGATCGACTTCTGGCGGTTCAACGTGGCGTTCGCTCGTCAACTGCTCGCGGAGCAGCCGCTGTCCTCGGCTGGTGCGTGGAACCGTCTCGAGTACCGGCCGCTCGACGGCTTCGTGCTGGCCATTACCCCGTTCAACTTCACCTCGATCGCCGGGAACCTGCCGTCCGCGCCGACGCTTTTTGGCAACACGGTCGTATGGAAGCCGTCCTCCACTCAGCAGCTGTCCGCGCAGGTCATCATCGACGTGCTCGAAGCCGCTGGCCTGCCTCCCGGTGTGATCAACATGGTCACCGGCCGGGGAGAGGCGGTCTCGCGGGTCGCGCTGACTCATCCCCGCCTGGCGGGCATCCACTTCACCGGTTCGACCGCGACATTCCAGCACATGTGGTCCACCGTTGGCCGCGGCATCGCGGGTTACCGTAGCTATCCGCGGATCGTTGGCGAGACGGGCGGCAAGGACTTCGTCATCGCCCATCCGTCCGCAGATCCGGATGTTTTGGCGACCGCGCTAATCCGCGGCGCCTACGAATACCAGGGCCAGAAGTGCTCAGCGGCGTCGCGCAGTTACATACCGCGATCGCTGTGGGATCGGATGGGCGACTCCTTCGTCTCGTTGGCGGAGTCGCTGACCATGGGCGACGTCGCTTCCGACCTGTCGCTGTACATGGGAGCGGTCATCAACGCTCGGGCGTTCGCGAAGCACCGCGGCGCGCTGGAGCGGGCTGGCGGTCGCGCCTCAGTACGGATGCTGACGGGCGGTTGTGACGACTCCATCGGGTACTTCGTCATGCCCACGGTGCTCGAGTGCTCCGACCCTTCCGACGAGGTGTTCACGACCGAGTACTTCGGGCCGATTCTCTCGGTCCACGTTTACCCGGACCGCGAGTACAGTTCCATGCTGGCTCAGGCGGCAGACGTCTCGCCGTACGCGCTCACCGGCTCGGTCATCGCGACCGACCGCGCGGCGATCGCCGAGGCGACAAGCGCGCTGCGGTTCGCCGCGGGCAATTTCTATATCAACGACAAGCCGACGGGCGCGGTGGTTGGCCAGCAGCCGTTCGGCGGTTCGCGGGCGAGCGGCACCAACGACAAGGCAGGTTCGGTGCTCAACCTGACGCGCTGGGTGAGCGCGCGGGCGATCAAGGAGGTGTTCTCACCGCCGGTTGACTACCGCTATCCGCACATGGGGTAGCTGTTGTCGGTGTGGGGTGGTCGCGTGCCAACTGTCCTCCGCAGCCTGTCGCCTCCACGGCGTGCAGCCCGACCCGTAGAGTGCCTCCACGGGTCGCGGAAGAACCATAGAGTCCCTCCACGGGTCGGGGGTCACGAGATCTGTGTCCGGCGGATCTCGCGTTCGAGGCCGATGGCGGCGGGATTGAGTGCGGTTGGGCTGCATTGGCTCTGCGCACATGGGATAGTGCAACCCGAGGGGCACACTGCCCGCCGCGGGACCCGCAGCCCGCGGCGGTCGGAGCGTGCCCACCATCCCCTACGCTGCGGAGGTGCCCATTCACCGTCTGGTGTTGTGGAACATCGACCTCACGCTGGTCGATGTCGCGCAGGTGACGAGGGAGGCCTACGCCGAGGCCTTCCAGCGGGTGACCGGTCGGCCGCTGGTGCGGCTAGCCCCTATGGCCGGCAAGTCCGAGTCCGAAATCTTCTTCGAGTCTCTTGCCATGAACGCCGCCGACCAGGGCGACGCCGAAACCTCCGCCGAACTGCTGTCCAGGTTCACGAGCGCACTTGTTGCCGCGTTTGCAGCGCGACGCGCCTTGTTGCCACAACGCGGGCACCTGTTGCCAGGCGCACGTGAAGCCGTGACGGCCGTGGCCGCGCTCCGCGGCGTTGTGCAGACCGTGCTCACCGGAGCCATCCGGCCCAACGCGGTCGAGAAGCTGCGCGCCTTCGGCCTTGACCGCTTTGTCGACTTCGACGTGGGCGGCTATGGCAGCGAGGCTTACCCGAAGGGAACCCTGCTGATGCTCGCCCGGAGCCGGGCGGCAGAGAAGTACGGTGTCCCGTTCAGCGAGCAATCGTCGGTGTACATCGCGGACTCGCCGCGCGACGTGGAGGCCGCAAGGATCGGAGGCGCTCGGGTCATCGGCGTGGCGAGCGGTCGCTCGACCACCAAGCACCTGCGCGAATCCGGCGCCGACCGAGTGCTTGCGGACCTGGCCAACACGCCCGCCGTGTTGCGGGCGATTGAGCAGTTGACCACGGTGCCCGGCACGCGGCCAGCCTGACCCGCCCGGCACGCGGCGCCGGCCCGCCTGCGGCCCCGGCCCCGCACACGCGGCGCCGGCCCGCCTGCGGCACACGCGGCGCCGGCCCCGCACACGCGGCGCCGGCCCCGCACACGCGGCGCCGGCCCCGCACACGCCGCGCCGGCCCCGCACACGCCGCGCCGGCCCCGCACACGCGGCGCCGGCCAGACCCGCTCGCGCGGGCGTCCGCCTAGTGGGAGACCTCGCGCAGGTACGGGGGCAACTCCGAGAATGCGGCGACTTGCTGGGCCGGAGGTGGGGCGGCGTGCACAGGGGCGCCCCAGTGCGAGTAGGTCACAACGGCAGTAATGGGCCCGACGTCCGGCGAGTCCGCGGTGATGACGCATGTGCGTGGCAGCAGCCGCCTGTCGAGCGCGACGTGCCACGTGGCCTGCTTGGTGTCGGGTCCGGCCAAGGTGATCACAGCGTCGCGCGCTCCTGGAGTGGCGTGCGGGAGGGCGTCCGCGAGCATGACGGTCCCAGACATATGTGCCGTCGCGGATGCCCCGCGGCCTTGCCAGTGCGGGCGCGTGCTGTCGGTGGCGAACCGGAGCAGATTCCAACTCGTGGCGCTTGCGTAAAGGACCCAGGCGGACTCTCGCGCCGCCCAGGACGCTCGCCCGTTGGGGACGGCCGGTGTTATCTCAGCCCAGGTCTTGCCGTCCGGCATCAAATTTTCCGGCGGGGCGATGAAGAGCCTCTGCGCGGCTAGGAAGATCAGCGGCGCCTGAACGTGCACGCCATTGAACCTGTCCGCCGTGCCGACTGCCGTTCCGATGAGGGTCCCGTCCGGCGCAACCGAGACGGTGCCAGTCAGGGTCTGGCGCAGTGTATGCGCCTGAGGCGTGCGCACATCGACCCGGATGTGCACGGTGCGCACCGCGAACACCTTGCGGCTGACACGCACGGACAGCTGGCCGGAGGTCGCGGGTAAGACGGGGAGCGCACGACCCGGGGCGGGTGAGCCGGAGCGGGAGCGGTTGGGGGCCGGCGACGGGCTTGAGTGGCGCGGGCTCGGCGACGTGCTGGACCGGCTGGGACTTGGCTGCGCACTCGTGTGACCAGAGCTGGGGCGCCCGGTCGACGGCGAAGGGGACGCGGTGTGCTTGGGCTGCTTTACGATCTGACAGCCGACCAGCAGCGCTGCGAGGGCGGCGACGCACGCCAGAGCCGGCAGGACCGGACGGGCCGCGCGCCGGGGCGGCGCGGCCGGAATGCCGGGAGGCAATTCGCGCGGTCCGCGGCGGAGATAGGTGACGAGGTCGTCGGCCTGTTCGGGTGCGTCCGGCTGGGGCCGGGTCGTATCGATTCCTAACATGCGCCAGTCCTCGTAGCGAGAGCCTCTTACCGCATCATCTACCCCAACATCACAAGCCTCTCATCGCATCATCGCTCATCACTGGCGGTCCGCCCAGTGTCACGAGAGTGATCCGGCCCGGGCCCAACGTTGCATGGAGTCCTATCAGGCCCGATGCTGGGGCCTATGCCACATGACGACGAGGTCACGGCGGGCGCCGCGGTCGGCCATGCCGAGCCAGTCGTGGAGGGGACCCTGCTCTGGGCGCCGAGCGCCGCCGATCTCGAGCACGCACGTATCACAACGTTTCTGCGCTGGTTGGCGGCCGAGCGGGGCCTCAGCTTCAGCGGCTACGAGGAGCTGTGGCAGTGGTCGGTGGACCAGCCGGGCGGGTTCTGGGAAGCTGTGTGGGACTTTTTCGACGTGCCGGGGAACCGCGGCGATGGGCCAGCACTTGAAGGTGGCCCGATGCCGGACGTGCGGTGGTTCGCGGGCGCAACGGTCAACTACGCGCGCGTCGCGTTGCGCAGGGCGGAATCTGATCCGGACGCAACCGCCGTGATCTTCCGCTCGGAGGCGGGCCATCGAGCGACGTTGACGTACCGGGAGCTGGCCGCCGAAGTGGCGCGTGTGCAGGCCGGACTGCGCGAGATCGGTGTCACCCGTGGCGACCGGGTGGCCGCCTTTCTGCCGAACATTCCAGCAGCGCTTATCGCGATGCTTGCCGTCACCGGCCTGGGCGCGATCTGGTCATCGTGCTCACCGGATTTCGGTGCGACAAGTGTGATCGACCGGTTCGCACAGATCGAACCGAAGGTGTTGATCGCAGTGGATGGCTACCGGTATGGCGGTAAGGAATATAGCCGCGGTGAGGCGGTGGCGGAGATCACCGCGGCTCTGCCCGGCCTGCGCGCCGTGGTCGCGGTCGACTACCTCGGCACCGGCCTCAGCCCGATGCACACCAGCACGGTTGGCTGGGGTCAGCTTGGTCTACCGAACGGCTGCGCGGGCCCTTCGGACCACGTCACACCCGAGTTTGCTGACGTGCCGTTCAGCCATCCGCTCTGGGTGCTTTATTCATCGGGGACAACGGGACTGCCCAAGCCCATTGTTCACGGCCACGGAGGGGTGCTGCTCGAGCATCTGAAGGCGTTGGCGTTTCACCAGGATCTTGGCCCGTCTGACGTGTTTTTCTGGTTCACCACGACGGGCTGGATGATGTGGAACTACCTGGCTGGGGGTCTGCTTGTCGGCGCGGCCATCGTTGCCTACGACGGCAGTGCCACCTATAAGGACACCGATGCGCTGTGGCGGCTGGCCGCGCAGACCGGCGTCACGTACTTCGGCACCGGCGCACCTTACCTGCTCGCCTGCGCCAAGGCCGGTGCGCGGCCGGGCAGCGAATGTGACTTGTCCGCGTTGCGCGGGATCGGTTCGACCGGCTCACCGCTGCCTCCCGAGGGTTTCCAGTGGGTGTATGACCAGGTGAAGGGTAGCGTGGTACTTGGATCATTCTCTGGCGGCACCGACCTGTGCACTGGGTTCGTTGGGCCTTGCCCGCTGTTGCCGGTCCGGGCCGGTGTGCTGTCGGGTCGGTGCCTGGGCGCGAAGATCGAGGCTTACGACCCAGATGGCAGGCCGCTTATGGGGCAGGTCGGTGAGCTGGTGATAACGGTGCCCATGCCATCCATGCCAGTCGGTTTCTGGAACGATCCGGATGGTGCCCGCTATAGGGCCAGCTATTTCGCGCTGTACCCGGGCGTGTGGCGACACGGCGACTGGATAAAGGTGCGGCCCGATGGCGGCTGCGTGATTTACGGTCGTTCTGATGCCACGCTCAACCGGGGCGGCGTCCGCATGGGCACCAGCGAGTTCTACCGAGTTGTCGAGCGTTTCGCCGAGGTGGCCGACAGCCTGGTCGTCGACACGGGACAACTCGGCAGAGAAGGAAAGCTGATCTTGTATCTGGTGCCTGCTGCTGGGCAGGCACTTGATGCGGACCTTATAGCCCGCATCAGCGGCGCGCTCCGAACGGAGCTGTCGCCCCGCCATGTGCCGGATGAAATTCATCAAGTGCCAGGCATCCCCCGGACACTTTCGGGAAAGAAGCTCGAGGTGCCGGTGCGGAAGATTCTCCTCGGCGCGCCGGTCACCGAGGCGGCGGACCCGGCAGCGCTCGCCAACCCGGAGGTGCTCAGCTACTTCCGGGTCGGCACGAGTGAGGGGCAAGGATCAGCTTGACCCCCAGAACCCCACGAGCCAGCGCCAGCCGAAGGTTTGGTGAGGAAGGCGGCGCGCTCACCTATGGCAGCTACCTGCGGTTGCCTGAACTGCTGAGCCAGCAGGTGCCGCAGGGAGATCCGCCCACCCATGACGAATTGCTTTTCATCACCGTTCATCAGGCATACGAGCTGTGGTTCAAGCAGCTGCTGTATGAGCTCGAGGCGGCCCGGGACGCGATGGATGAGGATGAGCTGTGGCGAGCGCAGCACCTGTTGCAGCGAGTGCACGTGATCGAGCGGCTGCTTGTCGAACAGGTCGAGGTGCTTGAGACCATGACGCCGCAGGACTTCGGAGAATTCCGCTCCTCACTCGCCCCCGCCAGCGGCTTTCAGTCGGCACAGTTCCGTGAATTGGAGTTCCTTTCCGGCGCGAAGGATCCTCGTTTCCTGGCCCGCTTCCGTGGGCTCACCGAGGCGGAACGGCTCCGGCTCAAACGCCGTCTCACCGAGCCGGGACTCTGGGACGCTTACCTGGCGCTGCTGGCCCGGGGTGGGCTGGCCGTCGACGGTGACGATCAGATTCTGCGGTCGCTCGCAGTGGTAGCCGGCGACCGGGCGCGTTTTGGCGATCTGTGGCGCCTAGCCGAGGGTCTGATCACCCACGATGAGATCGCCGCTCTGTGGCGCGCGCGGCACGTGCAGATGGTGGAGCGGCAGATAGGCACCAAATCAGGTACGGGCGGGTCGACCGGCGCGCCGTATCTACGGCAGCGGCTCCAGCTGAGGTATTACCCGCTCTTGTGGGAGCTGCGCACGGCTATGACGGGATAGATCGGTGCACGCACAACGGAGTGCAGGGCACAAAGGAGTAAACCCATGGCGGTGAGCCTTGACGAAGGAAGAGACGCCATACTGCGCGAGGTTGCGCAGCGCGGCGTGGAGATCGTGTCTCCCGGTGTCTTGGGCCGGGCGGCCGCGCAGGCGTCAGGGACGGCAGGCGCGGACGGCACCCCGAGCCGCCCTGGGCCGGCGGATTTGCTCAGGTTCTTGCGCATGTACTACCGGCATGTCGCGCCGGAGGACCTTGCCGGACGGGACCCGGTGCAGCTCGCGGCGGTGGCGTTGGAGCACGCCAGGCTCGGCGCTCACCGACCACAAGGCCGTGCGCTCGTGCGCGTTTCAGGCGAGCGCCGCAAGCCAGCCATAGAGCCAGGCCGCGTCCTTATCGATATCGTCACCGACGACATGGCGTTCCTTGTCGACTCCCTGACGATGGAGCTCAACCGTCACGACCTTGGTATCCGTCTGCTGATCCATCCGCAGCTGCGTGTCCGCCGCGACATCACCGGTGGGCTGATCGACGTCTGCGGCCAGGTCGACGGGAACGCGGGGGAGCCGGACCAGTACAGCGAAGCGTGGATACACATCGAGGCAGGCCGTTCAGCCAGTCCACCGGCCGGGCTCGAAGAACACTTGCGCCGAGTGCTCGAGGACGTGGCGGTGGTCGCCGAGGATGGTCCTCGGATGGCGACCGCGGCGGTCCAGCTCGCAGACGCGATCGCCAGCGAGCCGCCGACGGCGGGCACGGCGCTGCTACCAGGGGCCGAACGCGGCGAGGCACAAGAACTGCTCCGCTGGCTCGCCGATGGTCACTTCACCTTCCTCGGCGTCCGCGAATACGACCTCGTCGAAGGGCCGGACGGCGCCGCGTTGCGCGCTGTGCCCGGCACAGGCCTCGGCATCTTGCGTCATGACAAGCAGACATCTGAGTCGTTTGCGTCGCTCCCGCCCGAGGTTCGCGCTAAGGCGAGGGAGCGCACCCTGCTCGTACTGACCAAGGCGAATTCGCGTGCCACCGTCTACCGCCCCAACTACCTCGATTACATCGCGGTGAAGAAGTTCGACGAGCGCGGCGACGTTGTTGGGGAGCACCGTTTCCTCGGCCTTTACAGCCACGCTGCCTACACGGAGAGCGTGGCCCGGATTCCTGTGCTGCGGCGCAAGCTGGCCGAGGTGCTCGAGCGTACCGGTCTGCCGCCGACCAGCCATGACGGCAAGGACTTGGCCGAAATCCTTGAGACATATCCGCGCGAGGAGCTGTTCCAGATCTCGGTGGATGAATTGCTGCCGATCGCGCTTGGCGTGCTGCACCTTCGAGAGCGCAAGCAGACGCGGCTGTTCCTGCGCAGGGACGTGTACGGCCGTTACATGTCGTGCCTGGTCTACATGCCAAGGGACCGGTACACGACGAACGTGCGGCTGCGCGCACAGGAGATCTTGCGGGAGGCGCTCCACGGCGGAGCCGTTGACTACAGCGTGATGATCGGGGATTCGGCGCTCGCCAGGCTGTACGTCGTGGTGCGTGGCGAGCGCGGCGTCCCCCTTCCCGACGTGAACGCCGAGGAGCTGCAGCGCGCGCTGGCCGCAACGGCTCGCTGGTGGGACGAAGATCTCGCTGACGAGGCCGAGGCGCGCCTCGGTCCACACCGGGCCGAGCGGTTGATGCGCATGATTCGTCCCCTCATACCGGAGGGCTATAAAGCCGACGTGCCCGCCGCGACAGCGGTGGACGACCTTACGCAGATCGCGCGACTCGCGGCGTCCGGCGGCGAATTCAGTGTCGACTTGTACGAGCCGCCCGGCGCGGCCCCCGGCGAGCGGCGGCTAAAGGTCTATCGTGCCGCGTCGCCGATTGTGCTTTCCGAGGTCCTGCCGCAGTTGCAGCACATGGGGTTGGACGTTGTCGATGAGCGGCCGTATGAGTTTGGCGCACCTGCGGTGGGTCATCCACAGCCCGCCGACATGAGCGATGGCCATGACCCCCTGGAAGAAGACTTCCACCCCGCTGGCACCGCTGGTGCTCCTGATGCTCCTGGTGCTGCACCAGTCGAGGATGCCGTCGATGACCCCGGTTTTTCCTTCCCCCGCCGCTTCTGGATCTACGACATTGGGCTGCGCAGAAAACCCGGCGGCAGGGCGCTGACTCCGGCGGCCAAGGACCTGTTCAAAGAGGCGCTCACCTCGTTGTGGCGGGGCGCGCTGGAGGACGACGGATTCAACGCGCTGGTCCTCGACGCGAACTTGTCGTGGCGCCAGGTCGTCGTGCTGCGGGCTTACGCGAGGTACCTGCGGCAAACCCGCAGCGCGTTCAGCCAGGAGTACACACAGCGGGTACTTCGCTCGAACCCGGCCGTGGCGCGGCTGCTCGTGTTGCTGTTCGAGTCGAGGTTCGACCCGGCGCGCCAGCCCGGACATGATGGGGAGGCCGAACGCAGCGAGGCTATCGCGGAGGAGATTTCTGGTCTGCTCGACGAGGTGACCAGCCTAGATGAGGACCGGATTCTGCGTTCCTACCTCGCGCTGGTGCGCGCGACCCTGCGCACCAACTACTTCCAGGTGGGGGTGTCCTACCTGGTCCTGAAGCTTGACCCGCAGAAGGCCCCTGATATGCCCGCGCCACGGCCGCGATTCGAGGTGTTCGTGTATTCGCCGCGGGTAGAGGGCGTTCATCTGCGCTTCGGCCGCGTCGCACGCGGCGGGCTCCGCTGGTCGGACAGGCAGGAGGATTTCCGCACTGAAATCTTGGGCCTGGTAAAGGCCCAGCAGGTGAAAAACGCCGTGATCGTGCCAGCCGGCGCGAAGGGCGGGTTCGTCTGCAAACAGCTGCCGAGCCCGACCGAGCGCGAGGCGTGGCTGGCCGAGGGAAAGGCCTGCTACAAGCTGTTCGTCAGCGGCCTGCTTGACGTGACGGACAACCTCGAGAATGGGCGCGTGGTGCCGCCGCCAAGGGTGGTCCGTCATGATGGCGACGATCCATACCTGGTGGTGGCCGCCGACAAAGGGACCGCCACGTTCTCCGACCTGGCGAACGACGTCGCGAAGCACTACCGGTTCTGGCTTGGGGACGCCTTCGCCTCGGGTGGTTCCGCGGGTTATGACCACAAGAAGATGGGGATCACCGCGCGCGGCGCGTGGGAGTCGGTCAAGCACCACTTCCGCGCACTGGGTATCGACGTTTCGACCCAGGCGTTCGATGTCGTTGGAATCGGCGACATGTCCGGCGACGTATTCGGCAACGGGATGCTCCTCTCGGACCGAATAAGGCTCGTGGCGGCGTTCGATCACAGGCACATCTTCATCGATCCGGACCCAGATCCGGCCGCCAGCTACCAAGAGCGCGCCCGGCTGCAACAGCTGCCGCGCTCGTCATGGGCCGATTACCGGCCAGAGATGATCTCCGCGGGTGGAGGGGTGTGGTCGCGCACGTCGAAATCCATCCCCGTCAGCCCGCAGGCCAGAGCGGCGCTTGGCCTCGGAGCGCAGGTGACTGCGCTGACCCCGCCGGAACTGGTCAAGGCCATTCTGTGTGCACCGGCTGATCTGCTGTGGAACGGCGGGATCGGCACGTATGTCAAAGCCACGGCGGAGAGTCATGCGGATGCGGGCGACCGATCAAACGACGCGGTCCGCGTCGATGCCACCGCGCTGCGGGCCCGGGTCGTCGCCGAGGGTGGCAACCTGGGCCTGACGCAGGCCGCGCGAATCGAGTACGCGCTCGCGGGAGGCCTGATCAATACCGATTTCATCGACAACTCTGCGGGGGTGGATACCTCTGACCACGAGGTCAATATCAAAATCTTGCTCAATGCCGCGGTCCGTGGCGGCCAACTGAGAAGCGAGGAACGCGACAGGCTGCTCCTGCAGATGACCGACGAGGTCGCGAGCCTGGTGCTCAGGCACAACTACCAGCAGAATGTCTGCCTCGCCGCCGCGCGGAAGCAGGCCGCATCGATGCTGCACGTGCACGCACGCTACATCCGCAAGCTGGAACGGGAGGGGCTGTTGCGCCGCCGGCTCGAGTACCTGCCGGGCGATAAGGCCATCGCCGAGCGCCGTTCCGCTGGCCTGGGCCTGACGACGCCGGAATTCGCGACGCTGCTCGCACATACCAAGATCGCCCTGACCGACGATCTTGTGGGATCCGACCTGCCAGAAGACGAGTACCTGCAAGGTGAGCTGTCCGAGTACTTCCCGCGGGAGCTGCGCGAGCGGTATGCCGACCGGATGTCCGCGCATCCGCTGTGCCGGGAGATCATCACCAGCATGGTGGTGAACGAGATAGTCGACAAGTCAGGGACGACATTCGAGTTCCGGATCAACGAGGAGACCGGAGACTCGGGATCAGATCTAGCCCGCGCCTGGCTGGTCGCGCGCGAGGTCTTCAGCATGCGGGCCTTCTGGAATTCGGTAGAGGCCCTGGACGGCCAGGTGGAGGTGGCGACCCAGGTCTCCTTGCTGCTCGAGGGGCGCAAGCTGACCGAGCGTGCATCGCGCTGGCTGCTGCTCGGCCGCCGCCCGCCATTGCCCATCAGGGCGACCATCGAATTCTTCGCCGATGGAGCGCTCACCATCGCGTCCGGACTGCCGAAGCTGCTCACCGGCCGAGACCTGGCCGGGTTCGAGGAACGCCGCGACTCCTTCACCGGCCGGGGGGTGCCGCTGGAATTGGCTGAGCGGACCGCGGGCATGGTTCCCGCGTACTCGACGTTCGACATTGTCGAAATCGCATCGAGCACTGGGCGCAGCGTGGATGAGGTGGCGGAGGTCTATTTCGACCTCGCGGACCGCCTGCAGATCACCCGGCTCAGAGAGCAGATCATCGCGTTGCCCAAGGACGACCGGTGGAACACCATGGCCCGCGCGGCCCTGCGGGATGACATTTATGCGGCGCACGCCGCCCTCACCAGGGATGTGCTTATCGTGAGCGGTTCAGGAACGCCCGAGGAGCGGCTCGCCATTTGGGTGGAGCGCAACGCTGCCGCCGTGGCCAGGGCCAGGCAGACGCTGACGGAGATCTGGGAAAGCGAGCGCTTCACCGTGGCCACTTTGTCGGTGGCGCTGCGCGCGATCCGCACCCTGGTGGCCTCGAGCACGCTACCGCACGCCACCTGACCGGCACCGGAATTTCCGCGTCGGAAGGCGGTGCGGGTGCTGACGGCAGCCGATGCTGGCCGGGCTGAGCTGGATCCGTGGCACGAGGTCAATTTTCAGCGGGCAGCAGCTCAGCGAGCAGCCTGCGGACGCGGGCGTCGATCTCGTCACGAATGCGGCGCACCGTCGCGGTGTCTTGGCCGGCCGGGTCCTCGAGATCCCAGTCCAGGTAGCGCTGGCCGGGCAGGAATGGGCAGGCGTCGCCGCAGCCCATGGTGATGACGACGTCGCTGGCCTGCACCGCCGCGGTGATCAGCGGCTTGGGGAATTCCTTCGACAGGTCCAGGCCTAGCTCGGCCATCACCGCGACGACGGCCGGGTTAACCGTGTCCGCGGGTGCCGACCCGGCGGAACGGACCACGACCCGGCCGCCCGCGTAGTGGTCGAGCAGCGCGGCGGCCATCTGGGAACGGCCGGCGTTGTGCACACAGACGAACAGCACCTCGGGACGGCCGGTCATCAGGTGTCCTCGCTCGGCCAGGTGAGGCGGCGGCGCAGCCACAGTGCGACATAGACGAGCCCGAGCAAGGCGGGGACCTCGATGAGCGGCCCAACGACGCCGGCGAGCGCTTGCCCGGAGGTGACGCCGAACACGCCGATGGCCACAGCGATGGCGAGCTCGAAGTCGTTGGATGCGGCGGAGAACGCCAAAGCCGCGGTCCGCGGGTAGGTCAGGTACAGTCGGCGTGCGATGGCCAGCGCGCCGAACCACATAATGGCGAAGTAGGCGAGCAGCGGCAGGGCAATGCGAGCGACGTCAAGCGGCTCGCTGGTGATCTTCTTGCCTTGCAGGGCAAACAGCACCACCACGGTGAACAGCAGCCCGTACAACGCGATCGGGCTGATCCGCGGCAGCAGCCGGGTCTCATACCACTGCTGGCCGCGGGAACGCTCACCGAGGGTGCGGGTGAGGTAACCGGCCACGAGCGGGATCCCGAGGAAGATCGCAACGGTCTTGGCGATGTCGCCGATGGAGACCTGCAGGCTTTCGGTCTGCAGGCCGAGCCAGCCTGGCAGCACGTTGAGGTAGAACACGCCGAGGGCGGCGTAGGCAAACACCTGGAACACAGCGTTGAGCGCGACAAGGACCGCAGCCATCTCCCGGTCGCCGCAGGCGAGATCATTCCAGACCAGAACCATCGCGATGCACCGGGCGAGCCCCACAAGGATGACGCCGGTGCGGTAGGCGGGCTGGCCGGGCAGCAGCAGCCACGCCAGCCCGAACATCACCGCCGGACCGATGATCCAGTTCAACGTGAGGGATGCCGCCATCATGCGGCGGTCGGCGGTGATCTGGCCCACCTCGCGGTAGCGGACCTTCGCCAGCACCGGGTACATCATCAACAACAGCCCAACCGCGATCGGCAGCGACGTCTGGCCGATCTTCACCGCCGAAAGGGTGCCATTCAGGCCCGGGACGACCCGGCCGAGCGCCAGCCCAGCGGCCATCGCCGCGCCGATCCAAACCGGCAGGAACCGGTCCACCATGGACAGCCGAGCGACGACGCGGGTGTCGCCGGCTGGCAGGCCGGCCGGTGGCGTATCTAGGCGGGTGCCCATCTGCTCACGACCTCGCTCGCTGCTGATCCGCGCCGGGCTGCTGCCCCGTTGCGGCGTCGCCGGCTGGCGGCGCGGTCCAGCCAGCGGGCTCCCGCGGGTGGACGGAGCCGGCGGCGCTCATCCACAGGGCCGCCGAATCTGGCGGGCCCGCTCCGCCCGCTCGGCCAACCCGGCGTAGTGCCCGGCGAGCGCGGTCAGCGCCTCCGGCCGCAACCGGTAGTAGGTGTAGCGGCCCGCCGGCTCGGTCTCGACCAGCCCAGCCTCGCGCAGCACCCGCAGATGGTTCGACACGTTCGTCTGCCTCGCCCCGGTCAGCCCGGCCAGGTGGCAGTTGCACAGCTGCTCATCGGCGAGCATCTCCACGATGCGCGCGCGCAGCGGGTCGGCCAGCGCCCGCGGCAACGCTTCAGCGAAAACTGAACTCAGCACACACTGATGCAACCTCGCTTGGGGTGGCCGGGTCAAGCGAACAGCAGGTGAACAGGACCAATGGCACCCAAACAGTGCCGGTGTCGTGGCTGTACCGCATCGCTACCAATGTGTTCCTTGATCGGGCACGGGCCGAGTGAAGAACTCCCGGTCCCGCAGACGCAACGGCTTACAGACCACTAGGTCCCATCGGCGCTGGTCGGGCCGCCGTCGGAGGCGATGACACGCAAGACGCCTCCGGCCTGGCTCGCCGGTACGTGTGCGGCGTATTGGAAGGTCTCCCCGGTGTCCAGTTCGGACTGGGTGACCAGGCGTCCGGTCGCGTAGAGCATCGGCGCGAAGGCTGGTGGGACGACGATTTGCCGGCGCTGCTTGGTTCGCGGCTTGATGACCGCGCTGCGGTTGAGCGAGTACAGCACCAGGCCGCCGCCGTCCGCGGTCCTGAGCGCGTACAAGGGGAAGGCGGTCCCGACGAGTACGGAGTCGTAGAGTAGTCCCAGCCGGGACACCTGGTGTTTGGCGTTCATGATCTGCCGGTACAGGCCCGTCGTAAAGGGACCCGCCGCAACGATGGTGGCCGCGCGTGCTGCAGGTCCATCGGCGGCGACAGCCGCCTGCAGAGCCCCGACGCTGTTCGGGCTGGCCAGAAGCCCGCGCTGGAAGGTCGCGAGCGGTGTCGCGTAACCATCATGGTCAACCGCGACCCGCGGCAATGTCGCCCCGGGCGCGAGCAGCGTGGACACGCTCAGCCGCCACGTGTCGGCCGGTTCTTCGCGGTTGAAAACCATGATCGCGGTGCGGGTGGGGCCGCCCTGGGCTGGGGTGCGCGGCACGACCGTGACGAACCAGAGCGGAAAGCCCTTCAGCTGCGGGACGAACAGCTTCGGGCTGCCGTACCGGTAACGGGTGGTGCGGGCGCCCGAGTAGTCAGCGCGCTCGTATGCCGACACGGTCAACGGAAGCTGCGCCTCGTTGACTAGCAACAGCTCCAGCCTCTCGTCGGATGCGGCGCGTGCCACGTCAAGTGTGGTGACGAAGGTGTTGAAGACGTGGCGGGCGTGGGTCGGCGTCATCTCCCTTCTCAGCATGGCGGCGGAAGGGTGCGCGGCCGACGATTCCGCGGCCGAGGATGCAGAGGCCGGCTCCGCGGCCGAGGATGCGGGCGACGACCCGGTCGTTGACGGCGCGGCAGCCTTGGATGAGCAGCCGCTCAGAGCGATCGGCGTCAGCACGGCCAGCGCCACGGACGCCGCAACTAGGCCGACAGAATTCCGGCTCCACGAACCGGGGTTCGCAAGCAGGCTCCTACGGTTCGCTGCGCCCACGCTTCGACCCCTTCTGCCCACGACGTGCCCCGTCAACCAAAAACTAACGTACTCGAGGTGATAACAGGCGTGATGCAGGCGTCTGGTGACGCACAGTGTTCGTGCCGATTGCGATCGCACGGCCGATGGCGAACCTCGCGGGTGTCTTTGGTGAGGCAGGATCGGCGACTCTCACGTCGGTGAGTATGCCAGGCACCACCTGCGCTGTTCACCTCGCGTAGGCTTTCTGCATGGCAGCCATCGATCCCGCAGAGGAGATCAAAGAGCTCTCGGCAAAGCTCACCGGAGTCGAAACCGTCCTTGACCTGGATGCGATGCGGCGCGAGGTAGCCGAGCTGCGTGACCAGGCTGCCGATCGGCGGCTCTGGGACGACCAGGAGCGTGCGCAGACAGTAACTCGAAAGCTGTCTCACTTTGAGTCAGAACTTGGCCGTGTCGAGAGCTTGCGCCGCCGCCTCGACGACCTGCCCATCATGCTCGAGCTTGCGGAGAGTGAGGACGACGAGCCAACTCGCCAGGAGGCCGAACGCGAGCTCGGTGCGCTCCGGAAGGAGATCGATCAGCTCGAGATTCGCACCCTGATGTCGCGTGAGTACGACGCGCGCGAGGCGCTCATCACGATCAACGCGCAGGCGGGCGGAGCGGATGCCGCGGACTGGGCGCAGACGCTGCAGCGGATCTACTTGCGGTGGGCGGAACGGCATGGCTACCCGACCGAGGTGTACGACACGTCGTACGCGGAGGAGGCGGGGATCAAGTCGACGACCTTCGCGGTCAAGGCGCCCTATGCGTACGGGACGTTGCGGGGCGAGCACGGTACGCACCGCATGGTGCGCATCTCTGCGTATGACAATCAGGGTCGAAGGCAGACATCGTTTGCCGGAGTCGACGTGGTGCCCGTGGTGGAGCGAACGGACGAAATCGACATTCCGGAGGACGAGATCCGCGTCGATGTCTACCGATCGAGCGGGCCAGGCGGGCAGGGCGTCAACACGACCGATTCTGCCGTGCGGATCACGCACCTGCCCACCGGGATCGTGGTCTCCTGCCAGAACGAGCGCAGCCAACTTCAGAACCGCGCCACCGCCATGGCTGTGCTCAAGGCCAAGCTGCTTGAGCGCAAGCGCCAGGAGGACGCGGCCAAGATGAGCGAGCTACGCGGCGAGACCACGAGCAGCTGGGGCACCCAGATCCGCAATTACGTCCTGCACCCGTACCAAAGCGTCAAGGATCTGCGCACGGGCGTAGAGACGGGGAACACGCAGGCCGTGCTCGACGGAGAGATCGACGAGTTCATCGAGGCCGAGGTTCGCTGGTTGCGCCGTAAGGAAGCGGCGGAGCGGTCGGCCTGAGCTGACTGCTGTTTGACGCGCGGTGGTGGTTTGACGCCTGCGGCGTTCGGTGCCCGCGGCGTTCGGTGCCCACGGCTCCTCAGGGCGAGATATGCAACGCGATCGCTAGCAGCAGCATGGCGATCAGCGCTGCGATGAGCAGCGGTGACACCATGCTTCCAGGCGCGCGGTGGACCTGCGCCCTTGCTGCGCGACACGCTGGGCAGCGGCCTTCAACCACTGGTCCCGCGCACTGCGCGCAGATGAGGTGGTCGCAACTCATCTAGGCCCTCTCCGGTCAGACCCTTGCCTGACCACTTCTCAAGTGTTGGACCTTCAATGCCAGTTTCCCCCCTAGACTGTCCGATGACCAACCGGAGCCACCGAAAAGTCCAGGGGACATCATGACGCGATGCGAGGGCAGGAACGGGACCGACCCGGCCGTCGGCGTGTCTGCCGTCCTCAGTCGTCAATCGCTTGTGATGAGCCCGTGATTCACTTCGACAACGTCAGCAAGCTTTACCCGAGCCAGAGCCGGCCAGCCCTCGAGAACGTCAACATCGACGTCGAGAAGGGTGAATTCGTGTTCCTGATCGGGCCCTCCGGCTCTGGGAAGTCAACGTTCCTGCGGCTCATCCTGAGGGAGGAGCGGCCGACCGGTGGCCGGATCCATGTAGCTGGCAAGGATCTCGCCAGGTTGACCAACTGGAAGGTTCCGCACCTTCGACGGAAGATCGGCTGCGTTTTCCAGGACTTCCGATTGCTTCCGAACAAAAACGTGTTTCAGAACGTAGGGTTCGCGCTTGAGGTCATCGGCAAGCCACGGCGCTTCATCCGCAAGGTCGTACCCGAGGTGATCGACCTGGTCGGCCTCGATGGTAAGGCCGACCGCATGCCGGATGAGCTGTCCGGTGGCGAGCAGCAACGGGTGGCCATGGCCAGAGCGTTCGTCAACCGGCCGATGATCTTGCTCGCTGACGAGCCAACGGGCAACATCGACCCGGGCACCTCGATCGGAATCATGAAGGTTCTCGACCGCATCAACCGAACCGGTACGACCGTCGTGATGGCGACCCATGATGCCGCGATCGTGGACTCGATGCGCAAGCGTGTCATCGAGCTTGAGCACGGCAAGGTGGTGCGTGACCAGTCGCGCGGAGTGTACGGCCAGGCCTACTGATACGGCAGGCCCAATCAGTTGGCCGCGGAGCCACGCGGTAAGGGCTATCGAGGAATGAGCGAGCATGCGTTCTAACTTCGTGTTCCAGGAGATCTGGATCGGTCTACGGCGCAACCTCACGATGACAGCTGTGCTGATCGTGGTTGTCGCCATTAGTTTGTTCCTGCTCGGTATGGGCCTGCTGATCATGAAGCAGGTGAACAATACGAAGACGTTCTGGCAGGGCAAGGTCGAAATCTCGGTCTACTTGTGCACCGCGACAAGCCCGAGTCTTGACTGCAGGCAGAACGGCTCCGCCACGACGCAGGAGAAGCAACGCATACTGCACGACCTAAAGGCCCTTCCGCAGGTGCAGCGCGTCTACTACGAGTCACGGCCGCACGCGTACCAGCGCTTCAAGCAGGAGTTCTCCAATCAGCCCTCGTTCGTTGCCGCCGTACCCCAGGATCAAATACCGGATTCTTTCCGCGTAAAACTCCGCAATCCGGCGACAGACTATTCGACCGTTGTTGGAACTTTGCAGGGCAGGCCGGGAGTCGATCAGATCATGGACCAGCGATCGCTGCTCGACAAGTTTTACCGGCTGCTCAACGGATTGCGGAACGGCTCATTGATCGTCGCTGTCATCATGGTTATGGCGGCGATCCTGCTGGTCGGCAACACGATCCGGCTGGCCGCGTTCAACCGGCGCCGCGAGACGGGCATCATGCGGCTGGTCGGCGCCTCCAACTTCTATGTCCAGCTGCCGTTCCTCCTTGAGGCAGTCATCGCCGGGCTGTTTGGCTGGATCATCGCAGCGGGACTGCTGATGGCGCTGAAGGTTCTCTGGCTCGACACGCTGCAGCAGTACTTCACCTTCAACGTCAGGCTGAGCGCCACGGACCTGGTCCAAGTCGTCATCCTCGCGCTTTGTGCGGGAATCCTGCTGTGTGGGGCGACGTCGTTCATGACGCTCCGCCGCTACCTACGCGTTTGATTCGCGCAACAGATCTGGTGCGGCGCACCGGCTGTGCGTCGCGCCGAGGGAGTAGCGTGGCAGCGAAGCGCTGAGGAGTACCGTGGCACGCGAGCAGGGACGCAAGATCATCGCCCGCAACCGGCGCGCCAGGCATGACTACCAGATCGAGGACACCTACGAGGCGGGGCTCGTGCTTACCGGCACCGAGGTGAAGTCCTTGCGGGCCGGCCGGGCTTCATTGACTGACGGGTTCGGTCAGGTCATCGATGGTGAGGTGTGGTTGGCTGGCGTTCATATACCGCCGTATGAGCAGGGCACATGGACGAACCATGAGCCGCGCCGGAGCCGCAAGCTGCTGATGCACCGAAGGGAGATCGACCAGCTTCGCCGCCAGACGGCTGAGCGTGGACTCACTTTGATCCCGTTGTCGCTCTATTTTTCCAGCGGCAAGGCCAAGGTGGAGCTGGCATTGGCCCGCGGTAAACGGACCTATGACAAACGGCACGACCTGGCCAAGCGGGATGCGGCCAGGGAGGTGGACCGTGCACTCCGGGCGCGACGCTAAGGTGTCGCCGCTGTCCGTCGCCGTCGAAGCGGCCGCTGGCCTCCTCGCTTCGGCCCGGCGGCTTCCCGCCAGCGCACTGCGGCTGATTGCCGCGCTCCTGGCCGTGGTCATCCTGGCTCTCAGCCTGGTTGGGGGCTGCGCAGCGGAGCCATCAGCCGAACCGACGGTGCGCAGCTTTCTGCTCGCGTGGCAGCAGACCCGTTACTGGGACGCGGCCGCATACACCACGGGCAACCAGAGGGCCGTGGCGGCCGCGTTGCGCGGTGAGTACCAGAAACTCGGGGCCGCGGCACTGTTCCTAAGTCTTGGGCATATCGCCGTCCAGGGTGATCAAGCCGACGCGCGATTCTCCGCCTCGGTAGATCTAGGTCAAGACGGCGCTCCGTGGCGGTATGAGGGCCAATTCAGGCTGCGCAGGGCGGGCACCGACTGGAAGATCGAATGGAGCCCCACGGTCATCAACCCGCACCTGCGGCCAGGGCTAAGGCTCGCGGTGATCACCAAAGTCCCGAACCGGGCGCCCGTGCTCGACTCCGCGGGCGGATCACTGGTGCGGCGATCTGCGGTTTACGAGCTCGGCGTGCAGCCAGACCGCCTGCACAACCCCCGCTCGACCGCGGCCAAGTTCGCGCGCATAACGGGCCTTGACCCGGACCAGGTGCTCAGCCAGATCCGTGGCGCGCAGCCGCACCGCTTTCAAGCGCTTCTCACCTTGAGTCCGAAGGCGTATGCGCCGCTGCAGCGTCGGCTCGCCCGTGTCACCGGCCTGCAGGTGCACGTGAGCTCCAGGCGGCTGTTCTCGACAGCGGCGCGAGGCATCGTTGGGACCGTTGCCACCGAGAACGCGACCCTCATCCGCCAGGAAGGGCTCCCCTACAAGCCGGGTACCACGGTCGGCCAGTCTGGCCTGCAGCAGGTGTACCAGCACAGGCTCGTCGGCACCCCGACAACAGAGGTGGTCGTGGCGGACAGGCACGGAAACGTCGAGTCGGTGTTGCAGAAGTGGCCTGGCCAGCGGCCCATGGCGGTGCGGACGACCATAGACTCGCCGGTTCAGGCCGCAGCGGCGGTCGCGGTGCGGTCGGCACCCGCAGCGGCGGCGATCGTCGCCGTGCGCGCCTCCACTGGCCGTATCCTGGCTGTCTCACACCGCGCGGGGAACGGCGAGTCAATGGCCGATGCGCCCCTGGCGGGCCGTTATCCACCCGGCGACGCGTTCACGATCGTTTCCAGTGCGGCGCTGCTCAACAGCGGATTCGCCGTCGACACAGAGATTCCCTGTACCGAGGCGAAGGACGTGGGCGGTGAGACGTTCACCAACGACCAACCCGAACAGGGCATTGGTGCGCAACCTCCGTTTCGCGTGGACTTCGCCCGAGGTTGCGGAACAGCTTTCGCCGGGCTATCGCGGCTTCTTACCGCGAGCCAGCTCACGAAGGCGGCGACCAGATTCGGCATCGGTACCCGCTGGCAGCTTCCGCTACAGTCGTTCATCGGATCCATTCCCTCGCCCAGCAGTGATGCGGAGCTGGCCGCTGACATGATCGGCGAAGGCCGGGTGCGGGTGAGCCCACTCGACTTGGCCCTGGTCGCGGCAGAGGTCAAGTCGGGTACGTGGCACCGGCCGACCCTGGTGACCGATCCGCCGGATCCGGCAAACGTTCCGGTCACGCCGTTCGGACCGCAACTGATGGGGGAACTCAAGAGCCTCATGCGAGACACGGTGGCCTCGGGCGCCGCCCGCGCGGCGAATCTGCGGGGGCGGCCAGTCTTCGGGCAGGTTGGCTCGGCGCCGACCATCGCGCAAGCCGGAAAGACCTGGGCGAACTGGTTCGTCGGGTTCCGCGGCGACGTCGCGTTCGCCGTCCTGACGCTCGGAAAGCCAGCGCGCGCCAGCGCGGTGCCGGTCGCGGCCCAATTCCTCCGGGGAATGTCCGGCTGACGCGCGCACTGCGGGCCGCACCGCGATGGGCTGTTCGGCCGATGGAGTGCGCTCCTCGGCCGGCGGAGCGGCCCGGGTGTGTGCCGGGTGTGTGCCGACGTCTGCCGCCGTTATCTGATTGTAATCTATCTTCTGTAACACAGAGCAACTACTTGATGACTCTCCGGCGTCTTCAAGTGTGACTGGGAGTCGCTTGGGGGGTTGCGGCCCAGTCGCCGTGATGAGACCGGGCTTCATCTCGGGGGAGGCCCGGGCATTTGAGACCGGCCCCGACCCTGCCGGTCGACCCCCGTGGGCGCTATTTCGGCCACCGCCAGCGCCCACGGGGGTTTCTCATTTTCCGGGCGTCTCGAGCGGTGCCCCACGATCCCCCGGAGCCAGTGCCACCTTTCCGGGTAGCGCCACATCGGCGTGAGCCGTTCGGAAGCAGGCAGGGAATCCGGCTTGGCCTGCGCGCGTTTACCTTGTACGGTCGGCGTGACGGCAAAGCTGGCATGCTGGCCAGACAACTCAAGAGGGGGTGACTGGCTTCGACTTCGGTAGTTGATCCAGGGGAAGCGGGTCGAGGGTCGCGGTCATGACCTCGTTAATACTGTGGCCGTAAAAATATAAGTGCCGATTCTCAGCGCACTCACTTCGCCCTCGCCGCCTGAGCGAGGCGTGAAGTTGTCAGCCCGGGATTGCCTCCGGCCCGGGTCCTGGCATCAGTAAGGAGGCTCAACTGATCAGCCCGGCCGCGGGACTGACCAGGACAACCGACAGCGGCTGAGCCCATCGGCGGCTTGCCTGCGTGACCGCCGGGGCTGAGAAACAAGAGCAGGCTGCACCCGGAGAAGCACTGGTGAGGTACCGAAGGACGCGGGTTCGATTCCCGCCACCTCCACGATCAGGCTGTTCGCCGACCTTCGGTCGGCTTCCCGCTGTCTGGTGTTGCCCGGGGGACGACCCCCGGAACCGCCCGGGGGGACGACCCCCCGGCCCCCAGGGCCCCCCGGGGGTGCCGACCCCCCGGAGCCGTTCAGGCGCCCTGCATCGCCTGCATGTTCTTGAACATCGCGGCCTCGACTTCCCGCAGCTCGTCGGTCGGACTGAACTGGAGGATTTCGCTCCCGGCCGTCGCGAACGGCACGTGGCCGGGCGGCAGATAAAAGGCGTCGCCGGCCTCGACTGTCTCCTCATGGTCGGCGAACCGATAGGTCAGCTTCCCCTTCAGCACGTATCCCCAGTGCGGGCAGGTGCATCTGTCCCCAGGCAATCCCTTGAGCAGCGGCGTTCCATCGGCGTCCTCGCGAAACAACACGAAGTTGACCGTGTAGCCGTCGAAGTCTTCGTGCCGGTCCACCACTGGGCCGTGGTCGGTGACCTGCGCGGCGCTCTGTTTGGACACCTTAGGCATCTGCCTCATCTCCCTAGGTTGCGTCTGTCAGGACGGTTGGCCCAGCATGACGAATCCGAGATGCGGCGATGCCGTGACGTGACGTCGCATGTCCCCCCGATTCGGCTGGCATCTACGACGATAGGAGCGAGCGCCAGCCGCTGGCATGAGGCGTTCACCTCATCCTCGCGCCCGGAATTGAGGCGTCATCTTGGTGACAGACTCGCCGCGTCCTCGGCGGATAAGTGCGTGAAGACGATCTCCTCTTCGGGGAGCAGGCCGTGCTGCATCGCGAACAGGCTTGCCGCGGCGCGGCTTGACGTCTCGATCTTGCTGTAGATGTGCTCGACGTGGTTGCCCGCCGTCTTCGGTGTGATCACAAGCCGCTTCGCGATCTGTTTGTTCGACAGTCCACGGGCGAGCAGCTTAAGCACCTCTACCTCGCGAGCGGTCAGACCCGATGGCCCCTCCCGCCGCCGCGGAACCCGATGGCCAGCCGCCTTCAGCACACCATCGACCGCGGCCCCGTCCAGGCGGCCAGCCCGGACCTCGGCACGCAGCTCAGCAGCCGCGTCGTCCGGTGAGCGCGCGCCCCGGTGCGGGCGCGGCTCACGCATCGACTGGTAAGCGTCTGCTGCGCCGAGGATCCGCGCCGGCCGCGAGATCGCGCTGCCGGAGAGCCCGCGTGGGTATCCGCTCCCGTCCAGGCGCTCACGATGCTGCACCGCGATCGCGCCGAGAGGTGACAGAGCGGGCGACTGGAGCAGCATGCGTTCGGTGAAGTAAGGGTGCATCCGGACCCGTTCCCACTCCCCGGCCCCCAGCGGCCCCGGCCGATCCCAGATCGAGTTCGAGACACCGAGCCGCCCGAAGTCGTGCACCAGACCGGCCCGGCGCAGCGTTTGCACCTCGTCGGCCGGCAGCCCCAGTTGCCTCGCGGCCTCTGCGGCGAGATCGGCGACCGCGCGGGCGTGACCGAGAGTGTAGGGCGACTTGAGGTCGACGAAATTCGCGATGGCCAGCAGTGCGGCGTCGAATTGCTCAGCGGACAACGTGACGGCGAGCGCGGGTTCGGCCCCGATAACGGACTCCCACGTCCGGACCGCGTCCAGCCCGCAGAGAATCTCGTCCGCCCTGGCGCAAACCAGCGCGGCCAGTGTGGGATCAAACTGCTTGCCCGCGCGCTTGCGGGCCAGCGTCCTCGCCGCATCAACGCCGCCCAACCGGTGCGCTACCTCGACGAACTCCGCCAGTTGCGCGAGCCTCGAAGCTAGCGGCACGTCGTCGGCCTTCAGCTCACCCGGCCAGCCCTGCCCGTCCCATTGTTCATAGGCCGAACCAACCGCAGCACCCACCGATTCAGGAAGGCCCAGCTGGTCAGCGAGCGTGCGCGCCAGCCGCGCGTGCTGCGCGACCATGCCGTCGAATGAACGATGCCCGGACAGAGCGAACTCGAGCCCGACCCGAAACCGGTGCAACGGCGGGTTGCCCGCGCCGACCAGCCGCATGGTGGCCACCGCCGCGCGCAGGCTCCCGAACTCGTGATCGTACTTGCCCGACTTCAACGCGATGTCGTCGCCGAACCACTTCGCCTGTTCGTGAGCGTCGGAGTGGCACCCGACGTTGACCAGCAGAGCTGTGTAGTAAACGACCGCCCGCTCGTGCTGGTCGAGCCGTAGGCAGTCCGCCATCCGCAGCGCGATCAGGCACTGACGGAGCACATGCTCCATCGGCTGCCCGAACCCGAGATCGACACCCAGCGACAGGGCCGCGACGAGCTCCGCCAACCGAACCCGCTCACGTTCCGCGCCAGCCCCCATAATCCGACATGCTAGGTCACGATCTCGGCCGCGGTATAGCGCTGCAATCCGAGATCCGCACCGGCTCTGCCCAGGTCAGGACCGAATGCTACGGATACCTAACGGCTGCCGCGGCGCGTGCCGCTCCGGCCGCCGGCGCGCGCACCAAAGACTTCACTTATCAAATTCTTCGCGCGACACGTGAACCCAATCGAACCTCCTTACGTGATGGGCGGATGTGGGCGCCGCAGTGCCACAAGGGCTCCGGGCGCCCCAAAGCGGGAGGATCCCTATGACGCGACCGCCCTTCCTTCGATCGAGTCCTGCCCTGATGCCAGCCAGATCGCGCATGGTTTGGCGCAGAATCGTGCCTGCGGCAGCGATTGCGACAGCCGGAACGCTTGCCGCGATGACGCTGGGCGCTGCGTCGGCCGGCGCGAACGAGACGGCCTACCGCCAGATCAACCTGGTCTCAGACCAGCTAGGAGTGGCCAATCTGCAAGACACGAACCTGGTCAACGCGTGGGGCATGGCGGCATCGCCTGGCACCGATCAAGCGCCGGGCTCGCCGACGTGGGTGGCAGACAATGGCTCGGACCTGGCGACCCTGTACCAAAACGGGACCGCGACATCGGTGAGCAAGCGCGGCCTCGAGGTGAGCATCACGGGCCAGGCACCGACCGGGCAGGTGTTCAACACGGATCCGTCATCGTTCGTCGTCCATGACGCGGCCGGCAACTCCGGCTCCGCGGTGTTCCTCTTCGATACCGAGAACGGCACGATCGACGGCTGGAACCCCGCCGTCGGCGTCACCGGTACACCGCCGTCCACTGTGACCGAGGTCGCCCGCGACAACGGCGCCAACGCCGTCTACAAGGGACTCGCCATCGCCAAGGCGTCCGACGGCAAAACCTATTTGTACGCGGCCAACTTCCGGTCCGGCCGGGTCGAGGCCTACGACAGCACCTTCACGCCGGCCGAGCTGCCTGGGGGGCTGTTCGTGGACCACCGGCTGCCGGCTGGCTACGCGCCGTTCGGTATCGAGGAGATCGCGGGCAAGCTCTACGTGACCTACGCCAAACAGGACGAGGGGCTGGAGGACGATGTCGCGGGCCAGGGTAATGGTTTCGTTGACGTCTTCACCAATGACGGTGCCTTCGTCCGGCGGCTGGTGACCCGTGGCGCCCTGAACTCGCCCTGGGGGCTCGCCCTGGCGCCGGCCGGTTTCGGCCAGTTCAGCGGCGCACTGCTCGTTGGCAACTTCGGTAATGGCCACATCAACGCCTACAACCCGAACACCGGCGCGCACCTGGGCCAGTTGCGGCGGCCAAACGGACACGCGATCGTGATCGATGGCCTCTGGGATCTGCTCTTCGGCAACGGGAACGCCGCGAAGACCGACGAGCTGATGTTCTCCGCCGGGCCTGACGAAGAGTCCCACGGGCTGTTTGGAAAGATCGTCGTCGCACACTGACAATGCAGACGTCAGCCGACAACGGACAGCTGACGCCCAACAGCGCAGTGCCACCGGTGGCCTCCTTGCGTGCGCAAGGGGCCACCGGTGGGTCTAGTGCAGCAGGAACAGGCCTTCCCGGCCGGAAAGCGGCGCGGCGGCGTCAGGGACGAGCCCTCCTGGCCTGCGGGACAGCACCACGTCCAGGTAGTCGCGGTCGACCTCGAGCGATCGGCCACCGAAGGTTTGCTTTGTACCGCCGCTGTACTGATGAAGGCGCTGATGATGGGCCCAGTAACCGGGTGGGATCGCCGGGTCATTCGTGTCCGCGTCGCCGTTCCATAGCGCGTCGAAGAGCACATCGGGCGTCGCGTAGCCGGGGTTGCCGTAGTGATTCACCAGGTCGGTAACACCCGAAGCGGAGCTGCTATAGATACCGGACGCGTAACCCCGCCGATGCAGTTCGTTGGTCCACGCAGACAGGAAGGCCAGCGCCCGCGCGCTCTGCCGGCGGGGATAGGCCTCCATGTCGTAGTACACGGGAGCACCTGCGCGAAAGCCTAGGGCCCGCGCCTGCACGACGGCGTCGTCGGCCGCGCTAGTGCCCTGCCGGGCTGGTGCGGTGATCTCGCCCCACTCCGCCTGCGGCCCGACGTACAACGGGATGAAGTGCCAGCCGGCAGCCGCTTGTCGGCTCACCCAGTCCGCCGTCAGGTTTGGCTGCGCGCACGCCCGATCCGAGCCGCCGATGTAGATGCCGACCGCCCGGTACCTTGAATGGCTCATCCAGGCGTTCATTGTTGCCGCGCTGGGCGCAGTGCAGGTGTCGAAGCCGCGGCCCGTGCCGTTGGTCGCGCTGATCGGCAGCAGCGCCGGCCGCGTCAGGGCTGGGTCAGGCAGGCCTGACCTGGCCGTTGCTCGCGCGGCAGGCGCCGCAAGAAACTGACGCGCCGTTTGACCTGCCTCCCACGTGAGCGCACCGGGCGAGGTGGCCGCTCGTCTCAAGATGTTGTCGATGAGCACGCGGTCGGTGCCATACGTCGCGGTGACCTGGACGCCTGCTGCGGCATCCGTGACCACGTACTCATGGGCCACCCGGCTGGCGGTCGTGCCTGACGTGTGATGCCGCGCGCTCAGTGGTTCGATGAGCAACGCCTCTGTCTTGGCCCTGATGAGGTGCGCCGGGCAGCGTTGCATCGGCGTCGGTGTGCCCAGATAGACCGCATGCTGATCGAAGCGCACGCACGCGGAACGTGCGGTGGCGAGACTGATGACCGGCCACGACGCGGGCACCTCGACGCGATAGCGAAGGTACGACACGCTCCTCTCCTCGGTGGGCGGTACAGCTAGCGCTGCCGCATGCGCAGAACCGAACGCGGGAACGCCGAGCGCCATAGCACCCAATGCCAGCGCGCCGCTGACGGCGAGCGAGGCGTCCGTAATTACCGCCGACACAGCCCGCGCGGGAAACGATGCTGCTCTCGTAGGAAAATGTCGTCGGCTCATCGCAGGACTCCTGTGGCTCACCGGCTGAACTCCTGACGCAGGCTCGCTCCTTAACGCATGCTTTCTGATCGCGCGCCAACCCGCTGAATGACACGCCGAAAATCGCGCAAGCACGTTGATTTTCAGCGTGTTTTATGCCCATTGCTGATAACTGCGCCCCGATTGCTTTCCCTGTTATGTGCGTGGTGATATATGCCTGCATAGCCCGCCGAACGGCACGCTGGGTGCCAGGCGCTGCCGCCAGCATCCTCGGGTCGCGCAGGCGGATGCGCCCGGTTGGGCCAGTGAGCCGAGCCGCACATTGACGACAAAACCGGCGAGCTATACCTTAATATCCGCTAACGTTTTGTCCGCTTCTGCGACGTTCGCGTGGGTAGCATGCTGGCGGGTGGTGAGGGATCGCATGACGGGGTGGCCCGGCTTTCGCGCCGGTCAAAATGCCAACGTGAACCTTCGGGCGACACGCCTGGCCTGGCGTGCAGGGCCCGCGGTGGGGACCGGCTGGCACCGAAACGGGAACCTGCCCGCGGAAATGACCAGTTTCGTCGGCCGACGTGCCGAACTGGCGGAGCTGTGCCGCCTGCTCGAAATATCGCGGCTGGTGACGATTACCGGCGCGGGCGGAATCGGCAAGACACGGCTCGCCATTCGCGCTGCCGGCGAACTGGGCGACAGATTTCGCGATGGTGCGTGGGTCGCGGAACTGTCGGCCGTTACAAGCCCTGGTGTGCTCCCCTACACAGTGGCGGAGGTTCTGGGAATTCGTGACCACACGAGCCGCAGCGGAGCCGAAGTGCTTGCTGAGTACCTGGCAGATAAGAACCTGCTGCTCATCCTCGACACGTGCGAGCACCTGACTGACGCCTGCGCAGGCCTAGCGGAGAAACTGCTCGAGGCAGCGCCGCGGCTGCGGATCATCGCCACAAGCCGCCAGCGGCTAGGAGTCAGCGGCGAGCACGTGCTGCTGATCAGGCCGCTGACCCTGCCCGTACTGGATGCAGAGTCCGACCTGGCTGCCCTGCGGCGCAGCGAGGCGGTCGTGCTCTTCGCGGAGCGAGGCTCCGCCGTGGCGCCTGGCTTCAGCGTCAACGACCGCAACGGCGCGGCCGTCGCCATGTTGTGCCGTCGCCTGGACGGTGTGCCGCTCGCGCTCGAACTGGCCGCCGCGCGGCTCCGCGTGCTGTCCGTCGACCAGCTACTCGAACGCCTCGATGACCGTATCCGGTTACTCGGCGCGGGGCGGCGAGGCGGCGCGCCCCGCCATCAGACGATGCGGGCGGCAATCGGCTGGAGCTATGCGTTATGTACTCATGCGGAGCGGCTTGCCTGGGCGCGCTTGTCGGTGTTCCCTGGCGATTTCCCTCTCGCCGCTGCCGAACGGGTATGCGCCGGACCGGGGATACTGGCCGGGGCCGAATTTGATGTGATCGCAGGTCTGGTTGACAAGTCCATCGTGCTGGCTCATCAGCGCGGCAACGAGGTCAGATACCGGCTGCTCGACGACATCCGCGCGTACGGCACACAGCGGTTGGGCAACCTCGGTGAAACCCCGCTGCTGCGCAGGCGGCACCGTGACTGGTGCCTTGAGCTCGCGTGCAGCGGGGAACGAGAGTGGTTCGGCGCCGGCCAAGCCGAGATCTATCGGCGCACCGAAGGTGAGCACGCCAACCTCCAAGCGGCGCTGGAGTTCAGCCTCACCACCCCGGCCGAGCGGCTACGCGGCCTGGAACTGGTGGCGGCTCTCTGGTTCTACTGGGCTGGCTGCGGTCGGCTTGGTGAGGGGCGGAACTGGCTGGAACGAGCGCTCCGCGATGCCACACCCGAGACCCCGGAGTGGGCGAAAGCCCTGTGGGTCGCCGGTTATATCTCGGTCTTGCAGGGTGATCTCGGCTTCGCCGTTCCCATGCTGGAGCGTTGCAAGGACTATGCGACGAAGGCGGCAGATGAACCGGCGCTTGCCTACTCGATCCAATGTCTGGGTTGTGCGGCGGTGATGGTCGGCGATCACGTGAGGGCGAGCGCGCTTCTCGCTGAGGCGCTGGACAGGTTCAAGAGCCTGGGCGAGCTGAACAGCAATGTGATCATGGCGCGGGTGGCGCTGGCCATGGCTTTCGCGTTCCGCGGTGACCAGGTCACCGCGGAACGCATATGTCGGCAGACACGAGACGTGTGTGAGGCCTCGGGTGAGCAGTGGGCCTGCGCTTACGTCCGGTACGTGCTCGCTTATGCCGCATGGACCAGGCACAACCTCGCCGAAGGGGCGGAGCATACGAAGGCGTGCCTGCGGATCCATCATACCTTCCACGACCTGGTGGGAATCGTTCTCGCCGTCGAACTGATGGCGTTGCTCGCGGCCAGTCGTGGCGACCCGCGTCGCGGCGCGACCCTGCTCGGTGTGGCAGCCAACATCTGGCCGCGCGTGGGAACGCCGCTGTTCGGCTCGGAGCACTTCAACACACCGCACGACCAGAGCGTGCGGCTCACGAGGCAGGCACTGAGCGACGTGGAATTCAGTGCGGCGTTCGACTACGGCACCGGGCTTTCTCTCGACGACGCCGTTGCATGGGCGCTCGGTGCTCAACTCGTGGGAGCCCGCTTCGGCGCACTTGAGCCACAAATCCCCCGCGGCGCCGCGCCGGCCGGGCGCATGCGGCAACGTTCCCTCTGGCCGCCGCTGACGCGCCGTGAATGCCAGGTCGCAGCGCTCGTTGCTGACGGCCTGAGCAACCGCGAGATCGGGGAGCGGCTGGTGATCGCCAAGCGGACCGCCGATGCTCATGTCGAGAACATCCTGGCCAGGCTGGGTTTCACGTCCCGCGCTCAGGTCGCGGCATGGGTAGAGCGGCACCGCGCCGGGGGAGGCAATGGGGTGCAGACGTAGGTATGCCTAGGGACATCTCCCGATGGCGGATTGCGGTCAGCTGCGCCGAGAATTGAGTCGGCGCGGGAGTTACGGCAGCCCGCTCCCTGTGCCAGGTGTGCCCAGCGGGTCTTTTCCTGCCGGTGCAACGCTCGATCGATTGGAGGCGCGGTCCGGCGGCGACTGCCGTTTGGAGGGATGGGCAGTCCCGCCGGACCCCGCCGCAGCCACGTCTGGTTGCACTGCCCGTGGTTGCTCGGCCCGTGGTTGCTCTGCCCCTGGTTGCACAGTCCGGCCAGGTGCTCGTGCCCCCGCCACGCGCGGCATGGACCGGGCGTGATCAGGGAATCGCGGATCCTCCCCTTTACTGCTGTCAGGATGTGCTTACCTGCGCTCGGGCAAAGCTCCACGTGCAGGCATCGATCTGGCCTGGCCAAAGGGATGGCAGTTGATCATTACCGTCACGCTCAATGCGACGCTGCACGTTGGCTACGAGGTGGCCGGTGTGGTCTGGGACGGGATCAACCGGGTGCCCGTGCCAAGGCACAGGGCGGCGGGCCGCGGCGTGATGGTCGCTCGTGTGCTGCACACCTTCGATCACGAGGTGTCAGCCGCGGGGCTTGCTGGCGGCGCTACCGGCGAACTGATCAGATCCGATCTGGCCAGCTCAGGCGTGCCCACCGAGTTCACAAGGACCGGCCGGGAGTCACGGCGCGTGATCTGGGTGACGGATACGGAGCGGGGCACGACGGCTTGTTTCAGTGAGCCGGCACCGTACATCACGACCGAGGAACTGGGCCGGTTCGCCACCGATTACCGTCGGCTCATCAAGGACGCCACCGCCGTCGTGCTCTGCGGAAGCCTGGCCGCTGGGCTGCCCCCCGAGATCTTCGGGACGCTCGCCACCTATGCGGCCGAGGCCGACGTGCCCGTTGTGCTGCACGCCGGGGGCGTCGCGCTGCGGCTGGGCGTGACCAGACACCCTGCTCTGGTGGTGCCGGACATCGGGTCACCCGACGTGGAGCCGTTTACCGCTGTTACGCCACGTGAGCTCATCGATGCCGGAGTCGGTGCCGTCGTCGTCCCGGCGGCCGACGGAGTCAGTGCCACGACGGCTGGGGTGCGATGGCGAGCCCACGGCGTGCCGGTACCCGACGCACCAGCCTGGCAGGGCGGCCCGGCGTCGCCTGGCGTACCCGGCTGGTCCGGCGGTGCGCGCGGCGCGCTGGTCGCCGGGCTCGTTCCTGGACTGCTGCTCGGCTGGTCATGGCCCGACAGGCTCCGCCACGCCCTCGCCCTCGCGGCCGCGGCGGACCCGTTCGGCTCGATCGACATCCCGGCCTACGAGCGCTACGTCAGCCAGGTCGTGGTGGAACCTGCCTGACCGAACGTCGTCCGCGTGAGCCAGGTCGCGGATGCCAAAACTTGAAACCCGTTCTAGAGTTGAGGCGGTAGGTGACTCACGGGTAACCGCCGTTGCGAGACAACGCACATCGACGTCACCAGCCGCCGCGAGACGAACAGACGTCGAAAGGGCCGGGAATGGCGATCGGGCTGACCGAAGAGCATGAGGCTCTCGCCGCGGCGGTGCGCGGCTGGGCGGAACGGCACGTCAAGCCAGAGGTGATCAGGCAAGCCCTCGGCGCTCCCGCGGAGACCGCCGTGCCGCCTTTCTGGCCGGCGCTCGCGGAGCAGGGCCTGCTCGGCTTGCACATCCCTGAAGAGCACGGCGGGCAGGGAGCGGGCCTGGTGGAGCTGACCGTAGCGCTCGAAGAACTTGGCCGCCGCGCGACACCGGGACCCTTCCTGCCGACGGTGCTGGCCAGCGGGGGACTGCTCGCCTCGAGCGCGATCAAGGCGCAGGCTGAGCTGTTGCCCGGCCTGGCCGACGGATCACGGGTCGGCGCTGTGTTCGTCGGCCGGGCCCACGGCAACGTCGGCAGCGCGGCGCCCACGGACCGTGCCAGCGCCGCCCCCACGGCGGGTGTCACTGCCCGGCGCGTTGACGAAGGGCTGCTAATCAACGGGACCGTGGAGCCCGTTCTTGGCGGCACCGTCGCCGACGTCATCGTGCTCCCCGTGGCAACCGACGTCGGCGAGGAATGGGTGGCGGTGGACGCGGGCGAGCTCACCATCACCGAGCTCCCCAGCATGGACCCAGTCCGCCGGGTGGCGAAGGTCCAGGCCCACGACGTCACCGTGTCGGCGGACCGGGTGCTTGACGGGTTGACCGCGGCCGACGTGGCAGACCTGGCGGCGATCTTGTTCGGTGCCGAGGCAGTGGGGATCGCGGACTGGTGTGTCACCTCGGCCGCGGATTACGCCAAGGTTCGTGAGCAGTTTGGCCGGCCGATCGGGCAGTTCCAGGGCGTCAAGCACCTGTGTGCGCGGATGCTTGTCGCGCTCGAGCAGGCTCAGGCGGTGATCTGGGACGCCGCACGGGCGCTGGACGAGACCGACGCCGACGTCGGCCGGGGCGCCCGGCTGGCGGCGGCGATCGCCGCTGTGGTCGCGCCGGACGCGGCAGTGCAGTGCGCGCAGGACTGCATCCAGGTGCACGGTGGCATCGGGTTCACCTGGGAGCACGACGTGCACCTGTACTACAGGCGGGCGCTGACGCTCCGCGCCCTCGCCGGTTCGGCAACTCGCTGGGCAACTCAGGTTGGCGAGCTGGCAGCAGGTGGCGCGGCGCGTGACCTGGGTGTCGACCTGCCTGCCGAGGCAGAGCCCGCCCGTCAGCGGATCAGGGACGAGATCGCCGGGATCGCTGCCCTTGGCCGCGACGAGCAGGCACGCCGTCTCGCCGACGATGGCCTGGTCATGCCCCACCTCCCGAAGCCCTGGGGCCGTGCCGCGAGCCCCCTTGAGCAGGTCCTAATCCAGCAGGAGCTGCGCGCCGCTGGAGTCCGTCCGCCGACGTTGGCGATCGGGGCGTGGGTGGTGCCGTCCCTGGTCGGTTTCGGCACGCCAGAGCAGCAACAGCGGTTTCTCCCCGCCACCCTGCGGGGCGAGATGGTCTGGTGTCAGCTGTTCAGCGAACCCGGAGCGGGCAGCGACCTGGCGTCGCTGCAGATGCGCGCCGAGCGCGCCGACGGCGGGTGGAAGCTGGCAGGCCAGAAGGTATGGACGTCACTGGCGCGGCAGGCGCAGTGGGCGATCTGCCTGGCCCGCACGGACCCGTCGATCAAGCACGAAGGAATTACGTACTTCCTCGTCGAGATGTCATCCCCGGGCATCGAGGTGCGCCCGCTCACCGAGATGACCGGTGAGGAGCTGTTCAACGAGGTGTTCTTCGACGAGGTGTTCGTCCCGGACCAGATGGTGGTGGGCGAGGTCAACGAGGGCTGGAGGGTGGCACGCAACACGCTCGCCAACGAACGGGTGTCGCTTTCCTCGGGAGCGTCGGCAGTGCTCAGCGTCAAAGAACTGCTGGACGTCGCCCGCAACGCCGACCTAGATCCTGGCGGCCGTGAGCATGTCGGCAGGCTGGTCTGCGAAGGTCAGTCACTGGCGCTGCTCGCGCTGCGGGTGACACTCAGCCAGCTGTCAGGCACGGAGCCGGGTGCGGCAGCCAGTGTGCGCAAGCTGCTCGCGATGGAGCACGCGCAGCACATCGCGGGCGCATGCTGGTCGATGCTCGGTGCGCGCGGCGCAATCGGCGGCGCGCTGACCTCGGGGGCGGAAGGCTTCTGGGGGCGGATGATCCTCGGCACTCGCGCGATGACGATCTACGGCGGCACCACCCAGGTGCAGCTCAACATCATCGGCGAGCGCATGCTCGGCCTGCCCCGCGACCCCTGACCGTCCAGTACATCACCCGGTTACTTCTGGGTAGAACCATACGAGTCCTTAACGCTGCCGCGGGGCGCGCCACGCGTGCTGGTTTCTCGGCATTGCCGGTTTCAGCGGAGTTGCGGTAGCTCATGCGTCCGCTGTAGTAAATTTCGAGCGGATCGTCGGGGCGGAGTAGGGACCGTCGCACGCGGACGGCGATGTGAGGTCGCGAGATGCCGGACCGGAGATCGGCGCGCTATCGGCCGGGGCGGAGCTGCCGTAGCCGGATGGCCTTGTGGGGTCTGCTTGCCCTGCCGGTGCTCGTCGCAGCGGGCCTGCTGGTCGCGAATGTCAGCGCGGATCGGGCTGCGCAAACCACCGGTTCAGGGGCCACGAAGACCCTGGCCCGGACGCCGCACGGATGCGCGTCGCGGGGCCTGGAGGCGGTCGGATGCGCGGTAACGTCGGCCGCTTCGGACGTGAGCGTTGTGCACCCGCCGCGTGCCAGCCACCGGGCGCGGCATCAGCCGCGGGCCAGGCCCAAGCATTCGCACCGGCCGCCGGCTTCGGCCTCGCCGACCCCCGCGGCGCCGCCCGTCCGCCCGGCGCTGTCGGTGCCAGCGGTGAGCCAGGTGCTGGCCCTCGTCAACCAGGCACGTGTGCGGGCGGGGCGGCCGGCGTACACCCTTACCTCGGGTCTTGACCGCAGTGCTGCGGCACATACGGCGGTGATGGTTCAGGGTTGCGGGCTCTCACACCAATGCCCGGGCGAGCCGGCCCTCGGGGATCGCGAGACCGCGGCGGGTGTGCACTGGACGGCGGCAGGCGAGAACATCGGTGAAGGCGGTCCGGTATCCGCCACGGCGTCGGCCATTGCCCAGATGGCGGTGCGCCTCACCCAGACCATGCTGAACGAGAAGCCACCCGACGACGGTCACCGCGTCAACATCTTGAGCGGCACGTTCACCCACATCGGCATCGCAATCAAGCGGGATGCCTCCGGCACCGTCTGGCTGACGCAGGACTTCTCGAACTAACAGCCCTTGATGTCCCTGCGGCGACGTGTGAAAGTCGGCCCGCCGGCCGCCACTCAGGCGAGGCAGCCTCGGACCTAGGTCAGCCCACCTAACCAACTACCGCCGCCGCCTCCGTACCCAGACCAGCCCACCAGGAAGCAGCAACCACCCCCTAGCGGCCCACGCTCCACACCCCCCATCCTTCTTCCGGCCCACCCACACAGGCGCCGACGCTAAACGCGCGGCGCAGCTATGGCACAGCACACCAGACAGCAAACAAACCGAGGAAGCACCAAGGTAACCAGCGACAGCACAGCAGACGAACGCCGATGCGGAAGTAACGATCTAAGGCACTTGTCCGTGGCTTGCCCAGGTTGGACGGTCAATTCGGACGGGCTCCCTCGCCCGTGTCGGTACCCTTGAACCCAACGCACCACCGAGGGGAGGCGCGCAATGGATGAGGTCACCATCGGCGCGAGGCTTCGCATCCTGCGTCGGTGGCGGGGCCTAACCCTCACCGAGCTAGCCGGGATGGCGAACCTGTCGCCCTCGTTCTTGTCCATGTGCGAGCGTGGTCAGCGCATGCTTGACCGCCGTTCGCACATCGCCGCAGTGGCAAGCGCACTCAGAGTGTCGGAGACGGACCTAGTACGAGGGCCGCATCTCAGCGCTGATCCCGAGCAAGCTGATCCCCACGCCGTCATACCTTCACTCCGCGTGGCCCTTCAGACGAACAGCCTCAAACAGCCCGCCACGGATAGAGCGCGCCCCTTGCCCGCGCTGGTCCGTGACGTGGCCCGTGTGGAGCCATTGCACCAGGCTTGCAACTATGTAGCAGTTGGTGAGGCGCTGCCAGCAATCCTCGACGAGCTGCACTACCACGTCGCCGCTCCCGACGATGAGGCAGCTTACCGGCTGGCCCTAGAGGCGCTCGTGCAGGCATGCGTCTGTGCGACCTTCACAGCGAAAGATTTGGGCTACAACGATCTGGCCTGCCTCGCTGCCATGCGAGCAGAGGAAGCGGCGGCTATTTTGGACAACCCCGTCCAGCTCGGTCAGGCCGCGTTCGTGCGCATACACACCATGCCGAGATCGGGTTCGTGGGAACGAACATTGGATAAGGCTGAGCAAGCCGCTGACGCCCTAGAGCCACACGCCAAGACACCGCTCGCCACTCAAGTTCTCGGCATGCTGACCCTCTCGGCCTCATTGTCAGCGGCAGCCGTGCAGGATGGCGACCGCGCCGGCCAGTGGCTTGATGAGGCTCGCATCCTGGCGCAGCGCCTTCCTGACCAGCCGGACGAGAACTGGATGGCGTTTTCTGCCACTAACGTTGGTGTCTGGCGCGTTGCGGTCGGGGTAGAGCGCGGCGAGAGCGCACCCGGCGTGCTCCAGCTCGCCGGGCATGTGCGGGAAGAAAAGCTCGTCGCTAAGCCCGGACGGCAGGCGGCCTTCTTTGCTGACGTCGGCCGTGGTCTGGCGCGGGAACCCCGGATGCGTAACGATGCTGTCCGTTGGCTGCGCCGTGCTGAAGGCACAGCACCGCAGTGGATCAGGAACAGTGCGCCCGTCCGTGACACTGTCGCATATCTGCTGGGCCGGGCAGTGGCGACGGCTGGTGGCCGGGAGCTGCGCGGCATGGCCGCACGAATGGGCGTACCGCACTGACCTTTGCTCACGTAGCGTTCTGGCTCCGTTTCACACTGGTGAAATTCTTGGGACTGCCTAGCGTTAGCGTCTGGCCTCGTGGAGCAGCGCGAGCAGCAGCTTGTCCATCTGCAACACCTTGCCGATGAGCTGACACGCCAGGATTTCAAGGCCGATCTAGTGGCCAAACGCGCCCGTCCCTACGTTCGCGTGATTAATCCCGAGAGCAGCGAGTTGACCGAGCGCGTCCTCTGTCAGCTCAACGACGACGGCACATGGTGCTTCTGGTGGCCGTGGCAACAACCAGCCGGCTCTGTGGACGACCTAGGCCTGGTGGTTAGCAAGATCACGACAGTCTTGCGTTCGGTCGAGGGAGATCCCGAATGACCACCGGCACCCACCCCCCGAACGCCGACCACCCACAAGACAGACGCATGCGCGGCTTCCCGTACCCAGCCCTGCAAGACACTTCATGAGCCGGACGGGATGTAGATGAGCACATATCAGGCCACCACGCCGCCCGGCGGCGCCCGATGCTCGATGACCGGATGCGCCACGCTCGCGCAGGTCCGCGTGATCATCCCGAAGTCGCGCTTTACGGCCGACGGCATTGATCACCGCAAGGACCCGTCAACCTTCGATGCGTGTGAGTGGCACTGGCCTGCGATGCGTGACGCCTCCCTGCGCAACGGTCATCGGATTGTGGACACCACCGGGGACATCCGCCAGCTTGCGGCCGACTTCCCGCACTGCAACATCTTCACGAGCGATAGCGGTCGGCTGTATGCGTCGGCGCCGCTGAACGGCTCACCGCAAAGCGCAACGGTGCACGCCTGGCTTGTCGTGCAGCTTCGCGCGCAGCTAGAGCAGCTATCCGTAACGGCCTCTTCTGGACATGTGCCATGAGCCCGGCGCAGGAACTTGCCGCCGCCTTAGCCGGGTACGGCGTGACCGCTGTGCCGGAGGGGAACGTCGTGCGGGCCTGGATCGCCGGCACCGGCTGGGTCCGCGCCGTCGCCGCCGGCGGCCACCCGGTGTGGTTATGGCGCCATGGCCAGAAATCCGGCTCGCATCCGCGTGACGACATTCCCGGCGCCGCCGCCAAGCTGACCCGGTTCCTCGCGAACGACCCGCCCTGAGCCGGCCGGGCGGCACGCGGCCCCGGTGCTGGCTCCCGCCAGCACTCGCGGCGCGTACCGCCCGGCCACCACACCTGGGCGGTTTGTCACCCGATCACCCACATGACTCCTGGAGTTCCCGTTGGCGAACAGCACACCTCCCGACTCGCCGGGCAGCAAGATTGACATCACCGTGCCGCATTCCGCGCGGATCTGGAACTATTGGATCGGCGGCAAAGACCACTACCCGGCCGACCGCGAAGCCGGCGACGCCTACGCCGAGATCTTCCCGCGCATCACCGAGTTAGCCCGAGTGTCGCGGTACTTCCTGGCCCGCGTCGTCGGCTACCTGGCCGAGGCGGGTATCCGCCATTTCCTCGACATCGGCACCGGCCTGCCTACCGTGGAAAACACCCACCAGGTAGCCCAGCGGGTCGCACCGGAGTCCCGGATCGTGTACGTGGACAACGATCCCATGGTGCTGTCCCACGCCCGTGCGCTGCTGACCAGCAGCCCGCAGGGCTCCTGTGACTACCTCGACGCAGACCTTCGCGACCCGGACACCATCCTGGGCCAGGCCGCCGCTGTCTTGGACTTCGGCCGCCCGGTGGCGCTGATGCTGATGGGCATCATGGGCCACATCGACGACCAGGCCGCCTACCCCATCGTGCGCCGGCTCGCCGACGGCCTGTCGTCCGGCAGCTACTTGGCGCTGTATGACGGCAGCAACGTCAACGACGCGTTCAACAAGGCCCAGGACGGCTACAACGAGACCGGCGCTGCCCCCTATTATCTGCGCAGCCCCGCGCAGATCGCCCGGTTCTTCGACGGCTTGGACCTGGTCGAGCCGGGTGTGGTGCCGTGTTCTCGCTGGCGGCCCCAAGCCAGCCCGTTCGGCGCCCCTGCCGAGGTGGAAGTGTTCGGCGGCCTGGCCCGCAAACCATGACCACGCCGACCCGCCGAAAGGGGAGCCGCCCGTCATGACCACCTCTCCCCGCCAGCGGACACGGGTTCGCGTGCCGCGCCGACGGATCGGCCGGGGCAGCCCCCGCGACCTGGCCGCCACGCTCACCACGCTCGGCCTGCACGCCCAGACCTCCGGCCGCGCCGTCCACGCCAGGCTGCCCCGCCACCCATCCATCTCGGTGCGCATCGAGCCAGCATGGTGGCGGCCTCCGGGCGCCGGGCCGCTGCCCCGCCGCATCTGGCGCTGGCAGCACGGCAACGCCGCCGGATGGCGGCCACGCGCCGACACCACCGGCGTCTGGGTCGGCGTCGCCGCCCTGCTGCTGCACAGCGCCAAACCCGGCCAACCCCCGCCCACCGGCACCACCTGACCACCGGCCATCCGCGCCGAGGCTGTTGCGGCACCCGATACCGCTGCCAGCGGCCACGCCACATCCCCGGCCCCCAGCCCAAGGAGACCCCCAGTGCCAGACAACGACCGCGCCGCCGAGAGCGCCGCTGGCCAACCCACCCTCGCCGAACAAGACCCGTCGGCGGCCGACTACCTTAAGCCGCTGCTCACCACCGACATCACCCCATTCATCCAGGCCGCCGCCCCGGACCTGGCCCGCCACGCGCTCCGATCCGTCAACGACACGCTGCAAGACCTGCTTGACGGCAGTGACGGCGCCCTCGCCTCGGCACCCAAACACTTCGACCCCGCCAGCTACGCGGACCAGAGCCTTCTCCGTGCCCTGCAGGTCGACAACATGGCGCTGAAAAACATCATCGTCCGGCTACGTTACGCGATGGCCATCGCGCTCGAGATCGTCCCCGACGACGACGACAACAACGGCGACGGCGACCGCGCCGAGCAGGCACCGGCCAGCCACAACGGGCCGGGATCCACTCCCGTCCCGCGACACTGACCGCCGCTGCCGCGCCGTGGAGCCGGGGCGGAGCCGGATTTTACCCGCCTACGCCGGGCTGGGACCTAAGCGAGGGGCGCCGCCGGGTCTGCGGTGGGCCACCGTGGCCGTGGCCCGCCGCGGCTCACGGGCCACGAAGTGCCACCGAGGCCCATATCGGTTCCACGATGGGCCACCGGGGCCCATATCGGGGGTGCAACGGGCCGTTGCGCACCTCGCTCGCGGCGCGTGGCAGCGTCCGCACATCCGCGTATGGCGCTGGCCGGTTAGATGAGTCGTGTGCGTACGGGAGCCATTGCGCGTCTCGC
>Ga0137375_10000490_pt1 | contig 42534 bp, 47 predicted proteins | sample SagtaG_24_FD_104936 | JGI IMG/M metagenome (GOLD analysis project Ga0137375, IMG submission 104936) | Vadose zone soil microbial communities from Sagehorn Ranch, Mendocino, California, USA - Sage1_R_113_16 metaG | ecosystem: Environmental > Terrestrial > Soil > Vadose zone | place: USA... | reverse complement strand
TTCTGGAGGTTGAATGGCTCTGGATTCCGGCGCGTCTTTCTCTAGCGCCAAATGTGTCCGTGAGTGCTCGTAGTATTGGAAATACGATCTAATAATGCGCCTCAGCGAAGCTTCGTTCAACACAATGACGTGGTCCAGGCACTCTCGTCGCAACGAGCCGAGGAAGCGCTCCGCATAGGGGTTTTGCCACGGGGATCTCGGTGCTGTCAGCACTTCGCGGATGCCTATTTCCTCAACTCGCTGACGAAATGCTGCTCCATAAATACAATCGCGATCATGCAACAAATAACGCGGTGCGCTATCCCAGGGAAACGCTTCGGCGACCTGTCGCGCTGTCCATTCCGCAGTGGGATGGGCCGTCACGTTGAAGTGAATTGCGCGACGCCGATGGTGGCCCAACACTACGAAGACAAACAGCGTGCGAAAGGTTACGGTCGACACCACCAGAAAATCTGTGGAAACCAACTGCTTAACGTGATTCTCAAGAAAAGTGCGCCACGTTTGTGACGGCGGCTTTCGTTGACGCACCATGTACTTGGCTACTGTTGCTTGAGAGACCTGAATTCCCAGTTTCAGCAATTCGCCATGAATCCGTGGTGCTCCCCACAGGGGATTCGCGATGCTCATCTGCCTGACTAGCTCTCGGATTTCCCGGCTAATGCACGGTCTACCCGACTTCCCTGCCCTACTCTTCCAGCGCCAATACAAGCGAAACCCTTTTCGCTGCCACGCAATTACTGTTTCCGGCTTAACGATGACCAGCGCTGAGCGCCACTGGGCCCATACCTCGCGAAAGCACCACCCAGAGCAAGCGGTCAGCAGTTCTCAGGCTAGGACGCTTGTTCGTACGCCGCTGCAGCACAGCAAGCTGATGCCCAGAGCAAGAATCTCGATTTGCATACCTGCTCGGGTCCGAAAACACGAGCGCATAGAAAGGAGTGAAGATAGGATAGCTCTCATGGCATAAGAAACTAGCAGCCGAAACCGCTGACTTCAATGATTTACCAGCCGGACGAAGTTTTTGGTAGGGACACCTAGCGCTCATTGTGCGCTCAAGGATGACCGCAGTTTGAAAATTCGGGAATCTCGTTCGAATGATCTTTACTTAACCATCCTCAAGTCAGCGCCGTGTGGCGGATTCCTCCTTAATCGCGTCGATCCAGAGCCGCAAGGTCAAGCTCTCCTGTTGCGGATTGCCGAAGTTTGGCCTCAGTTCGCTTTCAAAACGGGTTTGCAGAATATCTAGATCAAGAGGGACCACACGTGCGAGGTGCTTGACATCATCCCGATCACGCTGACTATTGCGTTCGATCTTTGACAGTGCGAGATCATAAGGATCGAGAGCAAATAGTCGAAGGTGTTTGAACGTACCAGGAAAGAGTTCTGTCAACCTTGATTCATACTCTTGTGGTACGGTCGCAACCCCGACCACTTGGAGATAAACACCGTACTTCTTGTGCAGTGTCGATCCTTCTACGGCGGTGCTTATGACAGCGTCAATCTCATTGTTGGAGGTGTACGGAAGGACATCCACATCGGAGGTCTCGCGTGGTAGGTCGTATAGAATCTTTGCAACGAACCCACCCAGACAATGAAGCGCTACTTCTTGAGTCAGAGCGGCATCTATCTCGTCGAAGAAAGAGCGCCAGGGATCAAGAAGTTTTTCAAAAGGCATAGCTCAAGTGGTCTGGCTTTAGGTCTGTTAGCAGTCTCCAGTACTTAGCCTCCTCTGACCTGGCTGTGTCAAGCCATTGTCTTTCAGCCTTGGTAAGCGAATCGTGACACAGAGTGTCCTCCAGGACTAAGCGAGATCGTTCCAAGCATGACTCTTTAAGCCGAAGCCACTTAGCCTTGTCGGTGTCCCCTTGCTTTTCAGCCAGTCGTCGAGCTACAGACGTTAAAAACCCAAGCCTGTTTTGCAAATCCCTGACCTTGACCTCTTTAACCAACGATTGCCAATCCAAATCGGAGTATCTAAGTAGTACCCATGGCAGGGCTTCGGTAAGACGGCTATTTAGATTTTGAGCACTCAAAGCCGAAAGTAGGACTTGCGCGGGGTTCTTCTTCCGGCCGCCCTTGAGGTGAGAAAAACCCGGGTACCCCAAAGCTGCTAGATCTGCGGCAAGGGCATCCTCGGTCTTAGTCTGAACCTGATTCCACGCAGTCTCAACCGGCAGTGTCACAGCAGACAAGCGAAACGCAGTCGCAGCCTTCCTCGCTAATTTCTCGGGAACGCGCCGTAATTCCTTTTCCAACAAAGAAAGATAAGGTTGTGAAACACCTAGTCGAGAGGCGGCCTCTTCCTGAGTCCACCCTTTCTGTTGTCTTCCCTTTCTCAGATCCCTTCCAGTCATCGATATCTCCGTCCCTATAAAGGATATTACAAGACTTGTAATAATATCAAGCCTTGACCGGACGGCGCTGGCATGTGCTTAAGCAGAGCTGGAATTTCGTCTTTCTCGGCTAGGTTCGTAGTATTACCGCCAATATCCAATTTGAAAAACGAACTCGTACTCATGTCTTCTCCCTCTCTCAAGATTTGGGGAGAAGACATCAAACAATGCCGAATGCGTAACCAGCAAGCGGGCTAAAACTGAGGCCTTCAAGGAGTCGCTCGGCATTTTCCGGGACTCGGCATTCTGTCTCAAATGCCGCATGCGGCATTTTCGTCATCGCTTCGCCGTGAAGACGCTGTTGCACTGGTACCGCGCTGGCGAGGATACCGAACGCCGCCTGCCTATTCTCTCCGCTTATCTTGGCCATGTGCATGTCGCCGATACGTACTGGTATCTGAGTGCGTGGCCTGAGTTAATGCGCGAAGCTATGCGGCGGCTGGAGCGACGATGGGAGGGTCGATCATGACTGTCCATAGTGGCTTCGCTCCACTTCTGGAGCGCTTCTTCCTACAACGTTTGATGCAACAGCGGCAGGTCAGTCCGCATACCATCAGTTCCTATCGCGACACCTTCCGGCTATTCCTGAAGTTTGCGCAACCACGGTTGCACAAGCCGCCCTCAAACCTGAAGTTCGAGGAGATTGATGCGCCGCTGATCGTGGCCTTTCTCGATCATCTGGAGAAGCAACGAGGGTTAACCGTTCGCAGCCGTAATCTGCGCCTGACCGCTATCCACTCCTTCTTCCGCTACGCGGCTTTCGAGCTGCCGACCCATTCCGCGCAGATCCAGCGCGTGCTCGCCATTCCAAGCAAGCGTTTCACCCGCACCTTAGTACGTTTTCTCTCACGGGCGGAGGTTGATGCATTGCTCGCGGCACCCGACCAGCGCACCTGGTTTGGACGCCGCGATCATGCGTTTCTTTTAGTAGCAGCGCAAACGGGTCTGCGTTTGTCGGAGATGACTGGGCTCAAGCGGGACGATGTGATAATCGGTACGGGCGCTCATGTGCGTGTGATTGGCAAGGGCCGTAAGGAACGGTGTACGCCGCTGGCGAAATCCACCATCGCCGTCTTGAAAGCCTGGTTACGCGAACCGCAAAGAGGCCATGAGGGTGTGCTCTTTCCCAATGCTCGAGGTGCCGTCTCAGCGCTGATGCCGTGCATTACCTCTTAGTTAAGCATTGCGCGACGGGATCCAAGCTCTGCCCATCGCTAAAGGACAAGCGTGTCACCCTCCATGTGTTGAGACATACGATGGCCCTCGATCTGTTACAGGAGGGCGTGGACCGTTCGGTCATTGCCTTGTGGCTGGGGCACGAATCTGTGGAAACGACACAGATCTATCTCGAAGCAACACTCGCCATGAAGGAACAGGCACTCGCCAAGACCAAATCGTACGACGGCCGACCCGGCCGCTATCGACCTGGAGACTCGCTTTTGGGGTTCCTTAACAGCCTTTAGTGTCCGGAAAACTATGCCGAGTCATTCGCCACTTCATCTGGGTTGTCGCCTGCTATTTTCAGGCGAAGCACGAATGTTGTTCTAGATGACTCGGCATAGTCCGGAACTCGGAATAGTGGCGCCTATTCCGCATGCGGAATAGCCGTCACTCGTATGCAACGTTGCTGATTGCCAATGGAGAAAACGTAAAAGTAGTTCAGGAGCTGATGCGCCATAGAAGCGCCCGTATTACTGTTGACATCTATTCCCAAGGCAGAAGTTCAGCGAAGCGAGCGGCACAGCAACGCCTGGTGCAGATGATTCTTCCCGAAGAAGAAGGTGAACCTCCAATTCCTTTCTTAGAGAGCGAGTCACCTCAGCACTTGGATCGTGTCTCGGATCTCTCGCCTGCGGAGTTGCAGGCGATGTGGAGGGCTTTGGACCAAGAGGAGTTGTTTATGTAAGCAACTAAGTTATGGGACGTGGGTGGCTCATGAGGGTATTGTCAGGTTAACGGCAGAAGATGTCATCAGGCTGTTCATGCGGCATACTCCGCGGATGCGTACTTTCATCTCGCTACCATCGTCATCGCTTCCCCGCCGAGATCATCAGCCATTGCGTCTGGCTCTACTTCCGCTTCTCTCTTAGCTTCCGCGATGTCGAAGAAATGTTAGCGATGCGCGGCGTCTCCCCCAGTTATGAGACTGTCCGAGAATGGTGCCTTAAGTTCGGCCAGACTTACGCCAACGGCCTACGTCACAAGTCTCCTCGTCTCGGTGACCGATGGCATCTCGACGAAGTGTTCCTCAAAATCAACGGACGTCTCCATTACCTTTGGCGAGCCGTGGATCAGGATGGCGACGTATTAGACATCCTGGTCCAGAGCAGGAGGGATAAGAAAGCAGCAAAGAATTTCTTTCGCAGGCTATTAAAAGGGTTGCGGTATGTCCCGCGTGTGCTCATCACAGATAAGCTGAAGAGCTACAGTGCCGCGAAGGCCGAAGTGCTGCCGGGTGTCGAGCACTGTCAGCAGAAATATCAAAATAATCGTGCCGAGAATTCTCATCAGCCAACCAGATTACGGGAGCGTGTGATGAGACGATTCAAGTCAGCGGGACACGCGCAGCGTTTTCTCTCGGTCTTTGGAATCATTACTTCACACTTCCGAGTGGGGAGACATCTGTACAGAGCTAACCGGTAGCGAGCATTAATGAAATCGAGATTCGCTGCTTGGGAAGAGGTGATTTGCGTCTAAGCGATCGTCTGTTGTAATTAAGGACGGCCGGCAATTCATCTTGCTTCAGTCCCTACTTTTGTTCCTCTAGTTGAGTTGACAATACCCCAATGACAATTCGATCATCTCAGGCTCGCTGGCTGATATAACGAATTTGAAATCACTCGCATTCAGTCAGTGGCAGGCACGCATTCCACTATGTCCGTCAACCCTTGAATTAATGCCTGCTCAAGTTGATCGGCAGAAATGACTGTTGAGTCTATTGATATCTCAGAGATCGCGTGCTTCCAGGCGCAGCCGACAGCTCGATCACCTGTAATCACTACCGGCCTATCGGAAGTCAAGAGGCCTTGTCTCACCAATGAGTCTAGATCGCTTGCCACGAAGGCGCCGATGAGAAAAGCGAATCGGTCGTCCGGAGTGCATTCATTCCGTTGCTCCAACAACCGAATACAAAAAAGCGCACGCGAAAGACCGGATCTTCGCTGCTCACGCATTCCAGCCTCTATCCATTCTTCATTTAATGTCTCGGGCCGGTTCTGCGTGAGGGCGCTCGCCAGAATGGTTTGAGACTGCGCCGCGTGGATTAACTCTCCACTCATTGAGGTGACGCTGGTTGCGACATGCTCGTCATTGTCGACAGTAATCGCCTTCCAGTGTGAACCCAGGTTCAACAAGGTCCCTCCGGCCTTAAGCAAACCAAGCTTCAACAGTCCTACGCACAGTGTTTCTTCACCCCGCATAACATCGGATTCCCCGATCAATTGCGGATCAGAATTCGCACTTCCTGAGCGCACCCCTGGAACGAGGAAGACAGGTAACTCTGTTATGTCGGGAAAGTAATCTCGTCTAACCCCCGCCGCAATTTCACACTTTCCGGCAGGAGCAGCAACGTGTGGCACTTCTGCGAGACCGAGAGGCGAAGTTATCATTCCTGCCGCAATGACAGCTGTTGGCCTGACTAAGGAGGCTTCGTCTTCGGCTGTTCGAACCTGTTTTATAAGATAGTGAAGTGCCTTGCGAATCCGCATATCCGATCCATCCCGCGCGGTGTCACGAGCTCCGACTGAAGCGCTCGCCCGTCCTAAGACCTCGTTTCCGCTGACAAGCCACACTCGCGTGTTCGTGGTACCCATATCAACACAAACCGCGCAGACGGCATCTTTTTGACGCTGCATGGTTTCTTCTGGAGCGTTTGTGACTAACTTCATTGTGTCTGTACTGCTTTCACGAAGGCTGCAGCCTTCGCACGCAGCCTCACAAGTCCGCCGACAGCTGACACATCGCTACTAACTAATTCCGAGCCCACACCTAACGCCCAAGCTCCCGCGGTCAAGAATTCACCAGCCATCTCTGGGTTCACTCCACCAGTCGGAATCATACGCACTTCACCTAATGGACTTCGTATTGCACGTACAAAACTCGAGCCAAGCGAAATGGCCGGAAAGAGCTTCACCGCATCTGCACCTGCATCCAGCGCTTCGCAAATCTCCGATGGTGTGAAACAGCCCGGAATGGAAACCATCTCAAGGCGCTTCGTGGCCTCAATCACGCCAACGTTACGGTTTGGTGAGACAATGAAGCCTGCTCCACTGTCGGCCGCACGAAGTACGTGGTCCACGCTCATTACTGTTCCAGCGCCAATAGATAACTTATCTCCGATTCCTACAGTCAGACGCCCTATAGCAACCAAGGCATCGGGCGAATTCAAAGTCACTTCAATCGCTGTGATACCCGACTCATAAAGCACCGACGCAATCTCAAGCTCCAGGCCTCTGAAGTCACCGCGTAAGATGGCGATAATTCTTCCAGCGCCGATTCGCGCCAGCACCTCGTCATCCATATGCTTGCTCCAGGCTCTTCGTTCCACTTTCCCGAACGCGCCAGATGAGGAGTACCGCCAGGGGATGAAGTATTCCCATGAGGGCGAATACCGGCACGTACGAATAGTCCGTTACCAGATGGCCAACAATCCCCGTAGAAATCAATCCACCTAAACCGCTGCCGGCTGCAATGACCCCGAAAACGGTAGCAACAGTGCGCTGAGGGTAAATATCAACAATCAATACACCGAGCGTCACTTGCCATGACAGATGAGCGAACGCGGCCAACGAAGCAATAGCGAGCGCGAGATACAAGGAGGGAACGAGAGGAATAAGCGGACTCAACGGCAGCATACACGCTGCCGCGGCCATCACACACTTGCGCGCCTTGATGGTGCTGACGCCGCGTTTGATCAGCGCGCCGGATGCCCAGCCGCCCCCGATACAGCCAATGTCGGCGGCGAGGTAAACAACCCAAGCTACCTTTCCGACTTCCACCAGTGAGAGTCCTCGTGCATCGGACAGATACTTGGGAAACCAAAATAAGTAGAAGTACCAGACAGGATCTGTCAGCACCCGGCTGACGAGCAGCATCCATGTTTCGCGGCGGTTCAATAATCCCTTCCACCTTTGCCACTCAGTCTCATTGGAAAAATCAGCCGGCACATCTGCAGCAATACTAGTCTTTGCAGCCTGCGCCTCGACAAGGGCCAGCTCTTTTTCTGTGATACGTGAATGCTTTTGCGGTGTGCGGTAAAGCCAGAGCCAGGGGATTAACCAGAGCATTCCGAGTAGACCAGTAAAAACGAATGTTGCACGCCAGCCATAAGAGTTTGCAAACAGAGCAATCACCGGTGGAGCAATTGTCGCCCCAACCGTCGCTCCAGTCGTGTAAATCCCCACTGCCAGTCCCCGCTCCTTCGGCGGAAACCATTCTGAAACAGCTTTGGGGGCGGCTGTGTAGTTGCCCGGTTCTCCCACTCCAAGCAGAAAACGAAAGGCACCTAGCGAGAAGGCTGAACGCGAAAAAGCCGTCAGCATATTAGCCACCGACCACCAGGCGATGAAGGCCGCCAGACTCAGGCGCGTTCCCAACCAATCCGTGAAACGCCCGGCGAAGATGAATGTCAGGGTATATGCCAACAAGAATGCCTGCACGATGCCGGCGTAATCGAGATCGCTCATCCCCAGATCGTTTTGTATTGTTCTGGCCAGTATGGAGAGCGCTTGTCGATCGATGTAGTTAATAACGGTTGAGATGAAGAGCAAGCCAATGATGCACCAGCGGAGGTTTGGTATTTTACGTGGTGTCATGGATTCTCAGTCCGGTCTCTCATCGCTGAACTTCGTGCCACACAGGGGTCCGGGTTGGATTGCCGCTAAGGGTGAGTGATCTCCCGCAATCTCGTCTCGTTGATCTTAATGCCAAGGCCCGGGCCGGCGGGTGTGTGCATATAACTGTTTTCAAGGCGGAGTGGCTCTTCTATGAGTGCATTTCCGAGCGGGTTCTCGCCGATCCAATATTCACTCGTCATGGTATTGGGCATGGCCGTAGCGAGGTGGGCGCTGGCCGCAAAGTGGATGGCTGAACCGATGCTGACGTGCGGAGCGAAAGCAGCACCGAATGCATCCGCCAGCTCGGCAATGCGTCGACACTCGGTTATGCCCCCGGCGCGACAAACATCCGGCTGAACAACGTCGAGTCCCCCTCGACGTAGGAACTCTACAGCCTCGTAACGCGACATCAGCGAGTCGAGCGCAATGGGAATCGTTAAGTTCCTGGCAAGCTCGACATATCCTTCGACGTCCTCCGGGAAGATCGGCATTTCAAACCAACCAACTTCAAGGTCCTCCAATTCCTTTCCGAGCCGTAAAGCTTGAGCGCGGTCATAAACGCCTGCGGCATCCGCATAAATAATGAAATCGTCTCCCAACAGTTCTCGGACGGTACGTACACTCTTCAGGTCGCCGGCAAGTCCGCAACCGAGCGCCATCTTTAGGCCCGTATAACCAAGCTCACGAATTTCGAGAGCATCATGGGCTAGTGCTGCGAACGCTTCCTCACCCGCGTTGATATCTAAAGCGGGTAGCCCGGAGGCATAAACGCGAACGGGGTTTCGAAACTCACCGCCCAGTAGTTGGTAGATAGGCCTGGCGGTCGCTTTCCCCGCCAGGTCCCACAATGCGATATCCACGCCGCTGATCGCTTCCAGATAGAAACCAGCTTGATGACCTCGCACACGCATACCCGCATACATACGCTCCCACAGGACCGTGATGTCGGACGGATCGCTCCCCAGGATGATGTCTGACAACAAAGAGTCAACTATTGCCTTGGTGACCTGCGGCGCGACGGGCGCCTTCGATTCGCCATATCCGACGAGCCCGTCATCGGTTGTAATTCTAACGAGGCAGGTGTCGATCGTTTGCGAGTAAATAAATCGGCGTCGCAAAGGACTCGGGTACTCGGAGGAAATTTCCGCCGCGCGAACTTGGACGGGCTGTCCCCACGTCCGGCTCCCCCAATAGGCTTGGCGGTCGATCGGTTTCGCCTGCACGGCAAAGGCTTCCACTTTAGTGATTTTCATAATTGGGTCAGCATCAAGAGAAGTGGGCCCTGCCCCCACGGAAACACTCCTGTCGGCCTTGTGGCATACATTTTCAAGCTGCCAATCGGAGTGGCATCGCTGACTAAAGCTAACGCCCCGTCTTCGTCGATCAGCTTCATAGCGGCCGCACGCGCGCGTCGTTCTATCATTCCGAACTCTCTCTCATCCAGAAATCCGCAAACGAACGCTTCTCGCAATGCAACAGCCGCCATTACAGCCAGCGTCGATTCAAGATATGTATCGTTGTGATTGACGACGGTGTGCCAAAGCCCATCATCGTGTTGATACTCTGCAAGACTTCGGCAAAGCGTCAACAGTATCTCAACCAATTCCCCGCGCCTGCGCTGGTCCACGGGCAAGAACTTGAGCGTCTCGACGAGACCCATCAACGCCCAGGCATTACCCCGCGCCCAGAAGCACCCGTTGTTACCGCAAGCGCTCTCATATCCGTGGTAAAAAAGACCGGTCTCTCTGTCCTGCAAAAGTTTGGCGTAGCTAGTTATCTCTTCCGCAGCCTGGGTAATGTACTTCTCGTCTCCCGTTACAGTTCCCAAACGCGCAAGAAAGGGGGCTTCAACGTCCATGCAATCAACCCAGATTTGACGACGCCAGCCCTGTAAGTCGGCACGATGTAAGCGCGCCTTTTGCTTGTTCTGCGGAAAGCCTCTATGTAGGTCAGCGAGTTTTTTCGCAGCTTCGAGAAATATCACTTCACGCGTCTCTTCATAAATCAGCAGCAGTTCCGTTCCGGGCGCTACGTGATCTTCTGGTGACTCGGCGACTCCATGACCAATATAAAAACGCAGTAATGCTTTGACATAGCCGAGTGGCTCGGCATCCCGTGTCACACGACTGGCTTGTAGCAGACCGCGCAACGCGACGCTTTCTCCGAAGCCCCACATGCGAAAGTTCCAACGCATTGTCTGCGCTGCTACTTTGCGGATGAGTTTGGTTCTCAATGGCTTCGACATGTCGAAATCGGCAATCAATTCCTCATCACCGTTCGGAAAATTCTCCCGTTGCTTTCAAAGACGCTTCTAAGCCTGGTGCAAAATTATTTTGGGCCACCTCAACTAATATTTCCGCCATAATCAACCGAGCGCACCTCAAGAGGTTTCCGAAAGGCTGTCGCCTCGATTGTGGTCTCAAGCGGAATCCCTGGCATTACAGTGAGGGCCTCGCCCTTGCCGGCAGCCTCGGCAAGCGATGGAAGAGCTGAAGCAGGTTCAAGTGCCGCAAGGTAATTCATTCCGTACCATGGATAATCTGGCCCGCCACGAAATAACTGCCAGTAGCCAAGAACGGGGAACTTCTCTACGTCCCAACGGAGCGCAAACCCCACTTCTCTTTCCGGATTAACCAGAGCAAACCAACCACTATCTAGTTCTTCAAGCTGAACAAAGTCGTGCGACTTGGCTTCAGGCCCGGGAAGAAAAGAGAGATCAATGAGTTCCCCTTGTCGGCTTTTAATAAAGGGCCAGTCGGAAGTCTGTGCGGGTGCTATACGAGCGTCGGAAGGTATGTTTTCTCCGACCGAAATACGACACGCGGGTAAATAGACACGACAGTTCTCTTCGAGGAAAGGTGGTCCAAAGGTCGGATGATGACCCCATAAAACTTCAACGGGTTGTTCGGCCTCGTTGAAAATTCGTTCATGGAGATAAAGAGTTGGAGAGCCTGTTTCCAAGCGCACCGTTTTTTCAACCAACAGCGGAATGCGCATCAACCGTACAGTAAAACGCACTTCAATTCGTTGTGGCTCGTCAATCGTAATCTCGTATTCCCACGGCAGCAGCGTCGCTTCACCGTGATAACCAAACGTCGCCCCACGATGCGTACAAGGTAAGGGGCCGTTCGGCAACATCTCGTACCAGCCACCGGCAAAGTACTCTCGAAAGTGCCCCGTCTCTAAAGGACTGCTGGGACGGAAATGAGAGGACGGTCGCAGGCCCAAGCGAGAACGCCACATGAAATCGAGGTCAATGGGCTTGTAGACGAACCCCAGAATATCGGCACCCTTGTCTGCACAGATCAAGGCATGCAGCAGTTCGTTTTCAACCGTAACGCATCGGTGCTCACGGTAAATGAATTCGCGTACGCGACATCCATAGTTTCTTTCGTGCTCGGCAGTTTGGTATCCGCTCATTTTTAGATCATTAATTCGTACTGATAATTTGGCTCGTAGATCCAGAATGAGTGGGATCGGTCAATAAAGATCCGACTTCATGCTGCACGGGTCTCTATTCTCTCCAACCTCGAGCTATGAGTGCGCCACCATCAACCACATGGGTTCCCCCAGTGACAAAACTTGATTCATCTGAAGCAAGAAAGAGTGCGAAATAAGCGATGTCTTCCGGCGTCCCTAAACGTCCCAAAGGATGGCGCTTGATGTTTTGGGATCGGGCGTAATCCGGATCCGTCATCCGTCCTAACGCCTGGCGGAGCATTCGTGTATCGATGGACGCCGGACAAATGCAATTTACTCTGATTCCATCTTCGGCGTGTTCGAGTGCCATCGTTCGCGTTAAGGTAATGATGGCGCCCTTCGAAGTGGCGTAGGCAGCCATCCCTGGTGCCCCGACAATGCCGGTTATCGATGCAGTGTTGATGATTGAGCCACTGCCCTGCCTCTTCATGTGTGGAATGGTTGCTTGAGAAAGGAAGAATACGCTTTTGACATTCGTGCCGAGCACGAAATCAATCTCGGCTTCGTCTGTCTCAACTACAGGTTTAAAGGACGAGACACCAGCATTGTTGAAGAGTATATCCACCCTTCCGTATGCCTCAATTGTCTTTGCAACGATCGAGGCACAACTAATCTGGTTTGAGACATCGGCCTGTAGAACCAACGCCGATCCACCCGACTGCCTCGCATCCTCGGCGGTTTGAGCGGCATCCTTTTCGTCTATATCAACGACAACGACATCGGCCCCTTCCCTTGCAAATAGCAGTGCCGATGCACGCCCAATCCCACTGCCAGAACCTGTGACAATTGCTACCTTGTTTGCTAAGCGCATGGATTGTTGTTTCGACTGATCGATAGTCCTGGAGCGAGAAGTTCCACCCCTGTCCCGCCTTTGTGCGACGAATACGCTATTAAGCTATGCCGCTAAACTTATTCGAGTACAGTGCGAGATCTCTTATTGGTTCCATTGCAAGACAAGCATATCTAACCCGCACTGCAATTCTTCAAGCTCCCGCAATCCCACCTTGTCAATGGAACTGGTCGGATGGCGCACACGCGGCGAGGCGATGATCCCTCCGGCATGGAGATTATGCTTCATCACGGAGACACCTAATCCCGGCTGAAGTTCATAACGGATAAGCGGCAAGTAGCGGTTGAATTCGGCGCGTGCTTCAGCAACTTTGCCCAATTGATAGAAGTCCCACACCCGAACGAACATGTCTGTCATGTCACTTCCAGGCATTGTTCCTCTCGCACCGCGCCCGAGTTCTTCAAGAAAAAACTGACCGTTGAGGCCGCCAAAAAGAGCCAACGACTCGCCTGCCAGTGCATTGACCTCGCTAATCTTAGGCGCTGTTGGCGGCGACTCGACTTTCACCATCTGCACCCCTTCAAGTTCGAGAGCCAGCCGAGCAAGAATAGTTGGAGAAAGGTTCACCTGCGTCATGAGCGGAGCATCTTGGACCATTATCGGAATAGAAATCGCGTCGGAGATGGTCCTATAGTAATGAAAGACTCCTTCAGCATCCGGACGCAGAAAGTACGGCGGGAGCACCATCACAGCATCGGCCCCGGCACGCTCAGCGTTCAGACTTAGAGAGACAGCCACGGCTGTGCCAGTGTGACCGGTACTAATAACGACAGGAACGCGCCCCGCTACTTCATCTGTGATTATCTCTGTTAGGGTGACGCGCTCCGTGTCGGAGAGAGTGTAGCCCTCGCTAGCAGTTCCGAATAAACCAAGCCCATGTGCGCCAGCGTCAATAAGGAAGCGTACCAAGCGTCGCTGGCTCTCGAGATCGAGACTGCCGTCTTCATGAAAAGTAGTAACAACGATGGGGTATACCCCTTGAAAGTTTTTCATCTGCTTACCCCTTTCAATCCTGGCATCATGGTGCAACAAATTCCTGTAGGGCTTGCTCATTGATCTCAATCCCTAGTCCGCCTCCATCGCAAGGTACGCTGACAGTTGAACTAGTAAAACTAAGCGGCTTCGTCAAAAACTGATTTGCCACTACATTGACTTGCGGATTGCATTCAATAGCATGCAGGTTCACGCAGGCTGCGCTCAGATGTAGGGCAGCAGCTATCTGCGGTCCCAGTCCTATACTGACGTGCGGCGCAACGGGTGTGTGCAAATGTGTCTGCGAGAACTGACAGCTTCCGACCTTCCGAAAGTCCGCTCCGTCCGATATCGGGTTGCAACACATCGACACCACCAACATCAAAAAATGGCAACACCTCATAGCGAGTTCGATAGCTTTCGCCGATAGCAATTGCGATGGGTGAGTTTGCGGCCACTCTTCCGTGTCCCCGCAGATCTTCTGGTTTAAGCGGCGCTTCCAACCAACCAACTCGTCGCGATTCAAGTTGTCGCGCACAAGCTAGCGCACTCTTCGGCGTCATACGCCCCAAGGCATCAACATAGATTTCAATCTCTTCGGAGCATTTCTCGCGCAAATGATCAATTAATCGCAAGCAACCCTGAGTCGTATCAAGAAAGATCTTAAATCTGGTCGCCCCGGCAGCCGCCTGCGACGGCGCGTTCGAAAGTCGCGAGTGGAGATCATCTCCTTCCAACCCGGAGATATAGGTGGGAATCTGTAAGTTAGGTGACCCACCGAAGAGACGACAGATCGGCTGTCGGCAAGCTTTACCGCAGATGCCCCAGAGCGCGATGTCAATACCGGCAATTGCATCGAGGAGAAAGCTTCCAGTGTGCTCCCGCACGCGCATCGCCCGATACATCCGTTGCCACTATATTTCTGGTGCAGCTGCATCTTCCCCAATGACGATCGGACGTAGCAATGTTTCGATAATTGTTCGGGTAATTTCAGGAGCAACTGGCGACTGAGATTCACCCCATCCCAGAATGCCCGTGTCTGTCCCAACTTTGACTAACGTAGTTTCGATCCTGGTTGAATAGATTGTCTGATTAACTTCAGCCCATTTGTTCTCTGTACTCTCGAGCCCTGTCAAAGGCGCCGGCAATCCGGCAGTGCCGAGAGCCGAATTGAAGTTTCGAGGTATCTTTACCGCGTAAGCTTTAACATCACATATCTTCATTCCAATCGAATCAAGGGGCCGTTTCGTTTTTAAGTAAGCGGGCTCTAATTTGGAGACCTAATGCCAGCTCACGCTCGTTCCGACGAAATTATTAAGACTCCTGAAACCCTCATGTCCGGAATGGTGATGGAGGCCCGTTCACGGTCCCAAACAATCGGCAGCTCGTTGCCCGCTTCGTAATCAGGCGTCAACCATTGGCAGACGCTACGTCTATTGAGCGCAGCAGCAACCTCTGCAGGATATCCAACCGTCGAGACCGTAACTTTTAAGTTCTTCAGAGGCTTGGTTGTCTCGTAGTTTAGAATGTGTAAGATGAGCCGGCCTTTTTGAATTGTCGGATTAGCTAGCTGATAGCCACGGCCGGTTATTTGAATCATCGGCAGTCGCTGCAGGAACTTTCCGACGAGAGTTGAGACCTTATTTGGTGTTGTCAGATCGTCGCCATCAACGATTTGGACATTTGCCGTTTCCCTGCCCCAAGGTGAGCTTCGTCGCTTCGTCCAAAAGCTGGTGTACAAGCCGCTGTCCGCCGTCGCCATTATTCGACCGCCCAGACGAACATATTCTGTGAGGACTACTAACTCCTCATCGCTGAGGCTGCTCATACGCACAAGAACAATCATCTTCACTTGATTGAGCAAATTTTTGGCCCCATCTCGTACCGCCACCTCATCAGTGATGAGACGCACGGGAATGCCGGTCAGATAGAATGCTTGTACAGCTGCCTGCCATTGCTCCGCATCACCGCGCGATCCCGCGACCGAACTGATCCGCGTGGTGTGAGAATAGTAAAGACCGACGTCGGCAACGGCGTACGCGTCTTCAAACAACTGCGGATTGCGTTCGATGAAATTAAGGCCTGCGCTGATTCCGCCCCAGGCGCGCTTCGCGACAACATCGCCGTCGTCGAACCTTACCGCGAACGCATATCCTGCGAGCATGACAAAGTTGGATTGAAAGCTTGCTGCCTCAGCGACTGTCAGCTTGTAATACTCAGGATTCTGTAACTGCCAATACTCATAGGGAGCCACCGTCAATTGCGCTGGCTCTTTTCCCTCGGCGGTTGCTCGCGCCCATGTATAAATGCCTATCGGGGTTGTAAGTCTGCCCTGCCCATCAATTCGTGCGCCTTTATTATTCGAGTCTTCGCACCAGGTGAGATCCGCTACTCGATCGACGTAACGAAAGCGATGCGAGTTCGCACTCACAAGTATTTCGGGATTTAGACTTTTCGCGTAACGGTCAAGGTCTGCGATGGCTTGAGCCGCCGTATAGTGATTGTATTCTGCGAACAAACCTTCTATAGAGGATTCGGTGAGACCGAGGAAATCAAAATTCTCCTCTATTCCAACCGTCTTCTCATTCGAGGGCTTGGTCCTTCTTGGAATCGGATGAGATTGCCCCATAACACGCTGGGAGTAGGAGCTAAAGCCCTTCTCACAATAGGAGCAGTAACAGCGATTGAAGATACTGTCCCAAAAGATATCGTCTGCACCGTCTTCGACAGCTAGCCGAACAATCTTTTTCAAGTAGTCGATCCTCCCTCGTTTGTTGACGCAAGCCATCAAACGCACAGGGATTCCGGAGTAGGCCACCGGCGTACCATCAGATTGCTCCTGAATCCAGTCCTTCGATTCAGGATTTCCAATGAATGCGCTAGTTGTAAAGACACTCGTAAGGGAGAAGTATGCCGTGACGTGCATATCACGAGCATGAGCAAGCTGAATCAGTCTCCTTACCTGGGCACGCTGGCGGGCTTCGTCTTCAAGTGCATAACCAAGCTGATAGCTCGCCCAAATCCAGTTGTATCCGGCAGCGCGGATCTCATCGAGCCGTCTTTCAATGTCGTCCGTATAAAGATTAGTCAATGTCCAGACGCTCTTAATCATTCCGACAAAGCCAGGCGTCTTCACGTCCGTCAGATATTTCCAGCCTGATTCAAATTGACAGGCCGCAAACATTGGGCCGCCGTCAAAACGTATCTGTCGCGCTCGTCCTTGCTTTGCCCATTCCGGCAACCGGAAATCTTTTTTGTATGCAGTTAATTCAGACGTGAATTCATTTGTCAGGCGCGCATCCCGGTTGGGGAGAGCTTGTGCCTGGGTAGCAGATGTGAATTCATTTGTCAGGCGCGCATCCCGGTTAGGTATAGCTTCTGCGGGCGTATTTGCTCGTGGTTCGGTTTGTCCTAGCGCTGAGAAATCCAGCGCTCCACAGAATGGTAGGAGCGATGAGATTAAAACTGATCTACGGGAAATGGGCATAATCTTGATCGACTCTATGAATCCAACTTCAAAAGCGTTGTCTGAGGTCTGGCTTAAAAAGAGCGTTTGCTAATCACACTCTTCCAAGTTAGCCGGCGCGCTAATACCTGTCCTTTTAAATTACCGTCCGATTCCTGCCAAACGACCCAGACCGTGCCGTCGCCTGCTTTGGCAATATTCGGATAGCTGGATTGGCGTCCCTGAGGTGGAAGCCACTGAAGTTGATTCGGCGTAAGGCTTTCGGCTTCTTTGCGAGTAGCCTGGTCCGCCCCATGGGAGATAAGCAAGTCCGGGCTCCAATGACCATCATTAAAGACCTTCGCATACACTTCTGTGCTCTTCTGCCGATAATCCATCCAAACTACTGCTAAGCGTCTATCGCTCTCCGCTACCATATTGGGGTAAATAGATGGCCGCTTGTCGTCTTCGCTTATTCGTAATGCCTTTGTCCACTCAGTTATCGCAGCACCCGCGCTCCCGCTCGGCAGCATGCGGCAATAAATCTCATTTGTAGTGCCACTGTTCTGTCCGTCGAAAACGGCCCAGAGATTATTTTTTGGGTCCAGGTAGAAAGAGCCTCCGCGTGAGTGATACATCCACTCCGGAGTCAACCATTGGTATTTGTTTTTGGAATCCGCAGAAGGAAAACGGCGATAGTACCGAGGGCCTTTGGTAGCCATCATGTGAAGGCGACCATCACGGTCATAAGCAACTTTAGGAAGGCCAAGATTCTTAAAGGGCTCCCCTTTAAGAAGAACCGGTTCATTCCAGGAGGTCCCGTCGAATGTCCGCATCCAGCCGACCTCCGTGCCCCACGCATTTTTTAGATCGACGCCTGGCTCTCCACCTTCCCACGCCACGGTGACGTTATTTCCATGAGCCGTGATGGATGGGAAAAACGCAATATGATACGGATCGTTATCATTTAACCGTATTGGTTGGGACGTCTCATTCCCACTGATTGAGAGCGCATATACGTCTCCACCCTCCCATAAGCCGCCAGTTTGATAGGCGACCCAAATGGTTCCCTTTCCATCCTCGGCAACAACGGGATGGTTGGCATCTTTATCTCCGCTAGTTATTAGCCGCTCAGGGGACCATGCACCGTTCTTGTAACGGCTGTAAGCTATCCGGCGTGAACCTACAGGACCGACACCGTAAACAAGATGAACAGCGCCATCGGATCCTTCAGCTAACGTAGGGAGTTCGGCTCGGGAGCCTGAGGCGGATATTCTCTGGGCGTCTTCCCATCCCCAATCCCCAGCGTTCATGCTGAGCCTTGGAGCTCGGCGTCGCTCTTCCCACTCCATAGTGACACTTAAATTTCGCGCGTTACTAGCACCTCTATCAACATATGAAATCTTGTTTTTTCCGAGTTTCAAGTATGGCAGGGCGGGCGGGTAGTGACGGAAGGTACTGGTCAACCGCAAATCTGAAATGGACGGCGATGAGTTCCCCAATTTGTTGAGAGTTATCTCCAGAGTGTATCCATAGTGTCCCGCTACTATGGTCCTTGTGGTATCCGTATACTGAGCTCTTTCAGTTGGATAAGCCCATGTCTCAGGCTCATCCATTGTGACGCGCCAACTCGAAAGACCTCCTGCGGTCGATGGCTCTACGACTAGCCACGAGTGACCGTTGTCTTTAGAAATCCTTACCTTTACTTGCGCGACAGACCCCGTGATCCTGGCAACCAATTCGCCGTCTAATATTGGATAGGGAGAAAGGACAGGGATAACTAATTGACCGCGTTCGGCACTACTACTTAGTTCAATTTGTTGTTTGCCCCGGAAAAGCCTCCTGACAAAACCATTTACGGCCTGGACCAGGTTGGCTGCAGTGGGCTTGTACTCTAAGCGCCCCCTACCGAAAACAGGTGTCTTGTTTTCTCGGTTACGAGAAAAGTCAGCGTCTTGCCACTCCCAGGTGATAGATTCATTTGCACGTAAAGGAAAATCCAGAGTTCCATAGCGTGTGTCAGGTGTAGGCTCTCTTTCAAAACACTTTGTACGAGCCGAGTAGAGAGCGCGGGCGTATCGCGCGCCGTCAATACCAAAACTAGTTTGGCCGTACGCATCTCCTGACGGAACTAAGTTGGGGGCTTTCCCAATATCCTCATAAGAAGGGATTTCCCCATCAGGTCGATAAATGACGGATTCTGCATTCGTATCGATGAAATGCCATTGGCCGTCGTAAAAGACCTCGTTAGTAGAGTGACCATAGCCGAAGCTGTGCGAACAGGTTCGAGTTCTAAGACCAGCTGCCTCTGCAAGTTGATCGAAGAGTTGAGCGTGAATTCCACAAAAGCCATAACCGCTACTTGTCAATCGACAGATCGGATCATTGGTCTTAGGTACTGAGAAATCGAAAAAGAAGCCTTCACCAATTAGAAATTCTCGTATTGCTAAGGCCTTTTCCTTTTCCGTTTTGGCGTTGCGCGTGAGCGAAGCGACCAGTTCCGGCACACTGCGAAAATCATAGTTGTTACCAAGCAAAAATGGGGATGAAACGTCATTCCCAACGTTTTCAATTGACAGCCGTCGCATGATAGGCCTTGCGGCGCCGAGTACGTCGATATTCCACTCCTGGACTCCTTTCCATACCACTCTCTTGAATATCTTCTTCTCGCGCCGCCACGTGTCCCGGTCCGCCTCCATCCCACCGGAACCTGGCCGCACACTCTGCGCCAGTTCCCACACGGACATCTCCGACGGCGCGTTACTAATTGCCGCCAAGCCTCCACCCTGCATGCCTGTATTAGTCATGAGAATTACAAAGACCAACACAGCAAGGCCGACTGATAAGATCCTAAGATACTGTTGAAGTGTCATGCTTCACCGGAGTCAAATTCATCGAGAGCTACCTCTCAATGCGATTGCCTAGTTTAGGAATCGTAAATTTCAAGATGAAATGCCAGGAAGATTGGCTGTTAATGTAGGCCATCCAAATAATCTTGAACACCCAGGATGATCTTTGAGCCCAACACTCTCTGATCTTCGATGGTCTTCCACTCACCATTGGCCCCTTTCCCAAAGTTAAATTCCGGGCAAAAACCGGGCACACCTAATTTCAAAAGAGCTTGCGTGTTAGGCGAGTCGAGAGTGTCAGGTGATTGCCGATTGATGGGAAAATATTTACCTATCGCATCAATTAGTGGTTTTACCTGTGCATACTTGTCGTCACCAACAATCTTAGGGTGTGGACCATACAAACCTTCTGCCGTCCCCAAATGCCAGGAGTGGTAATCCAACCACAAAGATGGTCGTAAGCGCTTTACTGTGTCCCACATGTACCGCGCTTCTCGTGATTCGAATTTTTGGTAGTCGAAATAGATATTGACGCCCGTCGCTTGCCGGCGATCAGTGCCGAGTGCAGCGCCGTCCATTGAAAGGATTGGCACGACATAGATGATCGCTTTCTTCCGCATGTTCTTCGCTACCGGGTTCTCCGACAGCAGAAAATCTATCGACCCTTCCATACCCCAGAGACTTGCAGTTTCACCCGGATGATCGCCCGCGCTCAGTAGAATCGACTTCTTCTTCCGGTCAGGCACACGAGGATCGGTAATAGTGAGGATTATGGTCGGCCTATCACGCTCACCTCTACCGATAGTTTCGATTGCTCGTACATTTGGATTTTTCGCCTGTTTGATTGCCCTCTCCAAAACCCGTTGAGGTGGATATGGGTAATGTGTGGCAAAGTAAATCCGAGATTCGCCTGACTTCAAAGGTAAATCGAATCGAAAAAAGTTTTCATCCCTTCCCCATCCCTCCGGTACAAGATTCCAGTTGATTGAATCGTATGAATAAACAGGACGTACATGTGTTAACCCGTTGGGCCAGTGGATCGCCATTTTCAACTTATCATCTGCTTCAACCTTGACGTTGCGCAGATCGCACATGCCGTAAAACCAGACCATTAACGTTCCCTGGTAACCGTAAATCTTATTGTCCTGCACCTCGAAGATAAAACTTCCCGGCCCGGCTTTCTTCAGATTGACGAGGGAGCCCGATTCCATATTGTCGAAGAAATCGGCCACATCCAGATCGGCCACGTTGCGGACAGCCGGCAATCTCCTGTAAACCGTACTTTGGTTACCATCGGACTCACTGCCCAGTACTGCTGATACACATACAATGAGCAAGAGTGCACAAATATTGATTAAAGATTTCAATGCGCGTCTCCTTATATGCTAAGAACCTCCGCTGCTTTGTTCCACAGCCTTAGCTAACACGCTGAGCCCAGTTTTCTCGACCCGTTTCAGTGACGATTGCCTGAATTCGAGTATATTGCGCACTGGACGACATCCCATACGCAGCAGCTTGATCGATTATCATTATTGCCAATAAAGCCACAAAACATTTTGGCGCTCTTCTCATGATATTGATTCTTCAAATCACCTTGTGTTCAGTGGGCACTCTCAACACCGTCAATTTCTAATTGTGAGCTACCACAAACCCCTCGCTTTGAGTCCCTCACGATAGGCGCGCGTGATATGAATGAACGATCTTGGACCAGTCTGGTGTAAGAAAGCGGGCTCTGATGTAGCCAACTTTTCTGCCGCATCGACCATCTCCTTAACGAGACGCACGTAATAGTCTCGATGAGGTACTGCAGGTTCGGCCACGGCTACTTGATAGGCAAAGTACCCTGCCTGCGAGAACATATATCCCTCCATTGACCGTCGCATGATCACCAGGTCATGCCGGAGGGCCTGGTAGTCCTGAGGGACGAAGTCAGGCTGATGATCATCAAGCGTTGAGATCATCGAATCTACAAGTTCGAGCGAGTGACGCTTTTCAGCTAGTGCTCGATCGGCGGTGTCTGAATTGATCTCGAAGAGTGGCGCCAAATATGGCTGGAGCTGGAGCTGATAGTTGATCGACTTAGCGGTATTCTGAATCAGCTTCTCGCCTTCCCCGCCAATCACGAATCCTGAATGGTTGTTGAGATTGACGCCGAACGTAAGCATGCCTTGATAAAGGGCGTCATCTGCGATGAGCAGTATGTTTGCGAGGGGCCGGGCGGTCTTTTCTCCGTAATTTTCCCGTGCCCAGTCTTCATAAATTTTTCGGGGTTGTTCCCAGGGATCTTTCAACAACCTGTAAAGGGTATAAATATTCAGGTGGTGCCATGGACTCCATTTGACGCCCCCATGAAATGGATACACGATGCGTCCCTCTTTGAATCGCGGGAACAACTCCTCTGGTGTCGTGCCAGGCAGTTCATTCAATCGGCCGGTATGTATGTTGATGCCGACCACCCCGGGCGTTACTGCTAGTTGCTGCATCCTGTAAGCCCACAAATCTGCGGGCCCCTGCGGATACCACCCGAGGCTGCGATATTCACTTACCGAAACATCAAACTCAGCCAAAATTGAGTGCGGCTGTACAGCTCCGAACAACGGGTTTAGTGGGCGACGCATAACAAAGTCGCCCAAACCTTCCTTTGAGACGATGATGATGTCTTTTGCAATTTCAGGATCAGTAGTGATGGGAAAGTAGCTTCTAACCTTAGCTAAGCTGGAAGCAGCTGAAAGCCACGACCGCACGAAAAGGTATCGCTTCTGTCCTAGTTTCTTCTCTGCGCGCTTCATCCCTTTGTACGCGCCCATCGTTACCGCTTTCAGTTCTTCCGGATTAGCAGCGCCCAGTTTCGACTCAGTCGGCGTTATCATGTAACCATCAAGCCATGGGCATTCAATGAAAAGTTCATACAACTTTTCTTCCATGAACTTCTCTCTGTTTGCGGCCGGCAGCAATGTCTCACGCGCAATAAAATCGGGGTAATTAATCTCATACTCATTGAGATAGACTCGCAGCCCCAACCTTTTGGCTTGCTCGGCTCTCGCCTTCAACGATGCTCGTGAAGCTGTCACTGCTTCTAAGAATTCCTTTGGTTTTGCCTCAGAGCGAAATTCATACTTACTGAGATTGTGATTGACCCAATTGATCTGAGCGAAATTGACCGCACCTGGTTCTAACCACTTGCTAATCGATTCGCCATACGTCGTAAGATTCATTAGGCGAATCGGCAGCGGCGGCTTGCTCGTCACTTCTCTGTCTTGCCCCTCAGCACTAGCCGACAATATCACCAGTGTCCCTAACACCAGTAGGCGGACAGCACCAATCATCTTTGAGTAATTACACATTTGGGTTTTATTGTTATCCGATGAACTGAATAAACAGTCTTAGGGGAGGCCCTTGAGATATTCGAATGTGCCCCGCAGAACATCCACTCCTTGTTGACGCATAGGAATCGGGGTTTTTTAAATTGCCATCAGAGTCGAAGCTCAGTGCAAATTCCGGCAGAGTGGTGGCGATATTTAGAGTTCTTGCGATCGTTGGCGCTGATGCAATCAATAACCCCTCATGGTCCCATTGTTTGACTTTATAGTACTTGGCGATGTTGCTCTTCAGATCTTTTATCTCGCTGCTGGTGAATGCCGGATCCGGTCCCCAGAATCCGTCTCCTTTGAAGTGCCAACTGTGGACATCGAGAAACACATTGGGGCGGAAGTCCATAATAGCCTTGTAGGCGGCCCGTGTTTCTGGTTGGGAAAAGTCGCTATTACGAATTGATGGGTCGTCCTTGTATTTCTCCAGGTGCTTGGCCTCCTCAGCATGAAAACCCCAGTCAAAATACAGGTTGATGCCCCCAGCATTGCGACGATCAAGCCCTTCTGCGGCGGCATCGACATTGTGGATTGGAATGAACTTCCACACTACCTTCTGTCGCATCTCCTGAGCCAGCGGATCTTCGGTAAGGAGGAACCTCATCATCCCTTCCACTCCATAAATGCTGGCTGTCTCTGCGCCGTGCGTTCCCCCAATTATGAAAGCTCTTTTCTTCTCTGCGTCTGGCACCTGCCAATCAGTGATTGTTACCAACGGAATATCACGACCCCGGACGCTCTTTCCGATGGTGCTCAGTCGTACATATTTGCTTCTAGCAAACGCCTTATTACTTTCAAGCATCTGTGAGTGAAAGTAAGGAGTGAAGGTCGCAAAATAGACCGCCTTCCTGCGCCTCTCAAGTGGAATATCAAAATCAAACGACGCTCGCTGGGTTGTGACGAATTTCCAATTCTTGCGATCGAAGCTGTAGACTGCGCGCAGTACTGCTGATTTATTTCCATCAGGCACCACAATTCGCACCACATCGCCATCACTGATATGAACGTTCTCTAGCTTGATACCGGCGCAAACCCAAGTTCCCAACCTTCCTTGCTGACCAAAGGTTTTGCTACTCTGCGTTTCGAGCGAAAAGTAGTTCCTTCCAAGTTGTTTCGGATTGATGAGCGACGCCCCCTCAAAACCGCCAAAGAAATCACTGATGGTCAAGAGATTCTTCGTGTGGTGAGCGCTTGCGCTGGCCACTAGTCCCGCAAGAGCTGAACCGAAAATGATCGCTAAGATACGTTTCATTCACACCTAGAAGACAAAGCGAATGCCAAATTGAAGAATGCGCGGCTCGCCCGCAGCCGTAATTCTTCCGAATAAAGCAGACGTAAAAGTGCTATTGGGATTGGCGAAATTGGCCCGATTGAAGATATTGAACGCTTCAGCGCGGAGTTGGAGGGTGGCGCCTTCAGAATTAAACCACGGCGTACTAAAATTCTTCAGTACTGAGAAATCGACGGTCGCAGAACCAGGGCCTCGTAGTAGGTTGCGACCGGCCGTGCCGTACGTTCCGAAGTCATTTGTTTGGAATGCCGTCGTGTCAAAGTAACGAGCTACTAGCTCGCCCCGCGGACGCCCGGTATCTAACTCCGGAGTACCGATCAAATTCGGACGATCGCCTCCCACTCCATCAAGCGACCTGTCCTGCCCGGCAAAGACACTGAACGGCGTACCGGACTCAAGGGTGACTATGCCATTGAGCTGCCAACCTCCCCCAACCAAACGGACCGGAGTTGAAGAATTATTCAATAAAGGAAGTTGCCAGAGGAATGAGCCGACAAAGCGATGGCGGCGGTCGAAATCCGCCGCAGCGTAGTCGTAACTGCGATCAAAGGGATTGGTGAAGCTTGACTGTCCGTGGGCAACAACATTCGACTGATAGTCGCTGGCTTTTCCGAACGTGTAACTTGCCTGAATTGTATAGTCGTTCCGGAATCTCCTTTCGGCACTAAAAGCGATGGCGTGATAGTTAGAAGTGTCGTCAGTTGTTAGTGACTGAACCGAAGCGAAATTCGGGGCATATATCCTGCGAGCGTTTATATTTTGCAGAGTCGACTGTCCGGGAATAAACCTCGCCGGGTTGATCTCCTGGACAGACATGAGTTTCACCCCTCGCGACCCAATGTAGGAAACTCTGGCTAACCAATTTGACGTAACCTGATGCTCTGCAGTCAGATTCCACTGTTGTATATACCCGTTGGTAAAATCATCACTGTAGGTCACTGCTATAGCAGGCAATGGGAATCGGAAGCCGGACGGTACCGGTATAGGAGCCGGAAAAGGGTTCGGCTGACTGGCGGTCCAAGGAGTCTCCAGGCTAGTCGGATTCGCTACATCGATGCGTAGTACAAATGGGATATTCGATGCATGACGATTGTTGATGATTGCGTTGGGATAATCGAAGAAGACTCCGTAGCCCGCACGCACACTTGTCTTCTCATTGGGCAAAAGATATGCGATGCCTAGTCGGGGGGCGAACTTAGTCCAAGAGCTCTTATGCCCTGCTTCTGGAACACCGTGTTCCCCGGCTACCACGATTCCCGGCGGGAGCCCAGGAGAAATCTGCGATTGGAATCCGGGCTTGAAAGCTAAGATTTTATTAGCCTGATGTTCTTTCCATGGCAGATAAGGGTCAAAGCGCAACCCGGCATTTATTGTCAGCCGCGGAGTGACCTTGTAATTATCCTGAAAATACGCGCCGGGCTGCCAAGCTCGCAACGCCTCGCCCCATGGTGTTACCTGGATAAAGAGTGATGGACGCCCTAATACAAAATCGCTCAGATTACTGCCTGAGTACTGATTACCAAAAATATTTAGTCCATTGGAAGCCAGGGAGGCCGCCGGAACATTGAACTGCTGACGAATAATATCAGCACCGAACTTCATTTCGTGATCACCCTTCACATAGGTAAAGGCCCCTTGATACTGGTAGTTATTTCTCACCAGTATGACAGAGCCCAAACTGTTGATGTTGAAGAAGCCAGGGACTTGTAGCCAGATGTCCTTATTCGGATCGAGATCAACTATATCGGCACCCAACTCGGCTAGAGTTGTCGGATAATCACCGCCTTTTCCGGACCACAGTCGATTGAGCGTTGCAGAGAAGACGCCTATGAGGGTGGGTGAGAATGTATGAGTGTCGGAAATTGAAATGTTTGTCGTGCGGAAGTTGGCCCTCGTCACGGCATTGAGGATGTTGTTTGAGGATAGTCCCGTCCCACTTTTCAGGCGGTCGTACAGTATGCGTCCCGTAAGCCGGTTCGAGTCTGAAATATTGTGATCAATCCGGGCTAAGAGCTGGTCGTCATCGGAGCTATTCGGAATTGATAACCGAACTAACCCAGCGGGATTATCCGGCACAGGGAGAAGCTCGAGTAGCTTAACGGCAATTGGACTAAAGCGCCCGATAGGAATCTGATTGTTCGGAAATGGTTGACCTGTGGCGGGATCCCTCACGGTTACTACCTGACCATTTCCGCCACGTAGGTTTGAAAAATCTCCACGCCGCATTTCCTGCGTTGGCACGATGGCCGTTTGGTTGATCGAGAGTCTGCGAAAGGTTGTTCTCTGATAACTTGAGAAGAAGAATGTCTTATCCTTGAATATGGGCCCCCCAAAGGTTCCTCCGAACTGGTGCCTCTTCAATCCATCTTCAATACCCGGCGTGAAAAAGTTTGTTGCATTAAAGGCCGAGTTGCGCACGAATTCGAATAAGCTTCCGTGCCAATTATTTGTTCCTGAGCGAGTGATTGCGTTCAGCACTCCTGCTCCTCGACGTCCGTGCTCCGCGGAGAAACTGTTAGTCTCAATTGTTATCGCTTCAAGGGCATCAGGGTTGGGGTAAGAGTTAGCGACATTGGTATAAGTGTCGCTGTTGTCGACCCCATCAAGGTTGTAAACAATGGTGTTGCCTCGTCCCCCGTTTGAGGAAACAAAGACTTGGTTAGGGGCGGTATATTCCTGGTTGAGAAAGGCTCCGGAGGTGGGTTGTACTCCGGGAACCAGGAGCATTAGCTTAAGGACATTGCGACCTTCCAAGGGTAATTCTTGAATCTTTTTCTGATCGATAACACTCTTAAGGGTTGGGACACTGGACTCGACCAACGTGGGAGAGCCAGTAACTTCGATTGTCTGTGAGACTTCACCGACCTCCAAAGACAGTTCCAAGTTGACAGTCTGGTCCACGGTGAGTTTGACATTATTCGTAATATTCTTCTTAAACCCCGCTAACTCGGTCTCCACCTTGTACTCGCCGACTGGCAAAATCGGAAAGGAAAATTCCCCATTCTCATTCGAGATGATGGAGCGAACTTGATTTGTTTGTAACTCAATCACCCTTACCCTGGCTCCAGGCAAAACTGCGCCAGCCTGATCCTTGACTATGCCATTGACTCTACCCGTCGCGACTAACTGCGCATGTATGGCTGACGCAAGCAACGTCAAAAGGAGAAGACTTCTCAGCAGATGAAACGCTAACTTACTTGTTCTGGACATGGTAACCTCCATAATTTCGCAGGTTAAAGGGAGAGCAAATTCGAGATGTGCCGGAGATTAAGACAAACCACCGTTCGGCTCCGAGCCAGGATAGATTGGCTACCATCAGGACTCGAAAATTGGCTGAAAGACTAAATCACTTTAACTTTAGACTTGCTCTTGTTGGCAAAGCAAACTAAAATAAAAAATCTGAAATGTCAAATAAAAAATTACAGTTTTGAGTCTATGAAAACAAATACTAAGAACAAACTGCCGCAGATCAACCGGGCGCGTGCGAGTGATTCGGTATATCAGATCTTGCGGGATAGTATTTTGACTCAAGTGTTTAAGCCCGAGGAAAGGCTGAATGTAAAGGATTTAGCGGATAAGCTAGGGGTGAGTTACACGCCACTCAAAGAAGCTATTAGCCGCTTAGTGGCCGAGGGTTTGATCGAGATCAACCCACGAAGCGGAACCTACGTGACTGGAATAAACGAGCGGGATCTTGCCGAGACTTTCGAGATACGTTTAGCCCTCGAATGCCTTGCCGCCGAGAAGGCAATCGACCGCGTAACTCCGGAAGCTATGAATAAGATGAAGCGGTTGATAGCCGACTTAGAGAAGCCTGTCTCCACAGATTTGGGGCGATCAGCGCACAATCAGAATAATGTCGAGCTTCACGATTTAATCATTGAGCTTTCCGGGAACCGGAAACTAGTGGAATTTTACCAGCGCTTAAATGCTCACATAAAAATCGCCCGCATCCATTACAGCCGCCAGGATTGGGAGCAACGAATGGAACAAGAGAAGGAAGAGCATAGGGAGATACTGGATGCTTTCGAAGCGCGAGATAGAGATCGTTTAGTCAACGCACTTCGTACACATATCCAGCGTGCAGCAAACTGTTTGCTTGAAGATCTACGGAAAAACTCGTCAGCAGAGTAGATTGGATATATTCGAGCCATGGTCCAACTATGTTGTCACGTTAAACGGCTCAAGATGAAACCGGACACCCCTACAATCGTTGATAGTTTTGGAAGCGTCGGAGTGTGATCTCTCTTGCTTTTTTGCAGCGTCTCCAGGCCGCCGTTATCGATAGGTGATCTGGGCGCTGCTTTTCTTTCGCGACCACGATCAATTACATGGACCGGCTTGTTTGGGAATTCTCTCCTTGTGCAAAAAGCCAGGCGGAAACTACCACATGATGTTTTAGAGATTGCGGGACGGTCTACCTGCTCACGCTGGTGGAAATTCATCTGCTTGTACCCAGACCTGAACCCGTCGAAACTTTGAGACCGCGATGACTCGATCTATTTCCATGAGCACAACTATAGAGTTTGGGCGGCGACAAGGATGGGACGATGACTTCACTTCCCCTTTAGTAGCAACTTGACCTGCGCCTCTCGACGGCCCCTAACGGTATGAGCGATCCAAACAGAATCCGATTCAAAGCTGTCGATCCCAAACGCCAGGGAACCACCGCCGAGGAGGTTGCTGTGCAACTTAGCGGCATACTTCACCGCGGTGAGCTAAGGCCCGGCGATCGGCTGCCACCAGAGCGCGACCTTGCAAAGATGCTTGGTGTCAGCAGGCCCACCTTACGCGTCGGCATAAGTGTTCTGGCGGCAGTCGGCGTGCTTAGGTCACGACCGGGGGCAGGAACGTTTGTGGTCGAAGCGCAAGGATCCCCGTCGCTTGATGGTGGACCGTTGCGAATGATGGCCTCGCTCCACGGATGTACTTCCGCGGAAATGTTTGAAGCGCGCCAGTCGCTCGAAATGGCTATTGTTGGTTTGGCAGCTGAACGGGCCAATGGGAACCAAATGGCTGCGATGGCGGAAGAGATTATCGAGATGTATGCGTCGCTTGACGAACCGGAACAGTTTTTCATACACAACAAGCGTTTCCACCAGATGGTTGCTGCCGCATCCGGAAATCGCATTCTTACTTCACTCATGAATATGTCGCCATGATTCTCGATGTTCGCAGGAAGGCAGTCAAACATTCTCAGGAACTTAAGGAGTCGGCGGAGATGCAACGGCACGTCTATCGTTCGATCAGGGATCGGAATTCGACTGCGGCCCGCGATGCGATGCGCGACCATTTGGTGTGGGCTCAAAAGCACCATGTGTCAGAGGACTTCTGAGTCGGCCGATTACTCTCTGACTTTTCGAACAAGATCCTCGTGTTGAGCTTTGTCTCTGCCGGAGGGAATGGCGACGAACCGATGCTTAGATTCCTACAGGCGCAGTACGAGAAATACAGAGCCAAAGGGGTTGCTTTCGTCTGCATTGATTTTGTAGAAAAACCAGACACACAGACCACTAAAATTAACCTCGCGCGAATGGGCGTCACCATCCCTACGCTAATTGACTATTCAGAAGTTGCCAGGCGTTACAAGACGATTCAGCCCTTGATTGTTCTAATTGATGAGAAAGGTATGATCCGATTTAAGAACTCGATATGGCATGACTATCATCCTTTTGTGACTGAACAAATAGAATTCTTACTCCAGTCGCAGGCGAAGTAGCAGGAACGAAGCATAACAATGCGGCGGACGTTAGGTTGTCCTGGTCAAATTTTCGCGCGTAACGAAGACACTGGTTTAAATTACTCGCCAACCAGACAAAACTTATACTGGTCACGATGACCGCAACGACAATTGATCTTCGGAATTCATGTTTAGAACGCGAATTGTTGTTCTCCCGGTCGCAGTCCTTCCTACCAGATGGATTCCACTCCATTCAAAATGATCCTTCCATTGTTGTTGTCGCGGATGGTAAAGCGTGGTGAGCTGGTTCGTCTCCGGATCAATTCCCGTCAAGTTTGGACCTTTATGAAGGTTGCAATCGATGCAGGCTAACGCAAGATTGTCTAGGTCATCGGAACCACCATGGATTTTAGGGATAATGTGTTCAAGATGAAGTGAGGCAAGTGGCGAATCATCTTGATGCAGATGGCAATACTCGCACGTATTATTGGCACGAGATCGGACTTCAGCGCGGATCTTCGCTCCAATCATTAGGACGGCGAAGTCAAAAGCTGTTTTGCTTGTCGCTTTAAGATTGCGATGAACTTGTTTGCGCGCACATAACCTGCGTACTCGCTTCGCTCATCACTTGTGAGTTTCCCTTCGGTTGACTTGTTGGCGAGTTCTTCGATGCGCGCTTGAAGTTCTGGATCGGGGTCGAATCGTAAAACCTGGTCTGCCTTATCTGGAAGTACAAGCTCCATGATTGGCCTTACGCCTCGTTCAAATGCAAGAGTCTCGGATGTTATGGCCATGTGCCGACCTTACCATGCCTCGGATTGTTTCGGCAATCTTACCCCGCTCCAGTCGCAGTTAGGAATAACCCGCCGGTACGCATCCCAATGGGACTTTGTAAAGCGGCCCTGTTTTGAGTCTTATTGACGATTCATGCGAGTCCCAACCAGAGGTTGTCGAGTCGTGAAACTTGCTCTTTGACAATTCGTCGCCGCGAGGTTTGAAGACATCCGCGCTAACGTGAGAGGACGTTGTTACACGCCAAATCAAATCAACGTGAGGTAGGCTGTCAATACTTTTCCAGTTCACAAAGTAAAAATCAGCAAGTCCACAGTATCCTCTGCATTTCCGCAGATCAATGCGAGTGGAGGATAAACATGGGTGCGCGGTGTCAAAGCGGTTATCTCAGATGTGTGAAACGCAAGAATGGATCTTGGTGTTGGGAATTTTTGTGGCGCGAGAAGGGACCATTGGGAAATCAAATGCGACGAACGCTTAAGGTTGGAACGCTGGAAGAGTATCCGACCGAAGAGTTAGCTGCAAATGCGGTGAACGGGTTAAGGATGTGCATTAATGCAGAACGACACCGCCAGCACTACCATCCCATCCAAATGTGTGATCTGATCGATCACTATGTTCTGACTGAACTATCAGCGAAAGAGTCGCGGCACTCTCCCGCAACCAGGATTATCTATCGAGAGTTTCTTGAGTTGTGGATCAGACCATATTGGAGCACGACAAATATTCGTGACGTTCGCACCGTGGCGGTGGAGCACTGGCTGGGTCAGCTGCGCCGCCAGAATAAGGACCCTTTGTCCAGTTCGACCAAGGCAAAGATTCGCAGTCTGATGAGTGTGCTCTTTAATCATGCGATCCGCTATGAGTGGTTAGAACAAGGCAAAAATCCAATTACGTTTGTTCGCCAGAGTGCTGAGCGGCTGAGGACTCCAGAAGTGCTCGAATCCTCTGAGATTCAGCGCCTGTTATCCAGGCTTCAATCACCATACCGGCTCATGGTACTTCTGGCTGTTACTACGGGACTCCGACGCAGCGAATTGTTCGCACTCAAATGGGGAGATGTCGACGTAACATCGGGCACTCTGCACGTCAGACGTTCGATCTATAACCACATAATTGGAAGGTGCAAATCGGTTACGTCAAAGAAAGACATGCCTTTGGCAACTTATGTTGTCACCGAGCTACTGTACTGGCACCAGCAAAGCAAATATCAAGAGACCGACGACTGGGTGTTCGCGAGTCCAAAAATGCGCGGGCGGTATCCCTACCGACCAGCAATGCTGCTTATCAGGACTGTTAGACCTGCAGCGGTTCGGGCCGGCATTGACAAGTGCATTGGCTGGCACACCTTTCGACATACGTATTCGACTATGTTAGTGGCCAATAATGAGAACGTGAAAGTCATTCAGGAACTGATGCGACACGCAAGCAGTCGCTCCACCCTCGAGATTTATTCTCAGGCACGAAATGGGGATAAGCGAGCGGCACAACAACGCGTGGTGCAGATGATTTTTCCGGAAGATCTGAACCGAGATCATCCGATTGGAGAGAGTGATCCAGAACATTCTAACGTTGCGTTCGACTGGATCAATTAGGAGTTTTTGCGGCGTGAACTGGAGCGTTTTGGAGCGGTGGTGAAAGGTGGTCGAAGGGCTAAGTTATTGAAAGGATTGGTAGGCGCGTGGGGATTTGAACCCCAGACCCCTACCGTGTCAATTCTCTTCCCCGTTTACTACTGACTACCACTCAGTAACACCTAAGCCGTTACCTCACTACGGCTTGCTCTGTTTCCTCTCGCTCAATATCATGCTGTGTGATTAGGTGGTATTCTGTGCGCTATCAGATGGGCCATGTCATAAAGCACGTCATAAATCTTTATAGGGCAAGGTGTCGATGGGTTACCCGGTTACCACGGTTACCAGTGTTTATTAAGTGCAAAGGAATTAACGATAAATGGCAGCTCAGTAATGCATTCGCTCGATGATGGAAGTTGAGGTTCCAAATACCATTCTACAGGAGACCTCCATGGGCCTTTTTGACGACATCCTGAAGGGATTGCCAGTAAACTCCGTCCTGCGAGAGCAGGTAAGCCAGCTTAATGCGCAGAAGGCGGCGGCGGATGAGCAAAACGCGATTCTCAAGGACGATCTTCGCGAGGCTAAGGCGGAGATAGCACAACTTAAAAAGCAGGTAGAAGAACTCGCGCATAAAGATGACCTCGATCTGGAAACATTAGAAGTTCTAAAAGCAGTCTCGGATTTAGGCGAAAGAGCATATATAGGTTTTCTCGAACGTGCGCTTTCATCAATGCGTCCCCAAGTGATCCGTTATCATTTGGAAAACCTAAAGGAAGCTGAATATCTTCGGTTCGGTGTAATCCATCGTATGAACGGCGCTCAATACGTGTTAACTCAAAAGGCGCGAAAGCTTCTATTAGACCGTGGGCTACTCTAGCAACACAGTTATATCCCAACACCCGGGCAAGCCCCCCTGGGCTGGACGCTGTTTTTACCCGTCTTTCACTTGTTCGCGCCTAAGCCCACAAGATCCGGCGCTTATGTTCGCCGATCATTTGTACCGCGCCGCTAACTGCATCAACTTGATCGTCGTGCGCTCCGTGGGGAAAGACGGTGCATTCATCAAGCCAGTCCTTTACCCACGGGCCATCGACTAGCTTAACGTGCCCCGCCTCTGCTCTTGATGCGACGGGCAAACTTCTTGAAACTTTATCCTTCGTCACGTTAATCGAGCGCAGTGAAATGTTGGCGAGCGCCGGCTCGCGGTGTAGTTCCTGGACCGCTGGCAGACCGTGTAGCGCGTTTTCAATCCCGAGCTGTATATCCGGCTCATTCTCTACGGTGGCGAGTATCAAGCGCCGTACATCCGGCCATTCGGCCTTAACTTTGATCAAGTCGCGCAGGATTATGTCTCCGCTGTCTTTATCAATCGCCGCGCAGGCCGATGCTGTAAAGTCCGCCTGCGTCTTTGTGCTCGCGGCCAGGTCCCAATAGCGAAACCACTTCAGGCCCGCTGGCGCTTCGGGAATAGTCTTGAACCATGCCCGGCGAAACAGCGCGCCTTCCAGGTCGCAAAACTCGCCCATCAATTCTTGTTGCTGCCATCCTGCCGTATACTGTTCTTCCAGACGGGTGATGAAGCCGCGGGGAAGGAACGTGTTGTCATGGGTGCGCGAGTGAATAACCGCATAATCCGCCGTCGCATTCTTAACGAAGGTTTCCCACAACCAGTCAAACCCTCTCGGTGTCGTACAAACCCAGGCACGGCCGGGAGACTCACGCAACCGGGCAATCAGGATCAACCATACTTCACGATCACACAGCGCGCCTTCATCGAGAAAGAACCAACCGAGGTTAGTGCCGCGTAGTGAGTCCGGGTTGTCAGCGCTGCGAAACAATATCCGCGTGCCGTTAACTAATTGTGCAACCATGTCTGACTTGTTGAAGGCGCTTAAGACTCCGCCCGTGCGCGTGAGATCCAGAAAGCATGCAAGGGTGCTATCTGCCAGCATGCGGAAAGTCGGACTGATAACCATGCCCGTTGACCCGGCGGGCATCCGTAAACATTCCACAACCCCGGCGCGACTCTTACCCGAGCCAGCACCGCCGCAAAACAAACGGAACGGGTCGTTATTGTTCCAGAAGCGCGACTGCGGTCCCGTTGCTGTCGAGTGTCGAAGCGTGATCGTCTTCGATCTGGTTAGGGTTGCCAAGCTCAATTTCGATGTCCTGCCTGTTGAGTGGTATCAATTCCAAGCGCTCGCTGTAGCCTCTATGTCTTGCTTTTGTTTTCAGGAAAAAGATGCAAGCGACTACGTTGCCTTCGCGAATGTGTTTGTACAGTTGACTCTCCGCTTCATCAATAAAAGTTTCCGTCAGATCATCAGTTAAGGCGCGCAATTCCGGATCGTTGTCGATGTATTGCCAGACGAGCGAACGGGCACAGCCAAATTTTTTGGCGACGGTTGCCTGGTTGCCGTCCGCTTCGCGCAATGCCTCGATCAAAGCCATTTTAGATGGAATCTTTTTCCTGCTCATGCTGTCTCCACAAACGGATAGCGGTAAAATTTCCACAACCTTTTTACGAAGGTTTGCATGTCACACTTCAATTCGCGCCGGATGCCGATCATGTCATCAACGGTGATTCCGCTTTCTTGCAGGAAAGTCGGATCACGAAAGTGAATAAATTTCGAGACTCCGAAAAATGACGCCATACCCCCGAGCCCGGAAATAATCTTCACGGTCCCCGCGCCGCCCAGCGGTCTGCGCACGATAACCAGATCACCTATGCGACTGTCAGTCACCTCTATTTGCTGTAAACGAAACTCCTGCAGCGCGCGGTTTACGTTCTCCCAGGCAATGCTCGAATCAGGATCAATCCCCGGCATTTCAAATTGCCAATTTGCGCCAAAGTCATTGGCAACAAGTAGCGCCAGGCCAACGCAATCGAACGCCTCCGGGGAACGCCCACCTAGTTTATAAGGCGCGCCCAGGTACGTGCGGGCATCCGCGACAACATCCTCCGCCGTGATCATGTTTGTTTGACCAGCTCCCCTTTCTTAGACCAAAGCAGTCCGTGTCCAGGGCAGTAGCGTCCGCGCGCGTCCTCCATTGCTCCCGCTAACGGAAAACCTTTGTGCGGACAAATATCGTCGCAAACTTTCTTGCCTTCGTTTGCCTTTTCCAGTAGTGACAGCCAGGGCTGTGCGGTGGGCATGAAGCGCGAGTGCATACGCTGACAACGTAGGGCGCGGCGCTCCGGCTTGGATGAATGCTTCGCGTCAACGAGCAAGTGCATCAAGAGCAATGCCAGATCTTCGGGCGCGCCGCCGGTGGCCCGGCCATACGCCGACGAAATAACCTGATAGAGCATGTCCGGAAAAAAGCGCCAGTCAATGTGCCAGTGATCGTAATCCGCGCCCATCTCCGGTACTTGGCAATCATTATGTAGCGGCCCCAGGATAGGAAAATCCAATTCGATAAACTCCGGTGTGCCGGTTACTACGGGGACGTTGTAAACCTCGCCGATGCGAATGACCTTCGCGGCCTCGACGTTTGAAGGCACGGTGTCGGTCACAACCGGAGCCATCAAAGAGTGCACTAAGGCTTTTATCTGCATGTCCTCAAACGATGGAAACGAAAACGGCTGCCGAAGTTGTTGCAGAAGTGATTGCGCTTGCTTTTGAAGACCATGATCAATGATGTCGCCGTACATTTTTTGAACCCTAACCTCCCAGTCCCAACTCCCGCATTTTTTGTTCGTGCTGCATCGTCATCAAATCCACTCGTATTTGCCAAAATCTTTGCTCTGCCTCTTTAGCTCGCTCCTGTACGTAGCGGTCATGTTCGCGGCTCTGAGAGAACGGCAAAACTATAAGCGAGTCGAAGTCCGCGACGTTTTCACTGACTACGTATTCTTTCAGGGACACAATATTTCGCGGCTCCGCAACCGTGTCCGGCGGACATAGAGAGACTTCTGCAATCGGCCACTCGTCAACGTGCATGGCTCCCATTGCCAAACTCTTAGCAACTAGGTGGCCCACCGCGCCTGTACTCCAGTTTAATTGTCCGGCCTCTGCCATTTGCATTAGTTTCAGCGAGTGTTCATCCTTCCCGGCGATGTAACCTTGCGCCCAAATCCCGTCCGCCGCTTTCGATAACTGTACTTCGCCAAACCGCCGCCGCTTAATCGTGCCATCAATGCCATGCCTATAGAGAATCGGGCGCCGCTCGCCGCCACTGTTCAACCAGAAGTCCGTTGACCCGTCAAAAAAATCTAGTTCCCGGTCAGGGTCACGCGCACCACTAAAAGTTACCACGCGCCCACCGATCTTGTTGGAACCTAAACTTTTGACCGCGCCGCCGGAAAAGGTAAAGTATGTTTCGTCGCTCATGATTTCCCCTTATTGAACAAAGCGGTTCGTTCCTGGCAATCCTGTTCGGAGGTAATCCAACTCGACGGCCGGTCGCCGTTCACGTTGCCCGCCGTGCCCGCCCGAAACGGACTCAAACTGTTCGAGTCTGCCGCCGGGTCTATTTCCGTTGGCGTTGCGCTAACGAAGTCGTTTGTGTCTTTTGTGTCTGTCATGTCTTATCTTCCTTTCAAATCAATCCCAACTTTTTAACTTCTGCTTTATCAATTCGTGCGCCCCGCTTGTACTTGCTATTGCGAGCACCCCGGCCGACAACATCGGCACCCAGTCGGATCGCCCGTTCTTGCATTTCACTTTCGAGAATGATCTCCCCGTTGCCCAGTTGCACGTAATTATTTTGCAGTTCGACGTAAGGCAACTTGTCGCGGATCTCGCGGTCTAGTTCCGTAATGGCTTTTGCGTTGCTGTCGTCGCCTGAGAAGCGCGCCAGTGTTTGCAATAGGGCTAGTAGTTCCTGTTGTAACGCCAGCCGATCATCTTCCGACTGCGGCTCCGCCAGTCGATGGTAAAGCCGTCGCTTCGTGTCCAGAATACGGTTTAGTTTGTCAGACCACTGCTCGACCTCATCCTGGCACTGCGCGATGCGAGCGCGTGCTGCCACTATCTCACGCTCAATTTGCGCCACCGCCTGTTCGCTTGCCCGGCGCTTGATTGAGCTTTCCTGTAGAGTGCCAAAATTCGCGGACTGCAAAGCCCTATTGTCAACTTCAATCCCGTTGCGCTCGATCTGGCTGAGAGTGTTTTCCTTCTCTCTAATCGTGGCCGTTAGTTGCTCCATTTCTGTTTGTAGATTGCGGATAATTGGCAAGTCTGGTAGTTGTCCGTACCTCATCATTAGTTAACCCCTCCTAGCGGCTTGCTGGTCAAATCGAGCGGACACATCGACGCTGGCAAAGAGCTAAGTGGTATTGGCTGCTTTATCCAATCCGGAAAGTCATCCGGTTGGCCGTTTAGCAACCACAATTCCCACGCAACGATGCCGATGCGCTGCACGGCACGGCGCAAGTCATTGGCTTCTCGCCGGGTTAGTTTGCCGGCGGTGCGGTATTTTTCCTCTATCTCGTCAACGCGGCGTGTGTTGTTTACGAATAGCTCTTCCAGTTCTGTGTTTGTCACTCTTTCCCCCTTCCAAATTTGCCCACCAGGGCGGTTGATGCCTTCAAAAAGTCCCGCCCCGGTGGTATTGAGCCGCCGTTACACGTCATGGGTCAGACGGTGGCGACCCAAACTTTTTCAAATCTGCCGATCAATACACTCCTGAATAGAACCTTCATCGTTCGCCACGTTCGCCGGAATGTAGATTTCATCCGCATAACCATTGCTGCGAATGAGCGAATATCGGCCTTTGCCATCTGCGTGTACTTCACCATCGCGGTGCATGGTCCACAGCAATTTTTTACAAGCGCCTACAGTGCGGCCCAACAATTCCGAAACAGCTTTAGGTGTTAATGGGCCGCACTGTTTTAATAACGCGAGCACTTCCCGGCGCTCATTCGACAACTGATATTCCGCAGCCTCGCCTAGCAAATTCCACTGCGTAAGTTTTGTGTCCCACTTAAGAGCCAGTTCCCGATCCTCACAATCACGCCCGCTTATGCAGAGTGTTGCGTCGGCTTGTCCTCGCATACGTTTAATGGTTTGCACAACGTCTACGGATGCGGCTAGACCCAAACTCCCCGACGCCATATCAATATGATCGGCGCTCTGCATTTTCCGCGTGTGATGGTTTACCAGGATAGCAATACCGAATTCATGCGCCAGATCGGTAAGGGGCGCGAGTGCGTCATAATCCAAATCATAAAGCCTGCTATTATTGCCGTACTCTCTTGGTCTAAGTCTTTTCAAGGTGTCGCCGATCACAAGACTCGGGTTTTTCGCCTGTTTAGCCCAAGCCCTGATCTTGTCACTTCCGCCCTCGTCAATGGTTGGCCACTCCGTCGCAAGTGTTAATCTTTCGGGCGCGGGTTTCCCGTCCAGCATTGTGCGCAGACGCTTTTGCAATCGCTTTGTGCCGTCTTCGAGAAACAACCCTAATACGTCACCTTGCTCTACCTCGATTTTTCCTAACGCCCGGCCGCCGCTGGCAACGGCGATACCCAGACCTAAAGCAAGATAGGTTTTGCCCATTTTGGGAGGAGCAACGACAAGGTTAGTACCCTCGTACAATACGCCTGGAATAATTTCCTTTGCTTCTGGTAGTTCAAGGGCCATCAATTCCGGTGCGCTGAAAGTCTTATTGACGACGACCGTTTGCACACTCTGAATGCTCTTTCGTCGCGCAACTCGCTGGCGCGCTTCCTCGATCTTTGTCATCTCGTTAGCGACTTCGCGCGGCAAGCTCATGCGGCGATCCCTTCCTTTCGGACTCTCAATTGAAAAGGATATTGATCGCGAGCATCGCGGAAGACTTTTATTGACGTCAGCCACCCCACCTCATTGCGAGTGGGGAACAAAAGACCGTGCTGGGCCAGCCGCGCATCGAGGTCCAGTCGCCAGCACCCGTTGTACTCATAGAAGCCTGGGACTTTTGCAACTACATCAGGACCAAATTTTTCGACGCAGGAGTGAGCGGAGAGCAAATTCAAAATCAGCCTCGGCACAGATCGGACGCCCAGCGAATAGGCTTCGTCAGCGCTGATTCCCCAGTGCCTTTCAATGTCTTGGGCGGAGTGCTCGTAGAGGGTCAAACAGAAGTGAATCAGATGAGCATGGACCGCCGCCGCCGGTAAAACCCCGGCCAGATGGTTAGGCAGCCTCACGTTCAGTACCAGTGCCCCCCGCCTCTAAAAGACGCTTTATCGAAGCCGCTGTTACCATCACGCGCCGGCCAATCCGGACGCGATCCAGCACCTTATCCCTGATGAGGTTCCGGACGTGGTTCTGGCTCACGTCGCCTAAGACCCAAGCCGCATCAGGGATGCTGTAGGCCATCTTGTCCGGCTTGGCTTGCTCGCTTACGTTCATTTATTTATCACCTCCACCGAGAAATAATTAGCATCCGATGTGAAACGGTGTTACGATGCAAAATGTAATCCGGTACGCGATGTGGAGTCAACAAATGAATATGCGCAAACCCCAGCAAAATGCAGCAAAGAGCGGCAAGCTTCCGTTACGCAAAGCGGGGACAAAACAAGCGCCCTCAGATTTGGCCGAGTTTATAAGACTGGCAAACCTGGTCCCCCAGGGATATTGGTTGCCGCCGGAGTTGGTGCCTAACCTTGACGGCCTCTCACCTGAGAAGGGTCCAGCAGGGACTACGTGGGGAGAATTATCGGATCGGCTGCATCAGTTACCAGAAAGTGTACGGAAGGAACTATTCGACCGCTCAAAAATAGAGCCCGCAACGGCAGAGGAGCGGGAAATCGTTGCATACGATTATTTTCCTGAATCTTATCGAATAAGTCAGGTGCTTCAGCACTACGAGAAAATCCGCGTTGCCTACTACAACCTTCGAGGACTTACACAAGACAGCATTGACCCGCTCAATCAACTACTCCAAGCCTTAGGGCATGCCGACCTCTCATACTTGCGGCGATGCCCAAAGGCTGACTGTGGAAAGATTTTTTACGCCGGAAAACACACTCAGTTGGGATGCTCGACCGAACACAGTAGCGCAATCCGTCAACAACGAAAGCGTGACCGCGACAAACTCAACAGACAGAACGCAAAGAAGCGGGCCACGCCAGCGCCTAAACGCTGAAATGGCCCTAAACCATCAACCTTCCATTGAAAGGATGACGATCTAATGAAAAAGAATAGCACGACTAAGAAAACCGCCAAGAAAGTCAAAACATGCCGATCGGACGCTTTTCAAGTTATACAGAGGCAACGCGAGATTGCTGGGGAGGACGACGAACCGCATACGTCGGAAGCGGGCCTGGCGGCTCACGTCATTGCGATCTTGAATCACCCGAAAGTGCCGAACGCGCTTTACAACGCAATTGGCAACTTCATAACCGACTCGACCAACATCAAGGATTCAACCGGGGAATCGCTAGTCGACCGCTGGACTTATGCTCCGGCGACAGTCGCAGCCGCGTGTGCCTGGGCAAAAGAAGAGGACGATAACAAGGAAATTGCCGCAGAGTTAACGGCAAGGGTGAATGCTGCTAGAGGTGCGCAATGAGACTCTATAAGCAAGTGAAAAGGGGCGCGCCGGGATACAAAACGGCTGCGTGGTGGGCTGATTTCTCAGTGAACGGCCAGCGCTTCCGTATCTCGACTGATACCGATAACAAGACTGACGCCGGAAAACTCGCTAAGAACAAAGAGTCTCAGGCAATGCAAGGCAAACTCTCTGCTACCAGTCAGAGCTTTGCCCGTCTCACGTTCACCGAAGCTGCCGAGAAGTACCTCACAAGCCGAAAACTCGAGCTGCAAGCGTCCAGCTTGACCAAAGAGACTCAGCTTTTGGTTAAGCTAAAGGAATACTTCGGTCCAACACGGCTTAATCGGATCTCCGCTGAACAGATCCTTAACTTCAGAGAATGGCGGGCCGCTACGTGCGGCCCTGCCCTCGTCAACATGGAAGTCGGAGTGCTCCGCCGCATCCTGAAACGAGGCAAACTCTGGCATTCAATGGCGGACGATGTAAAACCACTGAAAGAACCGTCAACGATCGGACGCGCGCTCACCCCGGATCAAAAGACAGCGCTACTAGAAGCCGCTGCCCTCAAGCCGGAATGGGAAACTGCTTACTTCGCCACGGTATTGGCGCTCAACACGACAATGGCCGGTTATGAGGTTAGAGGGTTGCGCTGGTCTGACGTAGACCTCCTGAACGATACGTTGACAATCCGCAAGGGCAAGACGCGAGCAAGAGAGCGTGTCATTCCATTAACGCCCGATGCCCTTGAGGTATTAGTGCAACTTCGCAAGCGAGCAGAATCGTTCGGGGAAGTCGAGCCCGAACATTACGTCTTTGCGAGCTTTAAGCCTGTGGGCCGCTTTCACGGCAAAGAGATAGTCGAGCATCGGCTACTTGGCTTCAATCCTACAAAGCCGATTGGTAGTTGGAAGAAAGCCTGGGGCAAGCTCACAGCAAAGGCCGGCCTGCCGGGTTTGAGGTTTCACGATCTACGGCATCACTCCATCACAGAGCTTGCCGAAAGCGGCGCGAGTGAGCAGACCATCAAAGCCATCGCGGGCCACGTCTCACAACGCATGCTTGACCGTTACTCTCATATCAGACTGGAAGCCAAGAGAAGCGCTCTCGAAGCCCTCTCAACAAACCCAGGGTCTATAAATAGTGGTAACTTAAGTAACCGGGTAACTGGTATCCCTGGTAACCATGGTAACCGTGAGAGCTTGTCCGGTTACCCGGTTACCGCAATAGATGAAGGCCGGTAACCGGTAAATCGGCCAGGAATCATGCTCAGAAAGTAAGAGCTTTCAGTGATGAGCAATGTCATAACTCACGACATAAAAAGAGGCTCCGAAGAGCCTCAACGCCTGCAAAGTATTGATTCTATTGGTAGGCGCGTGGGGATTTGAACCCCAGACCCCTACCGTGTCAAGGTAGTGCTCTACCCCTGAGCTACGCGCCTAAACTTTCAACAAATAAACTATAAAGACCTGACAAACGAGGCCCGAAAGTAACAAAGCACCTAACGGGTGTCAAGCGACGTCTA
>Ga0137375_10000481_pt1 | contig 42756 bp, 45 predicted proteins | sample SagtaG_24_FD_104936 | JGI IMG/M metagenome (GOLD analysis project Ga0137375, IMG submission 104936) | Vadose zone soil microbial communities from Sagehorn Ranch, Mendocino, California, USA - Sage1_R_113_16 metaG | ecosystem: Environmental > Terrestrial > Soil > Vadose zone | place: USA... | reverse complement strand
GGAGGCTCATGGCCGAGGCAGCGTGGACGCGATGTTCGACAAGGTGAAAGTGGCGGCATACGTGGGCACCGACCGACCGCACGTCCTGCGCGAGGCGATCATGTGTTGTCGCAAGGGGGGCACGATTTCGGTTCCCGGCGTCTATATCGGATTTCTCGACAAGATCCCGTTCGGGGCCGCCATGACCAAGGGACTGACCTTCAAGACAGGGCAGACACACGTGCCTCGGTATCACCAGCTCCTGCTCGGCAAGATCGAGGCGGGCGAGATCGATCCGTCGTTCGTGGTGACCCACCGGCTGCCCCTCGAGGAGGGTCCCGAGGCGTACCGGATGTTTCGAGACAAGAAGGATGGCTGCATCAAAGTCGTGCTGAAGCCCTAGGGACAGCATAGCCGGCGAGACTCCACCGCTTGTGCAAACTGACACGACGGTATGAATCTACCCGGTCACATCTTCCCGCACGCGCGTCCAGGAGACGGGTTTGCCGATGAAAGCAAGTGGCATTGCCGCTGCTCTCGTCTCCGAGCACGCATGCCGCATGCCCCGGATCGGGATCAGGTGGTCGACACGCAGCGGAACTTGGCGAAGACGTAGGGATAGTGTGCCTGATACCAGTTCCGGAAGCTCCGGCGCACCAGCTCCGCGGCCGTCGCCCACGAGGCCCCCTTGAGGACGAAGTGCTTCCCATCGAAGAAGTCGGCCGAGTAGCCGGGATATTCCGGGATCCATGCCTCGAATCCCGGCAATCCGGTGAAGGGCGTGTCTGTCCATTCCCATCCGTTGCCCACGAGCTCGTGGACACCCCAGGCGCTCACACCCTCCGGGTAGGCGCCCACGGGCGTGGGCGACCAGTACCGGGAGTCGAAGTTGCCGTGCCCGTCGCCGGGCGCTGTCCCGCCCCAGGGGAGGGCTCGTTCGGTCCCGGTGGGATCTCCGAAGGCGGCGCGATGGAATTCCGGCTCGCTGAGCAATCGCTTGCCCTGCCAACGCGCATACGCCCGCGCCTCGGCGAGGCTCGCATAGACGGGCCAATCAGCCACGCTGTCCAGGGGGAGAAGCTCGAAAAGTCCGCGATAGAACCATCGCCCGTCCTTGCCCGTCCACACGGGTGCGGCGCTGATTTTTTCCGCCCGGCTCCATTCCCAGTCATCAGCGCTCCAGAGCTCGGGACGCCGGTAGCCGCCGTCTCTCACGAAGGCGAGGAATTGCATGTTCGTCACCGGCGTCTCGTCGACGCTGAAGCCCGGCACGACGACCGAGGCAGACGGGAATTCATTGTCCCAGCCGAAGGCGAGGTCGGTGAGCTCGCATCCGAGCGTGACCGTGCCCGCGGGCACCCGTACGGTGCCGGGCGGCCGTCCCCGCCCGAGCGGGGCGCGGGGAAGCCAGGAGGGGCGGACTTTCTGGTGGTAGGGGAGCTGCTGCATCATGTAGAGCAGCGTCTCTTGATGCATGAGCTCGTGCTCGATGATCATGGTGAAGACGCGCTCGTCGCGCGCCATGAGGTGCGTTCCCGCCCGTTCCGCCACCGCGTCCACCGCATCGAGCACGGCGGCGCGGACGCGATCCCGATACGCGAGCACGGCGGAAAGGGGCGGCCAGCTATCCGGAACCTCGGGATGAGCGTGACAGTGGGTGGGGTCGTCGACGTCGGGATCGATGCCGCGGGAGAAGAGCTCGTCGAAGCCCGCGTCGAGCGGCCGCCGTCCGAGGACGCCCGCGCAGATGTGATTCCACGCGAAGGCCGGGAGATGCCCCACGTAGAAGATGAAGGGATGGCGCAGCGCGATGGGCTGCGCGAGGAACGCCCCGGGCGCGAGGAGCTCGAAGATCCTGTCCGTGCGCGCCCACGCTCCGGTGAGCCGCTCGACCACTGTCTCAGCCATGTCGACCCTCCATTGACCACGGTGCCGTCAGGTCGAGGAGCTAGCAAGGATAGGGCCATCCGGCGATCCGACAGAGTGTACGTCGGGACGCCTGTCCGGGCGAGCCGTATCGACAGGACGCGCCGGACTTTCCCTCGCGGGCTTGATCGTGGACCTGATGGGGACTACCCTCAAGGCCCACTGAGCGACCGGGTCCGTTTGACGAGGTGATGACGATTCGATATCGATCGCACGCGTATACGAACGAGACCGACAAGCGCCAGGCGCTCGAGGCGGACGTGCGGCGCGGCCTCACCTCGGTGCCCATGAGCCTTCCGCCGAAATATTTCTACGACGCGACGGGGTCGAAGCTGTTCGAGGACATCACGGAGCTGCCCGAATACTATCTGACGCGCACCGAGGCCGCCCTGCTCGAGGAGCTCGCTCCCCGCCTCATGCGCACCCTCGCCCCGGAGGACATCGTGGAGCTGGGCGCGGGATTCGCCACGAAGACCCGGCGGCTGCTCGATGCGCGGAACGGGCTCCGGCAGTCCATCCGCTACATCCCCATCGACATCGACGAGGTCACCATGCAGGCCACGGCCACCCGGCTCCTCGCCGACTATCCGTTTCTTCACGTGCGGGCGCTCGTGGGCGACTTCGAACGGCACCTCCGCCACGTGCCGGCCTCCGTGGGCCGACGGCTCGTCCTCTTCCTCGGCAGCACCATCGGCAATCTCGACCCTCCCGCCCGCCACCGGTTGCTGGGCGAGGTGCGCGCCCTCCTCGGCCCGGGGGACCGCTTTCTCATCGGCCTCGATCTCGTCAAGGACGTGGAGGTGCTCGAAGCCGCCTACGATGACGCGAGCGGCGTCACGCGCGAATTCAATCGCAATATCTTGCACGTGGTCAACCGCGAAGTGGACGCCGACTTCAACCCCGCCGCCTTCGAGCACGTCGTCTTCTTCAACGAGGCGGCCTCCCGCATCGAGATGCACCTGGTACCCGAGGAGCCCCAGGAGGTTCACCTGCGCGCGCTGGGGCTGACCGTCCGTGTATCGCCGGATGACGGTATCTGGACGGAGAGCTGCTACAAGTTCAGCCGCGTCTCGACCGAGGCCATGCTCGACGAGGCCGGGCTCCGGTTGGCGAGCTGGCACGTCGACCCGGACAACTACTTCGCCCTCGCCATGGCCGCGACGGCCTGAGCCAGGAGGGGAGACCGTGGACGCCAACCTCGTGGTGGGCAAGCAGTTCCCGGACCTCGAGCTGCCGGATCACCGCGGAGAGCCGGTACGCCTCTCCAAGCTGGCGGGAGAGTATCCGCTCATCCTGAGCTTCTACCGCGGCTACTGGTGACCGAAGTGCGCGTGCCAGTTGCGGCACCTCACTGCGCTTCAAGACGAGCTCTCGGTCAACTACTGCAAGCTCGCCGTCGTGTCGACCGATCCGCCCGAGGTGGCGGCGGCGTTCCGGGCCGGGCTCGGGGCCACCTACACCTTCCTCTCGGATCATGAGCGGCACGCCATCTCCGCGCTCGACCTCGTCGAGGTCACCGCGCCGGGATTTCGCCATGGCCACGTGGCCGTGCCTTACACCTTCTCCCTCTTGCCCGATCTCACCATCCACCGCATCTACAACGGCTGGTGGTTCGTCGGCCGCCCCACGGTCGAGGAGCTGCGTCAGGACTTGCGCGCGATGATGGAGCGCTGCCGGACCGACTACGTCTACCGCGGCCCCCAACGGAATGGCCCAGGCTGAGCGTCCGCTCGATGAGGCCGGGCCGGCGCATCCCGCCTACGCCCAGCCCACCCCGCGGCTGCTCTATGTCCACGACGACCTGAGCAGCGACGTCATCCGGCGCTTCGGAGCCGATTCGACCGCCGCCGACCTTCTTCACGCTCTCTTCGCTCTTCTCTCCCGCAGCGGCGATCGCGTGGTGATCCTCACCATGGCCGAGCAGATCGACCTCGTGATCAGCCGAGGCCCCCACCCTCCGTTCGACCTCGCATTGGGTATCGCCCGGGCCGGGGAGCGTGTGGCGCAGGCGCTTCATCTGCAGACGGGCTGGTTCCCGCACGTGCGGCGCCTCGGCCTCACCCGCGAGGAGGACGGGCGCGGCGACTATCGTCTCGTGAGCACGGTGGCCGCTCCGCTCGCCGCCCAGCTCGACGGAATCGACGGCCTCGAGGGGGTCGGTTCCCTGGCCGTGGTCGACGACACCGTCTTCTCCGGCCTCACCATGCGGAGCGTGCTCGAAGCCCTGCCACCTCCGCTGCTGGCTCGCACCCATGCCTTCTGCCTCCGCGGCATCGGCGAATCGATAGCCGGCGTGGCCAGACTGTGCCCGGTCACCGCGGGCGTGGTTGCTCCGGGTCGGATGCTGGAGGACGTGAGCTTCATCAATGCCAGCGGGCTGGTCCTCCGGGTGGGGATCCGCCGCCACGGACAACCCCCGCTCGCCTTCTTCGATCGGCCGGATTGGATCCGCGCGTGGTTCCCCGACCGGGACGGCGAGGTGATCGGTCTCTGCCGGCGCCTCAACGCTCTGCTGGAAGCCGAGGCCTAGCGGCGGAGACCACGCGGGACGGCCAGGCGGTCCAGCAGCTCGAAGATCACGTGAAAGGCCACGGCCATGGCGGCGGCGGGCGCGGCGCCGGCGAGGATGGTCGCCGTATCGTCCAGGGCCAGACCCCGCACGATGAGGGTTCCGTAGCCCCCGCCGCCGATGAACGCGGCGAGAGTCGCCGTCCCCACCGTCATCACGGCCGAAGTCTTGACCCCCGCCATGATGCCGATGGAGGCCAGGGGAAGCTCGATGCGCCACAGGCGCGCCAGGCGCCCGAGGCCGAGGACGAACGCGATCTCGAGGAGATGGCCATCGATCCCGATGAGCCCCGCATAGGTGCTGCGAACGATGGGGAGCAGCGCGTAGAGGGACAGGGCGACCAGGGCCGGGCCCTTGCCGATTCCGAAGAGCGGGATCATGAACACGAGCAAGGCCAGGGCCGGAATCGTCTGCAGCATGCCGACGGCCCCCAGCTCGATCTGGCCTGCCCTCCGGAAGCGCGCGGCCGCGATGCCCATGGGAACGCCGAGGGCGATGGCGGCGGCGAGGGACACGAGGACGAGGACGAGGTGGTCGAGGGTGAGGGTGTAGAGCTCGGCGGCGAGGCCCGTCTTTCGTGAGGTATCCGAAGGCGCGGTGCCGAGGAAGGCGGCGGCGATCTCGGAAACCCTCTTGCCGTCGAGATCCGCCATGGCATTGAGCCTCGACATACGCTGCTCGTCCAGCTTCCCTTCGAACGCTTCGCGGAGGCGGGCCCAGGTGCGCGGGTACCGCTCGGCCATGTCTCTCCGGGCGAGGAGCACGGCCGAGTAGTCGGGAAAGAAACGCCGATCGTCCTCGAGGACGCGGAGGCGCAACCGCTCCAGCTGTCCGTCCGTCGAGAAGACGTCCATGATGTCGATCTCGCCGCTGACGATGGCGCGATAGGTGAGCGCGTGCTCCATCACGCGCACGGCGGCCAGGGACAGGCCATAGTGGCGCGCGAGTCCGGGCCAGCCGTCCTCGCGCTCGAGGAAGCCGGAGCTGAAGGCCGCGGTGAGCTGGCCCTGGCGGGCGAGATCGCTGATGCGGCGGAGGCCGAGGCGGTCCGCGGTATCGACGCGCACGGCGAGCGCGTAGGTGTTGTTGAAGCCGAGGGACTCGCTCATGGTCAGCCCGGAGGGCCCGAGGCGGGCGCGGATCGCCTCCGCCGTGCGGAGCGCCGGGTCCTTCAGGATGATGTGCGACAGCGTGCCGGTGTACTCGGGATAGAGATCGATGGCGCCGGAGGCGATGGCCCGATAGGCGAGGCCGGTGCCGCCCAGGCCGAGCTGCCGTTCCACCCGCGCTTCTCCGGCGCCCTCGATCACCCGGGCCGCGATCTCCGCGAGGATATAGCTCTCGGTAAAAGACTTCGAGCCGACCCGAATGACCCCATCCGCGGCGGCGGCGCTCGTGCCTGTCCCCTCGAGGAGCACGATGACGAGACCCGCACCGAGGAGTGCCCGCACCGTCACCGCTCGCTCGCCAGGGTCTGCGCGGTCAGGAACTGAGTCACGAAAGGCGCGGCGGGCCGCTCGAGCAGGTCGGCAAAGCTCCCTCGCTGGACGACGCGCCCGCCCGTCATCAGGGTGATGGTGCTGCCGAGCAGCGCGGCCTCGCGAATGTCGTGGGTCACGAGCACCACCGTCTTGCCCAGGGCCTGGAAGAGCGTGCCGAGCTGCGTCTGGAGCTCGGCCCGAACGATGGGATCGAGCGCGCCCAGCGGCTCGTCGAGGAGGAGGATGGGAGGATCGGGCATGAGCGCTCGCATGAGCCCCACCCGCTGGCGCTGCCCGCCGCTCAGCGCGCGCGGGTAGAGCCGGAGCGTGTTCTCGTCGAGGCCGACCATCTCTCCCAGCTCGCCCGCCCGCGCCCGCGTGCGCGCGGGCGGCCAGCCGCTCACCTGGGCGGGGAGGGCCACGTTGTCGAAAGCGGTGAGATGGGGATAGAGGCCGCCGTCCTGCACCACATAGCCCATGCGCTTCACCAGCCCGGCCCGGGTGGCCGGGCTCACCAGCGTTCCGTCCACCCGCACCTGTCCCTCATCGGGCGGCACGAGGCCGAGAATGCAACGCAACACCGTGGACTTGCCGGACCCGCTCGAGCCGAGGAGCACGTGGACGGTGCCGGGATGCACCTCGATGGACACGCCGTCGAGCGCGACGCGATCGCCGAACCGCTTGGTGACCTCTCGGAGCTCGATCACGATAGAGCCGGTGATACCCGGGAGCGCTCCGGGCGGCCGTGGATCAGCGAATCACGCCCGCGGCGCGGAGCTTCGCCACCTCGTCCGTTCCGAGCTCGAGGAGGCCGCGCAGGACCTCTTCCGTGTGCTCGCCCAGCATGGGCGACGGCGTCCGCACCGCGCCCGGAGTCTCCGACAGGCGCACGGGCACGCCGACCATGCGGACTTTTCCCGCCCGCGGGTGATCCATCTCCACGAGGGCACCGCGCGCCTTCACCTGCGGATGCTCCACGACTTCGGGAATGCCGTTGATGGCGCCGAAGGGGATGCCCTTGGCGAGGAGCATCGGCTCCCACTCCTCGTAGGAGCGCGTGAGGAATGTGTCCTGCAGCGCGGCGATGAGGGAGTCCCGGTGGCGGGCACGGTCGCCGTTGGTGCGATAGCGCGGGTCATCGGTCAGCTCCGGCCGGCCGATGGCGGGGCAGAAGATCTTCCACAGCTTCTCGCTGCCCACGGCGAGGGCGAGATCGCGCGTCTTGGTCCGGAAGGTCTGGTACGGCAGGAGCGCCTTGTAGGCGGTGCCCATGGGCTCGGGCGTCTCGCCGTCGGCGAGATAGCCGCCGATCATGGAGCCCAGGAGCGAGAGCTGTCCCTCCAGCATGGACACGTCGATGGCCTGGCCCCGCCCCGTCCGCTCCTTCACGCGCAGGGCGAGCATGATGCCGTAGGCCGCGTACATCCCCGCCGTCATGTCCGCGATGGACGTGCCGCAGCGGACGCCGTGCGAGCCGGGCTCGCCCGTAACGCTGATCATGCCGCTCTCCGCCTGGAGGATGAGGTCGAGGGCGGCGCGATCCCGGTACGGCCCATCCTGGCCGAAGCCCGAGACCGAGCAGTAGATGATGCCGCCGTTCCGCTTCCGCGCCTCCTCGTAGCCGAGGCCGAGGCGCTCGAGGGCCCCCGTGCGGTAGTTCTCGAGGACGACGTCGCATCGCTCCATGAGGCGGAAGAACAGCGCCCTGCCTTCGGAAAGCTTGAGATCCACCTCGATGCCCTTTTTGTTGCGATGCAGGCTCACGAAGTACGACGTCTCCCCGCCGGGCAATGGCGTCCCCCACGCGCGCGAGATGTCGCCCGCTCCCCTCGGCTCGAGCTTGATCACCTCCGCGCCGAAATCGGCGAGCATGGTCGAGCAGAACGGACCGGCCAGGGCGTGGCTGAGATCGAGCACCCGGACGTCCTCCAGCGGCATTCGCATCATCGGCCTCCCGCGACGGCCAGGGTGTGGCCGGTGATATAGCTCGCCTCTTCCGAGGCGAGGAAGAGCACGGCGTGCGCCACCTCGATGGGCTGGCCGAGCCGGTGGAGGGGAGTCATGCGATTCGGGCTGAACTCGACGGTGTCGTTCATCTTCTTGAGGGAAGGGCCCGCGCGCTCCGTGTCGATGGGCCCGGGCGCTACCGCGTTCACGTTGATGCCGTGGTCTGCCAGCTCGAGGGCGACGTCGCGCACGAAGCCGTGCACGCCCGCCTTGGACGCGGAATACGCGGCGCCGCCCTGATAGTACGCGGTCCACGGCGTGCCTTCGCGCGCACCCGACGACATGCAGACGATACGACCGTAGCGCCTGCGCATCATGTGGGGGACGGCGGCACGCGTGCAGAGAAAGGTCGAGCGCAGGTTCAGGCGGAGCGTGAAGTCCCAGTCTTCGACGGGCATCTCCCAGATCTTGCTGTTGCGGCTGCCCCCCACGTTGTTGACGAGGATGTCGAGCCCCCCGAGGCGCTCGACGGCCGCGTCGATGAGTCCGGCCGCCCCGTGCTCGTCCGTGAGATCGCCCGCGACGGAAACGGCCACTCCGCCGGCCGACGTGATGGCGGCCACCGTCTGCTCGAGGCCCGCGCCGTCCGTGTCGCCGAGAGCCACCCGGGCGCCTTCGCGGGCCAGCATCAGCGCGATCTCCCGGCCCAGACCGTGGGCCGCTCCCGTCACTACCGCCACGCGGCTTCGTACGCCCGACATCCGGTCTCCTTTGGTCGACGCTGCGGCCGATGCTAGCACGGGACGATCCCCCCTCATCCTGCCCCCGCTCCTCCGGGGGGGAGGCGGACGGAGGCGCTGCATTATCGAACGATCCGGGCTAGACTGAGGCGGCGCAATCAGGCCGCTCGACCTTTCGGGTTCCCCGTGGCGCGCTCTCGAAGGAGGAGACGTCGTGACCCCCACCGCCCCCGGTACCAATGCCGCATTCACGGAAGAGTACGACGTGGCCATTCCCTACATGCAGCGGACGCGCGACTACTACGTCGCCCTCGGCTACGACAACCCCTATCGCTGGGCCAGCTTTGCCCAGGTGCCCTTCGCGCCGCTCTCGACGCCGCTCAGCCGGGCGCGGGTCGGCCTCATCACGACGGCGGCGCCGTATCAGCCGGGGGTCGGGGACCAGGGACCCGGCGCGCCCTACAATGCCGCGGCCAAGTTCTATCAGGTGTACTCGGTGACCACGGACAGCGTGCCCGACCTCCGGATCTCCCACGTGGGCTACGATCGCCTGTACACTTCGGCGGCGGACATCAATACCTACCTCCCCCTCACGCGCCTGCGGGAGGCGGTGACGGCGGGGCGGGTGGGATCGCTGGCGCGGCGTCTTCACGGATCGCCCACGAACCGGAGCCACCGGGCCACCGAGCACGACGCGGCCGAGCTCCTGCATCGCTGCCGCGAGGACGAAGTCGACGCGGTCGTGCTCGTTCCCAGCTGACCCGTCTGCCACCAGACCGTGAGTCTGGTCGCCCGCCACATCGAGGCCAACGGCATTCCTACCGTGATCATGGGCTGTGCGAAGGACATCGTCGAGCACTGTGGGGTCCCGCGCTTTCTTTTCAGCGATTTTCCGCTCGGCAACTCGGCCGGGCGGCCCTTCGACGTGGAGTCCCAGACCCAGACGCTGGAGCTGGCCCTCCGCGTCCTGGAGAGCGCGCCCGCGGCCCGCACCACTGTGCAGTCGCCGCAGCGCTGGAGGGCGGACGCGTCGTGGAAGCGCGACTTCAACGATCTCTCCAAGCTGACTCCGGAGAAGATCCTGGAGCGGCGCAAGGAGTTCGACGTGGTGAAGAGCGTGGCGCGGGCCAAGCGCGAGGGCACATGACCAAACCATTCGCCGGCGTGCGTATCCTCGACTTCACCCGCTATCTGGCGGGGCCGTACGGAACCTACCAGCTGGCCCTCCTCGGCGCCGACGTGATGAAGATCGAATCGCGCGACGGCGACGAGACGCGCGTGTCGCCCGCCGACAAGGCGTGGGCCGAGCGGAAGATGGCGCCCTCCTTCCTGTCCATGAACGGCAACAAGCGTAGCATCACCCTCGATCTGCGCCGCCCGGAAGCGATCGAGATCGTCAAACGCCTGGTGGCCGGCGCCGACGTGGTGTGGGAGAACTTCCGGGGCGGCGTCATGGACCGCCTCGGCCTCGGCTACGCGGCGTTGTCGGCCATCAACCCGCGCCTCATCTACTGCTCGGTCTCCGGCTTCGGCCGGACGGGGCCCGAGCGGGCCACCGCGGCCTTTGACGGCAAGCTCCAGGCGATGTCGGGGATCATGTCGCTCACGGGCACGGAGGCCAATGGCCCGACCCGCGCGGGGTTCGCCCTGTGCGACACGATCGGCGGCGTCACCGCGGCCATGGCCGTCGCCAGCGCGTTGTACCAGCGCACGCATACCGGGCGCGGCCAGCTCGTGGACGTCTCCATGCTGGACGCGGCCCTCGCCTTCATCGCCGGGCCGGTCTCGGAATACACCGTGGCGGGCATCGAGCAGCGCCAGATCGGCAACGGGTCCGTGAGCCGCAAGCCCACGGCGAGCCGGTTCAGAGCGGGCGGCGGCTACATCGTGCTCGCGGTACTCACCGAGAAGCAGTTCGGCAACCTCATGAAGGCCCTCGGTCGCCCCGATGTGCTCGCCGATCCGCGCTTCAAGGACTGGCCTTCCCGCACCGAGAACGAGCCGGCCCTGCGCGAGATCATCGAGACGGCCATGGCTACCGACGACCCTCGCACGTGGGAGACGCGGCTCACCGCCGCCGATGTTCCATGCGGCTCGATCTGGAAGGTCGACGAGATCGTCCGCCATCCGCAGCTCGAGCACCGCGACGTGCTTCAGACCATCGACACGCGCTACGGGCCGATGCAGCTCGTGGGGGCCGGGTTCCGCCTGGAGCACGGCAGCCCCAGCCTGGATCGGGAGCCGCCCACGCTGGGCGAGCACACCGACGAGATCCTGAAGGAAGCCGGCTACTCGGCCGAGGAGATCGAGCGGCTGCATCGCGACGCGATCGTCTAAAAGGCTCCTTGCGACTTGGGTACTTCTTTCCCGCGGGGAAAGAGTCCACGGTAGTTCCAACCCTCCGGCTCCGCCGCATCTCCAGTGGCCGACCCCGCCCCGCAGAAATGCCGTGTGAATAGACTGCGGAGCGGGGGGCACTTTTCTTGCTAGCCACTAGGACCAGCTCGGCTACGCCGGTCAGGTGTGGCCGATGGTTCTTTGCTGGCGCGGCGCCTGGGGGTGCATCCGTGAAAGGTATCGGAGGAGGGCAGGCCGGACCAATCGTATCCGGCGCCGTAGCCGATGCCTTTGCCCGCCGTCGCGAAGCTGGCCTGGCCCTCGTGGAGTGTGCTGATGCGATGAGTCGCGCCGGCGCCGCCATGGCGGCCAGGTTCAGCGCAGGCGGCAAGCTGATCGCGTTCGGCAACGGTGCTGGGAGCACGGATGCCCAGCACGTCGCCGTCGAGTTCGTCCACCCGGTCATCGCCGGCAAGCGGGTCTTGCCCGCCATCGCGCTCACCAGCGACGTGGCCACCATCAGCGGCATCGCCGATCGGGAGGGGTGGGAGCAGGTCTTCGCCCGCCAGATCCAGCACCTGGGCCGGCCGTGCGACATAGCGTTTGGCTTCATTCCTCCGGACGGCTCGACCGGAAATGTCTTGCGCGCACTTCTGGTCGCCCAAGGGATGGGACTGCTCACGGTGGCCCTTGGCCGTGACGACACGGGCCCCATCGTCGCGGTGGACCACACGGTCACGGTCAAGTCGGCGAATCCGCAGATTGTGAAGGAGATGGAGGTCACCATCTGCCACATCCTCTGGGAGCTCGTGCACGCCTTCCTCGGGCGCCGCGCCGTGACGGGGGCGACGAGATGACGGACGGAGTCTCGATCACGTGCGCGGCCCGGGCCGTGCCCGCGCGGGTGACCGCTCTGCTCGACGAAGGCATCGCGAAGGTACGCGCGAAGGTGGCGATCGGGGGGCTCCGTGCGGCTTCCTGAGAATGGAAGCGGCCGCCCTCGCGGCATCGAGTCACTGTATCGGGGCCTCTTCGCCCCGCAGGAGGACCGGGGCCCGGTGGCGGAGGAGGTGCGCCGTTCCGCCCGCGAGAAGGCCCTCGAGATCGTGGCCATCCGCGACCGTCTTGCCGTCGGTCTGCACACCCGCCTCACCGAATGTGCCCGGGCCCTCGCCCTGCGCTTCACGAAGGGGGGCAGGCTCTTCGCGTTCGGCAATGGGGGGAGCGCGAGCGACGCTCAATCGGTGGCCCGGCTGTTCCTGGATCCTTCGGCGGGGCGGCCCCTGCCTGCCTACGCGCTGACCAATGACATGGGAGTGGTGACGGCGCTGTCGAACGACATCGGCTTCGAAGTGGTGTTCGCCCGCCAGATCGCCGCCTTCACCGAGCAGGGGGACATGGCGGTGGGGCTCTCCACGAGCGGAAACTCCGAGAACGTCGTTCGCGCCCTCGACGAAGCCGCGCGCCGTGGGCTTCTCACGGTGGGCTTCGCCGGCTACACCGGCGGACGGATGGCGGAGATGGATTCCATCAACTACCTGTTCGTGGTGCCGTCTGTCTCGGTGCATCGGATCCAGGAGGCACAGACCACGCTGTATCACGTCTTGTGGGAGCTCACCCAGCAGGCCTTGATGGAGTCGAGCCACGGCGACGCCGAGCACACAAACGCGCACCCGGGGGCACATCCTGGGGATCAGCGCCGGCCTCGGCTGTGACGGCGAGCTAGGAGGCCAGCACTGCCTCCCGTCGCAGACTCAGCAGCGCCACCGCGCCAGCCAGCTCGCGGAGATTCGCCGGCTTGGGAACATGGGCCTGGAACCCGGCCCGCAGCGCTTTGAGCCGATCTTCGGGGGTGGTGCAACCGGTGAAGGCTACCGCCGGTGTATTGCCTCCTCTGTCAGGGGAGAGGCTCCGTACCCGCCGGATCAGCCAGTAGCCATCCTTCTCGGGCATGGAGAGGCTGCTCACGAGGACGTCGGGTCTCTCTCGCTTGAGAAGGTCCAGCCCCGTGACCGGAGAATCCACCGCGGTCACACACGCGCCGTATTGCTCGAGAGCGGCCGTCACGATCTCCCGCACATCGGGAGTACCCTCAACTACCAAGACCCGCACTCCGGTGAGACGAGGAATACCAGCCCAGGAACTCATGCCCGCTATAAGCAGCGCCGATGCCAAGCGGATGGTTGAGGCCAAATCCCCTAAAACGACGTAAAAAGAGCCAGGGGATTCGACTAGGCGCCGGGGCTCTGTGGAAATCCTTCAGCATCGGGTCAACTTTTCCCGGTCGAATCTTCCTGGCGGGTAGGGGATTGGGCTGAGGCAAAGGCGATGCAGCCAGGTACGGCGAGCCCCATCATGGTGGCCCCACGGTGAGCGGAGAAGTCTACGACATGTACCAGCTCACCGCCGCTCATCGCGGCCCCGATGCCGACGGGTACCATGTCCGGTGCGGATTCGCGTGCTCTAGATGCCCTCGCAGTAAGCTCACCGCGGATTCGTCAGCTCGATGCGGTATACGGGACCTTTGGGGCGCAGAGGTCCGTCGCAGCGCACGAAGGCAGGCACATCCTTGGTCCAGATGACGCACTCATATTCGGCCGGCGTCTTCCCCATCAGGGCTGCCACGAGGCTCATGATCCCTCTCAGCCTCGGCTTGACGGCAAAGCGCGTTCCCTGCCCTTCCTCCTCGCCGATCTTGAGCTTCTGCTCTCCCACCGGGACCAGCTCGAGCTCGATCAGGCGCGGCGTCGGAGTGAAAGCGATGTAGTGCACGCTCTCGGAACTCCCCCGCGTGAGGTTCTTCAGGAGCATCGACGTCATGCCGTTATAGACGTCCGGTGGAAGCTCGATCGTCCCGCTCGAGTCCTTCTCGTGCCCCTTCTCCCCCGACTTCACCTGGTAGCGCCCCTGCTTGCGGTCGAGCGATGCGTCCATCGGCTCCGGGAACGACGGCCCCCGCTGCACGAGGTGGTAGGAGAGCAGCGTGAAGACGTGCTGCTGGGAGAAGACGACTTTCTCGTCGTAGAGGGAGCCGTCCTTGAAGCGGAAGATCATCCGGCTATCCACTCGATCGGAGTGCGCCGTCTGCAGCAGCTCGCCATGGCCCACGATCTGACCGGTGGTGGATCGAAGGACGAGGAAGCCGCGGGTGACTCCTTCGAGGAATCGCACCTCCACGGGAGCGGCCCACACGGGTGAGACGAGTACCACGACGACGAGAAGGGCCAGAACGGCGCTCCTGATTGCGCGTGCCGCGGGCAAGTCTCCCCCTTGGGCGTCGCTTGACCGTCGCATGCTCCTCGATCCCGCAATGGGCATGCCACGCCTCTCGTGGGCCCGCTACCGTCGACCGAGTCGTCCTGACTCTGCCGCGAGTCTTTTTCCGACATCTCGCGACGGGTCCCTCTCTTGCACGGAAGAAGACAGCCTGGACACCGGGCAAGAAGCACATGCGAAACTTCAGACGCCTGACGATACTCGTGGTCGGCTTCATGCTCTCCGGCTTTCTCCTTGCCTCCGCGGCTTCCCTTGGCGTGGTGCCCGGCCTCGAGCGGGGACAGGCGGGAGGGGAGCTGCCGCGGGCCCCCCGCCGCGATGGTACGTTCCGCAACCTCGACCCTGACTTCCACCGCACCTCGAACTGGATCCGCGTGAGGCTTTACCTCCTGAGTCTCACGGGTATCGTGAGCAGCGTGCGCCACTTCGCCCCGCTGCCCACCGCTGCCCCGGACGTCGAGGCGCTTCGCAAGAATCACCACGACACCACCGTGACGTGGATCGGACATTCCACGCTTCTCGTCCAACTCGACGGCGTGAACCTCCTCACGGACCCGGTCTGGAGTCAGCGTCTGGGCCCGCTCTCGGGGACGGTCGGGGTCAAACGCTTCACCCCGCCGGGCATTGCATTGGAGGATCTTCCGCCGATCGATGTGGTACTCATCTCTCATGATCACTACGATCATCTGGACGAGCCGACGGTCCGGCGGCTCGCCCACGCCTTCAACCCTCTCTTCGTTGCTCCCCTCGGTATCAAGCCCTGGCTGGAGGTGCGCGGTATCACGAAGGTCGTCGAGCTGGACTGGAGCGAATCGGTCAAGGTGAAGGGGCTCGAGATCGTCTGCGCTCCCGCCCAACACGGCTCGGGACGGTCACTCATCGACTCGGGGCGGCGGCTCTGGGCCTCCTGGGTGGTGATAGGATCGAAGCGCTTCTACTTTGGCGGCGATTCGGGCTATGCGTCGCACTTCGAGATGATCGGCCACCTCCTGGGGCCATTCGATCTCGCCGCCCTCCCCATCGGCTCCTACACTCCGAGGATCATTGCCAGGCCCGTTCACATGTCCCCGGAGGAGGCGCTACAGGCCATGCACGATCTGCGGGCGGCCACCTTCATCGGGATTCACTGGGGGACCTACAAGATCGCGCGCGAGCCGTACGAGGAGCCACCGCGCCGGATCGCCGCCGAAGTGGAGCGGCTCAAGATCGATCCGCACACGGTCTGGCTGCCGGAACCCGGCGAGACGCTCGACTGGTAGACAAGGACCGTCCCCGCGGCGCTGTGGCGCTCGCCCTCATCGGCGGCTTCAAGCTCGTCAAGGGCCTGGCCCTGCTCGCGGTGGCCGCGGGGGCGCACCATCTCCTGCACAAGGACATCGCCGACTTCGTCGCGACGTGGGTCGCCCAGCTCCACCTCGACCCAGACAATCGCTACATCGGCAAGGCGATGGCCGGGATCCTGTCCCTGGACGATCGCAAGCTCCGGGCTATCGGCGCCGGCACCTTGGTCTACGCCGCCCTGCTTCTGACCGAGGGCATCGGCCTTCTCCTGCGACGACGCTGGGCCGAGTATTTCACGGTGGTCGTTACGGGCTCCTTCATACCGCTCGAGGTATACGAGCTCACGAGGCGGCTCACCTGGGGCGCCTCGTCCTCGTCGGCATCAATGTTGCGGTGGTCTGGTACCTGATCAGTGTCTTGCGCCGCCCCGAGCCGAAAGGACGAGTTAGATCTTGACCTGGCCGCGGCCGTGCCAGAGAATACGAAAACTTACGCCATGCCGCGCGCTTTGACGCCCGTCCTCCTCGTCGCGATGTTCTCCCTCTGGGGATGCGCCTCCTCCGCTCCTCCCCCGCGTCCAGCCGCCCGTCCCTTTGACGATGTCAGACGAGTCGCCGTCGTCGTCTCCGGCGCCAGCGCCTTCTCGATCGAGGAGCACGCGCTCGAGCCGGGGCGCACCTTCGACGAGGTGATCAAGTGGATCCCGTCGGTCTCGTATCAGGCGATATTGCGCCCGGCCGCCCAGCTGATCCACCGGGGTATCAACTGGGCCTTGGAGGCAGACCGTGCGGCCTTGGTGGCATCGAGCCTTCAGGGTGTCTTTCCGCGCTCGGTGGTCGCCGATTCGCTGGCGAGGACACTCGAAGCGAGCGGATGGTTCACCGACGTTCGCACCTTCGATCGAGAGCCGAGCGGCGAGGACCGCCGGCGCGCCGACGCCATCGTGCGGGTGTCGGTGCCGGCCTGGGGCCTCGTGCGCGTACGGGAAGGCGATCCTGTCCTCCTGTCCGGCTTCGCGGACGTGCGCGGCCAGATGGCGATGCGGGGAACGGGTGTCGTCCTGTGGGAGCACCGCGAGGACGTCACCAATGCCGAGCAGATTCCCGTCGACGCGTTCCTCGATGACCGGGAATTCGCGCGGCAAGAGATGATCGACGTCCTCGAGCGCGCGGGCCAGCGCCTCGCCAATGAGATCCTCTACGCACGGAGCGCCGGCCGGTGAGCGGCCGGCTTGCTCTGGTGGTGATCCTCCTCGCGGGGCCGGCGCTGAGCGCGTGCGGGGTCACGACCTCCGGGCTCGATGTCCGCTATCCGGAGGCCGGCGTGCACCGGTCCCTCCTCGCCTCCGCGCCACCCCGGCGCGTGGAGATCAGCCCGGTCGCCGACCGGCGCCTGGACACCGCACGGATCGGATCCAAGCCCAAAGACGGCGGAGCCATCGTGACGAGCCGCCCCGTGACCGAGATCGTGGCCGAGGCGCTCGCCCTCGAGATCAGGAAGAACGGCCACGCCGTGGTGTCCGACAAGAAGGACGTGATCCTCGCGGGGGCGGTCGAGGAGTTCCGGCTCGACGTGGTGGCCGGCTACTCGAGCACGCAGTATGTAGGACGCGTGGTCATCGCCGTCACTCTCGCCGACGGGCGCAGCGGGGACCAGCTCCTGAGCCGGAGGTACGTGGGCATCAGCCGGCGCCAGATCGACAAAGGCTCGGACAACGCGTGGCGTGACGTGATGGACGTCGCGCTGGCCCGCAGCATGCACGACCTCGCCACGGATCCGGAGCTGGCCGCGGCCCTGACCCGTGTCCTCACCGCATTCACTCCCTAATCGTCCCGCCGCATACGAGAGGAGCATGTCCATGGGCAATACCTCCGTCGTCGAGAAGTGGGTGGACGAGGCGGCGGCCCTGACCAGACCGAGCAAGGTCACCTGGGCGGACGGATCCAAACAGGAGTACGACCGGCTGGTCGAGGCGATGCTCCGCGACAGCACGCTCCTCGAGCTGAACCAGAAGAGCTATCCGGGCTGTTACCTGCACCGGAGCCACCCGCAAGACGTGGCGCGCACCGAGCAGCTCACCTTCATCTGCACGCGGGACCAGGACGACGCGGGGCCGACCAATAACTGGATGGAGCCCGCGGAAGCCAAGGCGAAGGCCGGCGCCTACCTCAAGAACAGCATGAAGGAACGGCAGATGTGGGTGATCCCGTATCTCATGGGGCCGGCGGGCTCGGCGGCCAGCCGCGCCGGCGTCATGGTCACGGACAGCGCCTACGTGGTGGCGAGCATGCACATCATGACGCGCGTGGGCCAGGTCGCCTTCGACAATATGCGCGCCGATGACGACTTCATCGCGGGGCTGCACGGCATGGGCGATCTCTCGCCGGACCGGCGGCTCATTCTCCACTTCCCGGAGGAGAAGCTGATCTGGAGCGTGGGCTCGGGCTACGGTGGCAATGCCTTGCTCGGCAAGAAGTGCCACGCCCTCCGCATCGGGTCTGCCCAGGCGCGGCAGGAAGGCTGGATGGCCGAGCACATGTTCATTCTCGGCGTGGAGGACCCCGAGGGGCGCATCACCTATTTCGGCGGAGCCATGCCGAGCGCTTCCGGGAAGACGAACCTCGCCATGGTCGTCTCGAAGCTGCCCGGGTACCGCGCGTGGACGCTGGGGGATGACATCGCCTGGATCTACGTCGACCCCGAAGGTCAGCTTCGCGCCATCAATCCGGAGCGCGGCTTCTTTGGGGTCGCGCCCAATACGAGCGCCGCCACCAACCCGAACGGCATCCAGATGGTGCGGTCCAACACGATCTTCACCAATGTCGCGATGACGCCGGCGAGAGAGCCCTGGTGGGAGGGGATAGGACGCGAGGCGCCCGCGGGCACCCTCGACTGGCAGGGCCGGCCGTGGGGGCCGGGGGGAGCGCCGGCCGCCCATCCCAATTCTCGCTTCACCGTTCCGTGCAGCCAGTGCCCATCCATCGCGCCCAACTGGGAAGATCCGCAGGGCGTGCCCATCTCCGGGTTCATCTTCGGCTCCCGGCGCACCAATGTCATTCCCATGGTCTTCGAGAGCTTCGGCTGGCAGCACGGGGTGTTCCTCGGCGCGGCCATGAGCACGGAGACTACGGCGGCCATTACCGGCCAGGTTGGGGTGGTCCGTCGCGATCCCATGGCCATGATCCCGTTCTGCGGCTACCACATGGGGAGCTACTTCGCCCACTGGCTGACCATGGGGCCGCGACTGGTCAATCCGCCGAAGATCTTCCGCGTGAACTGGTTCCGGCGCGACGCGGAGGGCCGCTTCCTGTGGCCGGGCTATGGCGAGAACGCGCGCATCCTGAAGTGGATGGTCGATCGCATCCATGGTCGCGGCCGGGCCGTCGAGACTCCGCTCGGCTTCATTCCCACCGCCGACAGCCTCGATTTGACCGGACTCGACATCGACCGGAGGCGGGTGGAGCGGGCCCTCGCCTGGGACAGGGACGAGTGGCTGGATGCCCTCGGCGACCTCAGCACCTTCTTCGGCCCTTTCGGCCGGCGCCTCCCCGGGCAGATCCGTCAGGAGATGGACCTCATGATCCATCGCCTCAAGAGCAGCCGATAGGATGGAGTTCGGGGCAGCGATCTTCTTCACCGACTATTCGATGGGCCCGGTCGAGCTCGGCCGCGCCCTCGAAGAGCGTGGATTCGAGTCACTGTGGGCGCCCGAGCATTCACATATCCCGCTGTCCCGCCGGTCGCCCTTTCCCCAGGGCGGCGATCTGCCCAAGAAGTACTACGACGTCATGGATCCCTTCGTCGCGCTGTCGGCGGCCGCGGGGGCCACCTCGAAGCTCTTGGTCGGAACGGGGATCTGCCTCGTCGTCCAGCGCGATCCGATTCATACCGCCAAGCAGGTCGCCACCATCGACCAGATCTCGAATGGCCGGTTTCTCTTTGGCATCGGCGCGGGCTGGAACGCGGAAGAGATGGCCGACCACGGCACGGATTTCGCGTCGCGCTTCGAGGTGATGCGAGAGCGCGTGGAGGCGATGAAGGCGATCTGGACCAGGTCCAAGCCGGAGTACGACGGTACGTTCGTCAAGTTCCCGCCCATGATGACGTGGCCCAAGCCCGTGCAGAAGCCGCACCCGCCCGTCATCGTCGGTGGCGCTTTTCCCTACGGCGCCCGGCGCGCCATCGCCTACGGCGACGGGTGGGTGCCCCACGCGCGCCGGCCCGCCTACGGCGAGGTGATCGCGCTCCTGCCCGAGTTCCGGAAGATGGTGGGCGAGGCCGGACGTGATCCGGCAAGCATTCCCGTGACCATCTTCGGGGTGGCGGAAAATGTCGACGTGATCAGGCGCTATCGCGATGCCGGGGTCGCGCGGGCCCTCTTCAACCTGCCCCCCGCGAAGGCGGACGCGGTGCTGCCCATACTCGATCGGTGCGCGGCGCTGATACGAAAATCGGCGTGAGCGGCTCGCCACGGCCGACCCAGTTCGGTCGGATCCACGCGCCGGACGAGGCCTGGCTGGCCAAGCGGCCACCCGAGCCCATCCTGGAGCCGGATCTCCCCATCATCGACACCCACCATCTTGTGGGAGCGCCCGGACCACCGGTATCTGCTTCACGAATTCCTCGACGACGTCCGCACCGGCCACCACACCGTGGCCACCGTATTCATGGAATGTCATTCCATGTACCGCGCCCACGGACCGGAAGAGATGCGCCCAGTGGGCGAGACGGAGTTCGTGGCCGGGGTGGCGGCCATGAGCGATAGCCCGGCAGCCCGTCTTACTGCCCTACCTCCTCCTTCACACTTCTTCACATTCTGTCTGTCGAGTCAGACGTTTCACGTCCTGCCGAGTTAGACGTGCCCGGTACCGAAGCGCTTACATGCAAGAACGTGGAGAATTTCTTGCTCCGCCGGTCCGTCTACACGATCGAGGTGTGGTTGCCAAACTCGAGCGCGAGCGTCAGGGACGCCGATACCAGATGACTGAAGGAGAATGCGCCATGCGAACGATACGGATGATCGGATCCATGCTGCTGGCCGTCAGCGTGGTGATCGGCATCACACCGGCGGTGAGGGCGGCCGACGCGCCGGATGCGGAAGGCGCCGCGTATGACCTGACACCGCCGCGACTCAGCCTCGCCGAGGGCCGGGTCTCGTTCTGGCGCCCGGGCGCGGACGATTGGGCAACTGCGCAGGTCAATACGCCTCTCGTGCCGGGCGACCAGATCTCGACTGATTCCCCGGGCAACGTGGAGATACAGATCGGGTCTCATGCCTTCGTGCGCGCCTGGACGAACACCCAGATCGGTCTGGAGAACCAGGAGCCAGACTTCATCCAGTTCAAGCTGACCGACGGTTCCGCCGCCTTCGATCTGCGGCGGCTCGAGCGTGGACGCGCGGTCGAGGTGGACACGCCCAACGCGGCTTTCACCATCGCGCAGCCCGGCTACTATCGCGTGGACGTCACGGGCGACCGCACGTCCTTCATCACGCGCCGGGCGGGGAGGGCCACCGTCATTCCGTCCGGCGGCCACCCACTTGTCGTGACAGCCAGTGAGGAGCTCGTCATCGACGGCACGGACGCGTCGAGAGTCGTCTCCTACGTGTCGCCCCCACCCGACACCTGGGACCAGTGGAACTACGCGCGCACGGGCAAGCTTCTCGAGGCGGTGAGCGGGCGCTACATCGCGCCGGAGATGTACGGCGAGAGCGACCTCGACCAGTATGGGACATGGCGCGTGGTGCCCAGTTACGGCTCTATTTGGGTGCCGAGCGGGCAACGGGCCGGATGGACGCCGTACAGCGCGGGATCGTGGGTGCGGGATCCGTTCTACGGCTGGACGTGGGTGGACAGCGCCCCCTGGGGCTGGGCGCCCTATCACTACGGCCGTTGGGTCTTCGTGGACGGATACTGGGCCTGGGCGCCAGGACCGGTGGTGGCGAGGGCGGCATACGCTCCCGCTCTCGTCGCCTTCTTCGGCGGCCCCGGAGTGAGTGTCAGTGTGAGCGGGCCTCTCGTGGGCTGGGTAGCGCTCGGATGGGGCGAGCCGGTGGTGCCTTGGTGGGGGCGGCCGGGCTTCATTCGCGAGCCGTCGTGGCGCGGCTGGGGTGGACCGCGCGTGATGAACAATACCGTCGTCACCAACACCACGGCGGTGAACGTGGAGAACATCAACGTCTACCGCAATGCGGGGGTGCGGAACGCCGTGGTGGTCGTGCACGAGCACCGGTTCGGACGCGGGCCAATCACCTCCGCTCGTGAGACGCGAGTAGACGAAAAGAGCCTCCATGTGAACCACGACGCTCCGCCGATCACGGCGCGGCCCGCGAGCTTCGTGCCGACGGCGAGCCGGGGCGTGCGCCCTCCCGAGGAGAGCCTGAAGCGCTCCGTGGTTGCTACTCGTCCACCGCGTGCCGCTACGGAGTCGGCTCCCGGTGATGCGCGGAAAATGGGGCCGACAGGAGTGCCCGCGGCGGCCCCCCGCCTCGTCTCGGCGCCTCTGCCGCGCGAGAGCACCCCTCTGCAGGCCCGTCCGCCTTTCGGGCAAAGCGCGGTTGAGCGACCCGTGACCGTGCGGACTCAGCCCGTACCGCCATCGAGGACAGGACCGTCAGGGGAGACTCAAGTGGCTGGCAGGCCGCCGGCGACTGAGCAGACCGGTCGCGTGGCCGCGCCGCCTTCGGCCCGACGTGTCGAGGCCTCGCAAGCGGCCGCACCGGCGTCGACGGTGCCTCCCTCACCGAATGCTGGGGCGACGCTGCCAGCAAGCCGAGTCGAGACACCGCAAGCAGCCGCGCCTGCGACGACGTCGCCCGCCGCGCCTGCTCTGACCCTATCTCCGGCGCAGCGGATCCAAGTGGCTGCACCCGCGACCACGGCACCGCCGGGGACGGCTCCGGCTCGGCGAGTGGACACGCCGCAAGCGGCCGCACCCGCGACCGCGACACCGCCGTCACCGCATGTGCTCAGGACACCTCCGGCGCGGCGAGTAGAGACGGCGCACGTAACCCCGCCGGTCGCACCCATGCCGCCGGCACCGCCTGTGCTGAGTACACCTCCGGCGCGGCGGGTCGAGCCGCTCCAGGTAGCCACGCCGGGGACGATGGCGTCCCCGGCGTCTTCCGTTCGGACCATCCCCTCGGCTCGGCGCGTCGAGCCACCGCAGGAGGCCGCGCCTGCCTCGCCCCAGCCGGATACTCGTCGCGCGGCTCCGCCCCAGGGTATCCGGCCTGAGGGGTCGCCCCCACCGGCACATCGTCTGCCAGGGGAGCCAGCGAATCGCCTCGCGCCGAGCCGGGCCGAGGCCAAGCCCCCGCAGCGCGAACAGCAGTAGGCCGGGGCGCGCGGTCTCGACTGAGCGGGGCCCGGGCTCCGGAATCCTTCTCCGGAGCCCGGGGCGTTCAGGCCGCCCCGTGCCGGCGGCTTGCCGGTGGCCAGTCATGCAATCGAGCGGTCGCGTATGATAGGGGCCGACGTCACACGGTGACCTATGCTCCGGTGCCCGCATAGCGAGCGTGAACGAATCTTCAAGGAGGGAAACCATGCCGCTTGATCCGCAGGCGCAGAGTCTCGTCGACGCGATGGCCAAGCTCAACCTCAAGCCTATCGAGGATTCGACGCCGGAAGAGGCGCGCGAATCCATGCGCTCCCGCACGGCGGGCCTGGGCCCCTTCGACGAGGTCGCCGCGGTGACCGAGCATCGCGTGCCCGTGAAGGGCGGCGAGATCACCGTGCGGCTGTACACGCCGGGCGGGGCGGGTCCCCATCCCGCGCTCGTCTTCTATCACGGCGGGGGGTGGGTCATCGGCGATCTCTACACGCACGACGGCATCTGCCGTTCGCTCACCAATGCCGCCGGCTGCGCGGTGGCGAGCGTGGACTACCGACTGGCGCCCGAGTCGAAATACCCGGTGGCCGCCGAGGACTCGTACGTGGCCCTCGAGTGGATCGCCGCCAACGCCGCAGGGCTCAACATCGACGGGCGGCGGGTGGCGGTGGGCGGCGACAGCGCGGGGGGCAATCTCTCCGCGGTGGTGGCGCTCATGGCGCGCGACCGCAAGGGCCCGGCGCTCGTCTACCAGGCGCTCATCTACCCGGTGACCAACTCCAGCCTCGACACGCCCTCGTACCACGAGAACGCCACGGGCTATGTGCTCACGCGCGAGGCGATGCGGTGGTTCTGGCGCCACTATTTGGAGCGCGACGAGCAAGGGAGAGAGCCGCTCGCCTCGCCGCTCCTCGCGCCGAGCCTGGCCGGGCTGCCTCCCGCGCTCGTGATCACGGCCGCCTGCGATCCGCTCCGTGACGAGGGCGAGGCCTATGCCGCCCGTCTCCGCGACGCCGGCGTGCCGGTGACCCTCACCCGCTACGAGGGCATGTTTCACGGCTTCATCCGCATGACGCGCTTCCTCGACAAGGCGCGGGGCGCCGTGGACGAAGTGGCGGGATCGTTGCGGAAGGCGTTCGCCTAGAGCATGGCCGAGACTCCGGGCGGGTCCAAGGGCTGGGAGCCCGAGCTCGACGAGCTCAGGCGGCGCGAGGCGCTCGCCGAGGAGCTGGGCGGCCCTGAGCGCGTGCGACGGCAGCACGACGGCGGACGCCTGACGATCCGGGAGCGGGTGGAGAAGCTCGTGGATCCCGGATCATTCCACGAGCTGGGCAAGATCGCGGGCATGGCCGCCTACGACAAGGCCAATGAGCTCGCGAGCCTCACGCCCTCCAACTTCGTCTTCGGGCGGGCCAAGGTGGACGGTCGGCCGGTCGTGGTGGGCGGCGACGACTTCACGGTGCGCGGGGGCTCCGCCGACGCCACCATCAAGGGCAAGCACCTCATGTGCGAGCAGATGGCCAACGAGATGCGCCTGCCCTTGATCCGGCTCGTGGAAGGCTCGGGCGGCGGCGGCTCGGTGAAGACCATCGAGACCACGGGGCGCGCCAATGTTCCGGGCGTGAGTGGCTGGGAGCTGGTGGTCGACAACATCGGCACCGTCCCCCGCGTGGCTCTCGGTCTCGGCTCGGTGGCGGGCCTCGGGGCGGCCCATCTCGCCGCCGCTCACTACTCCATCATGGTCAAGGAGCTCTCCGCGCTCTTCGTGGCGGGGCCGCCCGTGGTCGAGCGGCTCGGCCAGAAGCTCACGAAGAACGAGCTCGGCGGCTGGGAGATCCAGCTCAAGGCCGGGGCGGTGGACGACGCGGTCGACACCGAGGAAGAGGCCTTCGCGCGCGCCCGCCGCTTTCTCTCCTACCTGCCGTCGTCGATCGATGACCTGCCCCCGCGCGGCGAGCGCGCCGATCCCCCCGCGCGCCGCGAGCCGTGGCTGATCGAGGCCATTCCCCGGGACGTCCGCAAGCCGTACAAGATGCGCGGGATCGTGGAGGCGGTGGTCGACACGGGCTCGTTCTTCGAGATCGGCCAGCTCTACGGACGCTCGATCATCACGGGCCTCGCCCGTCTGGACGGCTGGCCGGTAGCCGTCCTCGCCAGCGATCCGTACTTCTACGGCGGGGCGTGGGGGGCCGACACCTGCCAGAAGGTCGAGCGCTTCGTCGATCTCGCCCAGACCTTCCACCTGCCCGTGGTCTATCTGGTCGACTGCCCCGGCTTTCTCATCGGCCTCGAGGCGGAGCGCACGGGCACCATCAAGCAGGGCGTGCGCGCCATGTCGGCGATTTGGCAGACCACCGTGCCGTGGGCTTCCGTGATCGTGCGCAACTGCTTCGGCGTGGCCGGGGCCGCGCACAAGAACGGCGGGCGCTTCTGCACGCGCTATGCGTGGCCGTCGGGCCGCTGGGGCTCCCTCCCTCTCGAGGGCGGGATCGAGGCGGCCTATCGCGCCGACATCGACGCCGCCCCCGATCCCCAGGCCAAGCTCGAAGAGATCGAGGTGCGCCTCAACAAGCTCCGCTCGCCCTTCCGCTCCTCGGAGACATTCTGGATCGAGGAGATCGTCGACCCGCGCGACACGCGACCGCTCCTCTGCGAGTTCGCGGAGCTCGCGGCCCCGCGGCGCCAGCCCGGAGCGTCGGCGCACACCATGCGGCCGTGAGCCACGGTGAGGGGTCCGCGGACGGCGCCTGGATAGGCCGCCCCCTCAAGCGACGTGAAGACCACCGCCTGCTCATAGGCTCCGGACGCTACGTCGACGATATCCGTCCCGCGGCGTGCGCCCACGTGGCCCTCCTCCGCTCCCCGTACGCGCATGCGCGCGTCGCCGCCCTGGACGTCGAGCGCGCGCGCCGCGCTCCCGGCGTTCTCGCGGTGGTGGCCGGCGCGGAGCTCGCTCATCTGGCGCCGCTCCCCGTCAATCGCGTGATCCCGGACATGCGCGTGCCGCCTCATCCCATCCTCGCCGAGGGGATCGTGCACGCGGCGGGAACACCGGTGGCCGCGGTGGTGGCGGAGACCATCTACGCCGCGCGCGACGCCCTCGATCTGATCGAGATCAGCTACGAGCCGCTGCCCGCCCTGCCCGGACCCGAGGATGCGGTGGCCGATGGTGCGCCGAGGCTCTATCCGCAGATCGACAGGAACCGGTGCTTCACCCGCACGCTGCGCGAAGGCGACGCGGCGCGCGCCGCCGCGGGCTCCGCGCACGTCGTCTCGCTTCGCGTCGCCCAGCAGCTGCTGGCCGCGGTGGCGATGGAGCCGCGCGCCGTCCTCGCCGCCTTCGATCCGTCGACGGACGATCTGACCCTCTGGGTCTCCTGCCAGGCGCCCTTCCGGATCCGGGCGGAGGTGGCGCGCATCCTCGACATGCCCGAGGCGCGGGTGCGCGTGATCGCGCCCGACGTGGGGGGCGGCTTCGGCGTCAAGACCGGCCCCTACCGCGAAGAGGTGCTGCTGGCCTGGCTCACGCGTCGCCTCGGCCGGCCCGTGAAGTGGATCGCCACTCGGGCGGAGGACCAGATCACCACCAATCATTCCCGCGGCTCCGTGTGCGAGGGTGAGCTGGCCGTCGATGCGCACGGTCGCATCACGGCCCTTCGCGCGCGGATCACCGCTCCCCTCGGGGCGGCGTTGATGAACGCCGCCGCCGGCTCACCGTGGAATCACGCGCGCCTCCTCCCCGGCTGCTATGTCGTCCCCGCCTGCGACATCACCGTCACCGGCGCCCTCACCACCACGGCACCCGTCTCCGCCTATCGCGGGGCGGGTCGGCCCGAGGCCTGCTTCGTCATCGAGCGGCTCATGGACACCGCGGCGCGCGCCACCGGTCTCGATCCCGCGGAGATCCGGCGCCGGAATTTCATCGCGGCCGACGCCTTTCCGTTCAAGACGGCCACCGGCCAGGTCTACGACTCGGGCGACTATCAGCTCGCACTCGAGCGCGCGCTCGCCACCGCGGACTACGAGGGCCTGCGGCGCGAGCAGGCGGAGCGCCGGGAGCGAGGGGAGATCGTGGGCATCGGCCTCGCCTCCTATGTCGAGCCGTGCGCGCTCGGCTGGGAGAGCGGCTCCGTCAAGGTCGAGCGGTCGGGGCGCGTGACGGCCATCACCGGCTCGAGCGCGCACGGGCAAGGGCACGAGACCACCTTCGCCCAGATCGTGGCCGACCATCTCGGGGTCACGCCGGACGATGTGGAGGTTGTCCACGGCGATACACGCTCGGGACCCGAGGGCTTCGGCACCTTCGGCAGCCGCAGCGTGGCCCTGGGCGGAAGCGCGCTGCAGCGCGGGGCGGTGGACGTCCGCGAGAAGGGCCGCCGCATCGCGGCGCGGATGCTCGAGGCGGCGGTGGCGGACGTGATCGCCGTACCGGGCGGTTTTCAGGTCACCGGCGTGCCGCAGCGGCAGGTGAGGTGGCGCGAGGTGGCGGCCACCGCCTATGCGGGGGGCCAGGCGCTGCCCGCGGGTGACACGCCCGGCCTCGAAGCGAGCGTGTACTTCCAGCCCGACACCGAGGTGTGGACCTTCGGCGCCATCGTCTGCGCGCTTCGCATCGAAGCGGAGACGGGCCGGCTCGCCATCGAGCGACTGGTGTGGGTGGACGACGCGGGCACCGTGATCAATCCGCTCCTCGCCGAGGGCCAGCTCCACGGCAGTCTCGCCCAGGGACTGGGGCAGGCGCTCCAGGAAGCCATCGTCTACGATCGCGATGGCCAGCTCGTGACGGGCAGCCTCATGGACTACGCGCTGCCGCGCGCCGACGAGGTGCCGCACGTCGTCATCGAGAAAACCTGCACGCCGTCGCCGCGGAATCCGCTGGGGGCCAAGGGGGTGGGGGAGGCGGGCTGCATCGGGATGCCGCCGGCCGTGGTCAATGCCGCGGTGGACGCGCTCTCGCCATTCGGCGTCACGCATCTCGACATGCCGCTGACGCCGGCTCGGATCTGGACCGCTCTCCGCAGCGCTCGACGATAGGATCCCTTGTGCCGCCGGGCGGGGCGGGGGATGCCCTCCCGGGACCACGCTGAGCCGCATTCCGCTGGGCCACTCTTGGCCCGCCACGAGATTTTGGTTGCCGGCGTTGAGAAGCTCCCCAGAAGATACGGGTCCCGGGAGGACATCCCCCCACCCCACCCGGCTTATGCTCGGCGGCTTCGCATCCCTCGCCCCAAAGGGGGAGAGGGCAGGGTGAGGGGGGCCTAGGGCGAGAAGCTGAGGCGGAGAGGCTAGGGCTGAGCGCCCAGGCTCGCCATGTAGTGGACGAGCTTTTCGACGTCTTCGTCGCGGAGGGGCTGCACGGCCATGGTCATGGTGCCGTCGAGGTCCGAGGCGGTCTTGGCCCTGAAGCCGCGGAGCAGACGGAGGAGGTATTCATAGTCCTGGCCGGCGAGGCGGGGGACTTGCTGCTGGCCGGAGAGATCGGGGCGATGGCAGGAGGCGCAGTGGTGAAGCGTGGCCAGACGCTTGCCCTCGGCGACCTTGGCGGGATCCGTCGTCGCGGGGCGGGCGAGCGCGCGCTGAGCCGCGTAGTAGGCGGCGAGGTCCGCCATGTCGGTATCACTGAGGTTCTTGGCGACGGGCGACATCTGCGGATCCTTGCGCCGCCCGTCGCGATACTTGATGAGCTGCCAGTGGGTGAAGTAGACGGGCTGCCCGGCGAGGGACGGCGTGCCGGGTGTGGTGGCGTTGCCGTCGGCGCCGTGGCAGGCGCCGCACGCTTCGGCCTTGCGCTTGCCCGCTTCGACATCGGCGGCCTGGGCCGGCGCCCCGATCGTGGCCAGCAAGGCGAGAGCGATCGAGGCGCCGACAAGCGGCCGCACGTGGCTCAGCGCTGGTAGCTGATCCGGTAAATCGCTCCCGCATAGTCGTCGGCGATGAGGAGCGAGCCGTCCTTCATCTGCCGCGTGTATACGGGGCGCCCCCAGATCTCCTGTCCCTGCAGCCATCCCTGGGCGAAGATCTCGTACTTCGGCGCGGCGCCGGGGACGAGCGTGACCATCATCACCCGGAAGCCGACCTTCTCCGAGCGGTTCCAGGATCCGCGCTGAGCGAGGAAGGCGCGGTTCTTGTACTCGGGCGGGAACATCGAGCCCGTGTAGAACTCGACCCCGTTGCCGGCCACGTGCGGCCCGGTCTTGATGAGGGGCGGCACGAACTCCTTGCAGGAGTGCCCTTTGCCGAAGTCGGGATCGAGGACGTCACCCTGGTGGCAGAAGGGGAAGCCGAAATGCTGGCCCTTCTTGGTCACCACGTCGAACTTGTCGCTCGGCTCGTTCTCGCCCAGCCAGTCGCGGCCGTGGGTGGCGAAGTAGAGCTGCTTGGTCACCGGATGCCAGTCGAAACCCACGCTGTTGCGGACGCCGTGGGCCACGTACTCGAAGCCCGTGCCGTCGGGATTCACCCGCGAGAGATTGGCGTGGGTGTCCGGCGGCATACAGATATTGCAGGGCGCGCCGATGTTGAAGTAGAGCTTGCCGTCGGGCCCGAAGGCGAGGTACTTCCAGCCGTGCGGCATATCCTTGGGCAGGGTGTCGTAGACCATTTCCGTGGCGGGCGGGCTATCGAGCTTGTCCTCGATGCCCGGCATCTTGCTGATCTTCGACACCTCGGCGATGTAGAGCGTGCCGTCCTTGAAGGCCACGCCGTTCGGCAGGTTCAGGCCGGTGGCGATGGTTTTGACCTCACGCTGGCCCCCCTTGTCCACGACCGCATAGACATTGCCGGCGACGCGGCTTGAAACGAAGAGCGTGCCCTTGTCGCCCCATGTCATCGCGCGCGCATTGTTGATCCCGGAGGCCCAGAGCTCGGCCTTGAATCCGGGCGGCACCTTGATCTTGTCGACGGGAATCTCACCCGCGGCCTTGGGCGCGGGCGGCTGGGGAATGGGGGCGAGGGTCGAGTCGGCCATGCTGGAGGGCTGGCCCTGTTTCCAGGACGGGGGCGCGGCCTGCTGTGCCCACGCCAGCGCGGCGAGCATGCATCCAACCGTGAATGCCACCGTGAGCGATGTCAGGGTCATGCGCCGCATGATGAGCCTCCCCTTTGAGGATCGATGAGGGACCACCTGGGGCCGGATCGGCGCGAGCCGCGGGGCGTCGCCTCTCCGCGGGCAGGACGATACGTCCGGCCCTTCGTTCTTGTCAACCGGCACGTCGTGCCGTCCGGTAGATGAATGGCGCGGGGGTTGCCGCGGCCGCCGTGCGTCGCGCCGTCTCGATGAGCCCATGGTCGGGCGAGAGGTGGCAGGTGGGATCGGTGGCGGCGGCATTGCCGGTGAGATGAAAGGCCTGGCAGCGGCAGCCCCCGAAGTCGGTGGCGCGCCGCTCGCAGCTCCGACAAGGCTCGGGCATCCAGTCCTCGCCGCGGAAAGCATTGAAGCCCGCCGAGTCGACCCAGATCTCGGCGAGCCGCTTCTCTTTCACCGAGTCGAAGTGGAGCCCGGGCAAGGAATGCGCGGCGTGACAGGGCAGGACCAGCCCGTGGGGACTCAGCACGATGAAGCGCCGGCCCCAGCCGTCCATGCAGGCCTTGGGCAGATCGGTGTAGTAGTCGGGCGTGACGAAGAGCACCTCCATCCTGCCGCGCAGCCTGCGCCGCGCCTCGGCCGCGACCTCGCGGGCCCGCGTGAGCTGGGCCTGGGTGGGCAGAAGGGCGGCGCGATTGGGGAGGGCCCAGCCGAGGTACTGGGTATTGGCCAGCTCGAGGCGATCGGCTCCGAGCTGCTCGGCGAGCGCGACGATGTCCGCGACGTGGTCGAGGTTCTCCCGATGGAGCACGGTGTTGAGAGTGAGGGGGAAGCCGAGCTCCTTGACCCAGCCCGCGATCAGCAGCTTGCGGTCGAAGGACCGCCGTCCCGCGATGCGCTCCGAGCCCGCGGCGTCCGTGTCCTGTATGGAGATCTGGACATTGTCGAGGCCGAGCTCGCGGAATCGCGCCAGCCGCTCGCGGCGCAGGGGAATGCCGCTGGTGATGAGGTTCGTGTAGAGATCGAGGCGTCGCGCCTCCGCGATGATGGCCTCGAGATCGTCACGTACGAGGGGCTCGCCCCCGGTGAGATTGAGCTGGACCACGCCCAGCTCCTCCGCCTCGCCGAGGACGCGGAGCCACGTCTCGGTGTCGAGCTCGTCGCGGTGGCGTCCATAGTCGAGTGGGTTGGAGCAGTAGACGCAGCGGAGGGGACAGCGGTAGGTCAGCTCGGCCACCAGCGTATACGGCCGCGCGGGCTCGCTCATACCTCGGCGTGGACGAGGCCGCGGTCGGTCATGGTCTGAAGAAAGGTCATCACCTCGCGGGCGACCGCCGGGACTTCGTGGCCGTACTGCTGCGCCAGCTCCTCCACGATGGAGCCCACGGTGCGGAGGCCGTCGCACCGCTGGAGCACGTCGGCGGCCGTGGGATTGAGCACGAGGCCGCGCTCGGGATAGAGCAGCATGTAGCGTGAAGACTTGCGGTCGAACCGGAGGCGGGCCTTGGCGGCGAGTCGGGGCCGGCTCTCCGTGGAGATCAACTGGCCCGCGCTCCGCCCAGACCCCAACCCGGCTCGATGTAGGCGGCGTAGGCGCAATCGAGGAGGTGCCAGAGGATCTCCGTCTTGCGGATGAGGGCGGCCACGCAGCGCTCCTGCATCTCGTAGGTGGTGGCGTGCTCGATGACGAAGTCGATGGCCTCCTGCGAGTCGCGCCGGGCACGCGGTACCCGCGAGCGGAAATAGGCCAGCATCTCCGGGCTGACCCACGGGTAGTGTGTCTCCCAGGCGAGCACCCGCCTGGACATGAGATCCGGGGCGAAGAACTCGGTGAGGGACGAGGCCACCGCCTCCACGAGCGTGCGCTCGCGCACCAGCTCCACGTAGGCATCACAGGCGAAGCGCACGCCGGGGAGCACCGAGCGGCAGCTCTCCACCTCCGGCCGGTCGAGACCGACGCCGTCGGCCAAGCGGAGCCAGAGATCGAGCCCCGCCTCGCCCGCTTCGTCACCGTCATGATCGCGGATGCGACGGATCCACATACGGCGGAACGCCGGATCCTCCGACTTCGAGAGAATGATGGCGTCCTTGATGGGAATGCGCGTCTGGTAGTAGTAGCGGTTCAGCACCCACTGCTGGAGCTGGATGCGTGTGAGCTTCCCCTCGTGCATCAGGGCGTGGTAGCGGTGGTGGTCGTGGTAGCGTGCCTCGCCCTCGCGCCGCACCCAGGCCACGAACTCGTCTCGCGAGAGGGGAGGCCGGGGCGACGCGATCGTCACAGACTCATCTCCATGCCGTCCCAAGCGATCTCCCAGCCCGCGGCCTCGGCTTCCTTCCTCTCCGCGGAGTCCTCGCGCAAGAGCGGATTCGTGTTGTTGACGTGGATATAGACGCGGCGCGCGGCGCGGAGGCCGTGCAGACCGGCCAGGCTCCCTCCGTCACCGCTCACCGGCAAGTGCGCCATGTCGTCGGCCCGCTTCGTGCCGAGCCCCTGGGCGGGAAGCTCATCGGCCGACCAGAACGTTCCGTCGAAGAACACGCAATCGGCGTCTTCGATGGCCTTGCCCACGATGGGCGTCAGGCCGCCCGCGGCAGGAAAGTAGGCGAGACGGCGGCCGGTGGCTGCGTCGCGAATCCGGAGGCCGATATTGTCTTCCGGGTCGCCGGCGCCCTGGCCCTCGAGATGAATGGGTAGTTTCCCCGGCACCGGGACCGCCTCGATCCAGAGCCCGCCGCCGCTCCCGTTGGTGCCCGTCAGCTCGCTCTCGGAGCCGAGGGCGAGCGGGCGCCACGTGACCTGCGTGGGAAATCGCTGGAGCGTGCGGTACAGCGCATTGCCTTGGGTGAATCCCCGGCGAACGCGCTCGGTCGCGTAGACCACGAGCGGGTAGGATTCGCGCAACGAAAGCAGGCCGAGGGTGTGGTCGAGATCGCCGTTGGTGAGGACGATGGCGTGGATGGGCGAGTGCCGCGGCCCCTGCGGATGGAGACCAGCAAAGCCCTCGATCTGCTCGCGGATTTCCGGGGAGGCGTTGAGCAGGAACCAGCCACCGTCCCGAGCGCTGATCGCGACGGACTCTTGTCGGCGTGGCGTGGCCGGAATGGTGCCGGCGCGCACGCCGCGGCAGTTCGGGCAGCCGCAGTTCCATTGCGGAAAACCGCCGCCGGCCGCCGAACCCAGCACCCGGATGCGCACGATGAAGTCCCCGTAGACGCGACAGCCCCTCGATCGGCCGGTGGCCGGGCGAGGGGCTGCGAGGTCTGCTCGGGCGGCCGCTTCCTAGAAGCGGTCGTCCTGTTCCCGGTCGAAGTCGTCCTGGTAGGAGTTGATCTCGGCGTCCATTTTCACTTCGATGAAGTCCGGTGCTTCCCAGGTCATGGCGGTCACCTCCGCTGATAGGGCGTCAAGGCCATGTCTTTCGTGGGCAGATACTATCCAAAGCGTGGGGCGGGCGTCAAGGCGATACGGCCCGGAGCCGTCCCGGGGCCGGTCGTGGCGCGCAGGGCTCACTACCCCTGCGCGCCCTTGCCACTCAGGCTTGGCCGTTGACTCGCCTGGCTCTATCGAGGCGGCGGGGGAGGCGGCGGGATGTAGGCGCCGCTGGGCACCCACACCCAGTAGTACGGAGACGCGGCCGTGCCGTTGCCGTAGAGCTGGTACTGGCCACCTGGCTGGACCACGCTCGCGCTGCTAATAGGAAGCGACGGCGGAGGCGGCATGGTGGTTTCTACGTTCGCTCCCGTGGGCACCCACACCCAGTAGTACGGCGAGGTGGTCGACCCGTTCCCGCGAAGCTGATAGCGTCCCCCCTGGAACGCCACCGACGAATTGGAAGTATCCGCGGGTGGCGCGGGGGCCGTCACTCCCGTCGGTACCCACACCCAAAAATAGGGCGCGGCGGTCGTTCCGTTCCCGTAGAGGCGATATTGTCCGTTCGAATACGACACCGTTTGAGTCGCCGGGCTCGTGCCCGTCACGACCCCGCCCTCCTGAGACGTGGTGCAGGCCCCGAGGAGACCGACCATGAGGACGAGCACTACCGTCCAGCACGCGCTGATCCGCCAAGCCTGATAGGACATGATTGACTTCCTCCTGGACGGATATCCAGCATTCCTCATGCCACCGAAGCGGCAGAGAGAAGAAGATGGTCAGCGAACTCGAAATCGAGTCTGCTGACGAGGGAGTGGAACGAGGGACGTCAGAGCTCAGCCCGTTTCTACCGGGTCATTGCTTCCGCATGGACACCCTCACATCTTGTGTGACGGTGTCGTCCGGCCGTGATCAGCGCGCGCCCGTCGGAGGCGGCTGGAAGCCGAAGCGACCCAGCACCGCTCGGCCCTGCGGCCCGCCGAGGAGATCGAGGAAGGCTTTTCCGAGTGCCGACTGCCTGGACGCCGCCACCACCGCTCCGGGATACACGACCGGGCGATAGCTGTCCTCGGATGGACGGAAGGTCTCCTTCACTCCCTGGGCGCGGGTGGCGGCATCCGTGGTGTAGACGAAGCCGGCTTCGACCTCGCCACGTGCGACGTAGTCGAGCACCTGCCGGACGTTCTCCGCGAACACGAGCTTCGGGTGCAGACGCGCCCAGAGGCCGAGCGCGCGCAGGCTCTCCTCGGCGTACTGCCCTGCCGGCACGGTCTTGGGATTGCCGATGGCCACGCGGCCCACGCGCGCCTCGAGCAGATCGGTCGCCCTCGCGATGTCGACCTTCGAGTCCGACGGCTTGATCACGGTGAGCAGAGTACGGGCAAACGCTCGTCGGGACGCGACGACGATGAGGCCCTGCTTTTCCAGCTCGTCCATCTGCCGCTGCGCGGCCGAGAGGAAGACATCGATGGGAGCGCCCGCCTCGATCTGTTTCTGGAGATCGCCGGAGGCGCCGAAGTTGTAGCGCAGCGTCACTCCGGGGTGCGCGGCCGTGAAGGTGCGCCCAAGCTCCTCCGTCACGTCCTTCAGGCTGACCGCGACGGACAGGGTCAGATCCTGTGCGCGCACGCCGGTCGCGGCGAGCAGCACCACCGCGAGAGCCACCGCGAGATTCCTGGTCAACCTCATCCCCCTCCTGATACTCCCTTCGATCGCGATACGATCGGCTGGCCGGGCAGCTCGATGCGTATGGTGAGCTTCGCCACGGGTGGAGCGTATCACCCACGGAAGCGCTGGAGAACCCACGCGCGATCCACTCATGAGGACATCACGCGCGGAGAGCCTGACGAAGGCCGTGTGGAGGCGCGATCGAGGATGGGGGCTCCTCCCCGGCGTACAGATTCAGGCCGAGGCTGACCCGATCGAGCTGCGCGTTTGACCTGCCCTCGACGATCTGGCACGATCGGCGCGGAGAGCAGTAGCTCATCGTAGTCCCGGAGGACGACATGACGGTCGAGGAGAAGCTGAGGGGGCTGGGGCTGACGGTGCCGAGCCTCGAGGATCTGTACCGGACCAATGCCTCGGGCGCCCACTACATCTCGCATTTCCCCGTGCAGAACATGCTCCACCTCTCCGGCACCGTGCCCATCAAGGATGGCAAGCTCTATCTCCCCGGAGTCGTGGGGGAGCACCTCACCCTCGAGCAGGGCTACGAGGCCGCCCGCTACTGCACGCTCACCACGCTGGCCGCGGTGAAGTACGCGCTGGGCGATCTCGATCGCGTGCAGCAGATCGTCCACCTCACCGGCTTCGTGAACTCGGCGCCCGGCTTCAACGATCAGCCCCGGGTGATCAACGGCGCGGCCGACCTGCTCGTGGAGATCTACGGCGATCGGGGCAAGCCGACTCGCGCGGCCATCGGCTGCCGCGGGCTCGGCGGTAACGCGTCGGTCGAGATCATCGTCCAGCTGCTCTTCTCGGGATCCGATGTGCGCCCGCCGCTGGCGCGGGATCACTTCGCCAAGTAACCTTCCCCGGACGCCGAACGGAGAAATCCCTAATGGAGCTCGACCCTCAGGCCATCGGCATCACCGCGTCGTACAAGCTGCTCATCGGCTGCGTCGTCCCGCGTCCCATCGCCTGGGTGTCGACCATGGCCGCCGACGGCGTGCCCAACCTGGCCCCCTTCAGCTTCTTCATGGGCGTGTGCAACGATCCGCCCACCATCGCCTTCTCGTCGGGCCGGCGCGAGAGCGGGAAGAAAGACACCGTGCACAACCTCGAGCACACGGGCGACTTCGTGGTGAACGTGGTCGACGATGCCCATGCCGAGGCGATGAACGCCACCTCGGGCGAGTACCCTCCGGAGATCGACGAGTTCGCGCTGGCCGGGCTCGAGATGGCGCCGGGGGCCATGGTGCGCTCGCCGCGGCTCCTCAGTGCGCCGATCAGCATGGAATGCAAAGTCGCCCAGATCGTGCCCGCGGGCCGCGGCCCGCACAGCGTGGTGTTCGGCGAGATCGTCTACTTCCACGTGCGCGACGACGTCTACGACGTCACGACCGGCCGCGTCGACATCCGCCGCCTCCAGCCGGTGAGCCGCCTCGCCGGCAACCAGTATTCGCACATCCACGACATTTTCGAGATGAAGCGACCGAACGAGAACTACAAAGGCTAGGGAGGGAACCGTGGCCCCGAGCATCGTCACCCCCGAGCGGTTCGGCAAGGGCATGACCTTCGACGAGTACGTGAAGTACACGAGCAGCCAGGAGAACCTCGCTCGCGAGGCCTTCGGCGGCTATTTCCCCGACGGCGGATCGTTCAGCGCTCCCCGCAAGGACAACAGCGCGGTATTCCGCGACCGCTACGCGAGGACGCGGCTCAGCGACGACCAGACGGCCGCCATCAAGTGGCTGGCCGCTCAACCGGGCGGCCCCGCGAAAATCCTCGTGATCTCGGAGGACTGGTCGTCGGATTGCCGTCGTGACGTGCCGATCTTCGCTCGGCTGGCCGAGGCGGGTGGGCTCGAGCTCCGCATCTTCAACCGCGATGGCAAGAAGATCCTCGGAACGAGAACGCCCGATCCGGCCGGCGCCCCTGACGCCAACCACGACCTCATGCTCGAGTTCTTGAACAAGAAGAACGGCGGGGAGTGGGCGTCGGTGCCGGTGGCTGTCTTCTACACCAAGGACTTCAAGGAGCTGCACCGCTACCTCGAGTACCCCGCCATCTACAACAAGGACGGCATCCGCGGCCGCCAGCAGGCGGCGCGGCCCGGCGAGAGCGCGGAGCAGACGAAAGAGCGCGCCATGCGCGAGTTCGGGGCGCTGCAGGCTTCACCCTTCTTCGATGTCTGGGCCTCCGCGGCCGTCGCCGAGATCTTGAGCGCGCTCCACGAGAAGCTGGTCGTCGGCGACAGGTAGGGTCGGCCGGCTCAGGAGCGACTGATCCGGTCGGCGAGCTGTCGCGCCCATTGCATGGGCGCGTCGGACATGACGAGCTTCTCCGCGGAGGTCTGACCGAAGGTGCGGGTGGCGTCGATGCCGAGCTTGGCCGTGAGCCCGTCCGGGCTGGCCGAGGGATCCAGGATGGCGCCCAGGCTCCCCTCGATCACGAGCAGATCGCGATCGGCCTGCATGCGGGTGGCCATGGCCCACAGCACGTCCGACTCGTCGAAGACGTCGATGTCGTCGTCCACGATGACCACCAGCTTGAGGTAGTGATCCACTCCCAGCACCACCGAGATGGCGTGCTTGGCCTCCCCCGGCCGCGTCTGCTTGATCGACACGTAGGCGGTGAAGGACGCGCCGCCCGAGGTGGGCACGTGCACCGCGCGTACGCCGGGCACCACGCGGCGAAGCGCGTTGCGAATCTCCGCCTCGCGCAGGACACCCAGGGGGAGGATGTGATCGGGCGCGCGGCCGGAGGCGATGGAGTGAAACCACGCGCCTGCCCGCGCCACCACCGCGCGGGCCACGAAGACATTGTCCGTGCTGCGCCGCGAGAAGTAGCCGGTGAACTCGCCGAAGGGGCCCTCGGGCTCGCGCTCGCCGGCCACGATCTCGCCCTCGATGACGATCTCCGCCCAGGCGGGGACGTCGAGGTCGATCGTCTCCGCGCGCCGGAGCTGCATCGGCTCGCCGAAGAGCCCGCCCACGACCTCGAACTTCGAGATCTCGGGCGCGGGATAGGAGAGCGATCCCATGCCGACGGCGGGGTGGAGGCCGAGGGCGATGGCGCAGGGGAGGCTCTGTCCCGCCTGCTCCGCCCGCTGCTGGAAATCGAACATGCGCCGCCGCGAGTGCAGGCTCACGCCGAGACGGTTCCGGCCCTTCACCTGGAAGCGGTGAAAGCCCGCGGTGGACACGCCGGTGGCCGGGTCGCGAGCGATGAGAAGCCCGGCCGTCAGATAGGGCCCGCCGTCTCCCGGGAAGTAGGTGGGGATGGGCAGAGCGCCGAGATCGGCCGCCTCGCCGCGGCGCACGTCGACCGGGAAGGGTGCGCGGGCGAGCACCACGGGCTTCACCGGCTCCTTGAGGCGGGCGGCATAGCTCTCGGGCAACTCCGTCTCGCCGACGCCCAGCGCGGTGGCCAGCCCCTTCCGGCTCGCCATGACGTTCGAGATCACGGGAATCGAGTGGCCGCGAACCTGCTCGAAGAGGAGCACGGGGAAGCGGCGCCGTCGCTCGAGCTCGAGAGCGAGCGCCTGCATCTGATAGGCGAGATCCACCGGCTCGGTGATGCGCACGACCTCGCCGGGATGCGTACGGTCCAGCAGCGAAATAAAGCCTCGGAGGCTTTGATAGGCGACATCGTCACTCATCGCGTTCCTCGCTGGTTCAGGCGTCTCGGCTCGACTTCGCTCAAGAGAGCTGAATCATACGCCAATTCCCCGCGGGGGTACCCTTAGGCTGGTTCCGGCCTCATCGCCTAGACTGGAAGGGTGAGGACACCTCTCGCGTGGTCGCTCGTGGCGTGCCTGCTCACGTTCGCCGTCCTGGAGGGGCGTAGCCCCGCGTCGGCGGACGGGGGCTCGCCGTCCCGGGACACGCCGCGGCACTACGCCCAAGCGGCCGGTCCCCCCGATCGCGCAGAGATCGGGAGCGCGGCCACCCTCGTGCCCTTCGGTACCATGACGGCCATTATCGTGTGGCGCACCCCCGAGGCGATGCAAGACGGCATCGCCCTCGCCCGCGCCAATGCCCCCGCCATCGAGGTGTATCCGCTCGTGAGCTGCATCGCCGAGACGGGCGCGAAGATCGTCATCGTGGACCACGGGGCATGGGACAAGCACTACGTGATCAGCGTCACCGACGGGCCCCACGCCGGCTGCCGCGGCACGGTGCTGAACCTGAACGTGCGACGCTAGTCCTGTCCGTCGTGGCGTGCCTTCGCGCGCCATCGTATACTTCCGCCGTGCCGCGCCTCGCCGGAGTGAAAATGCTCGCCACCGTGTGTCTCGTCCTCGGTCTGGCCGGCTGTCGCGCTTCGACCGCGGGCGGCACTGGTCCGACCGATCAGAGCTCGCCCGGGACAGGCAAGACGCTCGCCATCGTGGGGGCCCGGATCTACGCCGCGCCCACCGATCCGCCCATCACGGACGGCGTGGTGGTCATGACCGGGGCCACCATCAGCGCGGTGGGGCGGCGCGATCAGGTTCGTGTGCCGGGCCGGGCCACCGTCCTCGACGGCACCGGGCTCACCGTGACCGCGGGATTCTGGAACGCTCACGTGCACTTCACCGGCGCCAGGTTCGAATCCGCCGCCTCCCGGCCGGCGGCCGAGGTCGCCGCGAGCCTGCGGGCCATGCTGACCCGCTGGGGCGTCGTCAATGCCGTGGACACGGGATCCCGGGCGGAGAACACGCTGGCGCTGCGGCGCCGGATCGACGAGGGAGAGATTCCGGGGCCGCGCATCATGATCATGGGAGGAGGCTTCGTGCCCGTGGGGGGCAGCCCCTTCTATGTGCTGCCCGCGCGCCTGCCCGAGCTCGCCGATCCCGAGCGTGCCACCGTCCTCGTGGGGCGGCTGCTCGAAAACCCCGGCATCGACGGGGTCAAGCTCTTCACCGGCTCCTGGGCGACGAAGGACTCCATTGTCGTGATGTCCACCGATGTCGTGCGGGCCGCCGTCGAAGTGGCGCACCGTCGCGGGAAGCCGGTGTTCGCTCATCCCTCCAACAATGCCGGCGCCCTCGCCGCGCTCGAGGGTGGCGTGGACGTGCTCGCCCACACCTTCCCGTCGGGACCAGGGTGGGACCCTGCGCTGCCCCGTCGCATGCGCGAGGCGAACATGGCCATGGTGCCGACCCTCAGGCTCTGGCCGTGGGAGCTGGGGCGGTACGGCGTGCCCGCGGTGGCCATCCAGAGAACGCAGGCGAATGCCGAGGCGCAGGTGCGCGCATTCGTGGAGGAGGGCGGCCAGCTCATTTTCGGCACCGACGTCGGCTACGTGACCGACGACGACCCGACCGACGAGTATGTCTTGCTCCAGCGCGCGGGCCTCGGATTCGCCGCGATCCTCACCACCCTGACTACGGCGCCGGCCACGCGCTTCCACGGGGGAGCCGGCGCGGGAGTGATCGCGGGCGGGAGCCCCGCCGATCTGGTCGTCCTCGACGGTGATCCCGCGGCGGAGATACGGGCGCTCGCCCGCGTCCGCTACACGATACGGGGCGGGCAGGTCATCTACGAGCGCGCGCAGTGAGCCGGCCTGAGCCGACACGATGGAGGCGGTCATGAACGTTCCGCGATTCGGGCTGAACCGGTTCGATTCCCGGTCGGTGGATATCTTCGCGGCGGATGTCCGGCGTGCGGAGGACCTGGGCTGGGACGCCGCGCTGCAGCCGGATTCGCAGCTCCGGCGCCGCGACACCTATGTGCTGCTCGCCGCCGCGGCCAAGGCGACCGAGCGCATCACCCTCGGGCCGCTCCTCGCGAATCCCGTCAACCGGCATCCGAGCGTCACCGCGTCTTCCATCGCCACCATCGACGAGCTGGCGCCCGGCCGTACCATCATGGGCTGGGGCGTGGGTGACACGGCGGTGAGGCTGGCGGGGTTGCGGCCCGCCCGCGTGAAGGAGCTGGAGGCGGGCACGCGACTTATGCGCGCGCTGCTCGATGGAGAATCAGTGGAGGTGGGCGCCGAGCGGCCGGCGAGCCTGCCCCATCACCGGCCCGTGCCGATCTGGATAGCCGCGGGTGGTCCGCGGACGCTCCGCATGGCCGGCGGAGTCGCCGACGGAGTGTTCATCCGCGTGGGGACGCATCCGGCGAATATCGCCACGGCCGTGGAGGCGATCCGGGCCGGCGCCACGGAGGCGGGACGCGATCCGGCGTCGGTCCGGCTGGGCGCGGTGTTCCACACCGTGCTCGTGGACGAGCCCGGCTCCGCCCTCACCATGGCCAAGTCCATGGCGGCCGGCTACTACGAGTATTCGCCCGCCCTCTTCGATCCGCCGCGCCTCGAGTGGACGGGCCCCAGCCCGGAGACGCTGAAGCGGGAGGGGCAGGTCTTCCCGGATTTTCATCACGCACCCGATCTCGAGGCGAGTGGCCGCGTCGTGGACTTCCTGCCCACGAGCGCGGCCGACGCGTTCAGCCTGCGCGGTGGACCGGCCGAGGTCGCGGATCAGCTCATCGAGACGCTCCGCCGGGCCCCCGCGGAGTTCGACTACGTGGTCCTGCATCCGATCCCCAACCCGCCCTCGCCCGACGATCTCGAGCGCGGCTATACCGCGCGCGTGGCGCACGAGGTGCTCCCACGGGTGCGGTTCGCCCTGCAGCAGAGCTAGCCCGCCTCCCCGATGTGCGGGCGCTATACGCAAACCTCCGCCTTCGACGAGCTCGCCCTGCGATTCGGGATCACCGTCGAGGACGAGGACCACGAAGCTCTGACCCCGCGCTACAACACGGCGCCGTCGCTGAGCGTGCCCGTGGTGGTCGCCACCGCGGGCGGCCGCCGCCTCGTCATGGCCCGCTGGGGCTTCCGCCCCGCCTGGATGAAGGGGAGCACGCCGGCGCCCATCAATGCCAAGGCGGAGACGCTCGCCACGAGCCGGATGTTCCAGGACACCCTCGCGCGCGGCCGCTGCCTCGTGCCCGCCGATGGCTTCTACGAGTGGAAAGCCGTGCCGGGACAGAAGCGCAAGCAGCCCTACTACGTGAAGGTCAGGGACGGCCTCTTCGCGTTCGCCGGCCTCTGGACGCCCTCGGCGGGCGCGGGCCTTCCGCCCACCTGCGCCATCATCACCACCGCGCCGAACGAGCTGCTCGCGGAGATCCACAACCGGATGCCCGCCATACTGGAGCGTTCCGACGAAGAGCGCTGGCTCGACCCGCGGGTGACGAATACCGCGGACCTGCTGGCGTGTTTGCGCCCGCTGGCCGCCGAGCGCATGGAGGCGTATGCCGTGTCCGCCCTCGTGTCCTCGCCGGGCAATGAGGGGCCGGAGCTCGTCGAGCCGCTCAGCCGATAACGCGGATCGTCGACGTGTTGTGCATCAGCTCGAGGTAGCTCTGCTCCTTCACCCAATCCGCCTGGGCGTGGGCAAGGCTAAACTAGCCGAGGGCCTCTGCTACACTAGGGCCCATGGCCAACGAGGGACCGAAGAGCTCGTTCGAGCTGGCGATGGAGCGCCTCCGCCAGAAGGACAAGGAGGCGAGCGTCGACGAACACCCGCTCACCGAGGAGCAGAAGGCCGCCATCGCCGACGTCCGCCAGTTCCACACCGCCAAGATTGCCGAGCTGGACATCCTGCACCAGGCCGCCCTCGCCGGCGCCGCGTCCCACGAGGAGATCGAGCGGTTGAACGACAATCTCCGCCGCGACAAAGAGCGGCTGGCCGGCGAGCGGGACCGCAAGATAGCCCAGATCAGGAGCACGCAGTCCTCGTAGTGGTGGCGTCGCCTCGTCGGCCCGTCGACCGGATCCGATGCTGAAGCGGGCGGGTCCTCGTGGGGTGTTCCGGGTCGTCATGGCCGCCGTTCTCCTGCTGG
>Ga0137375_10000446_pt1 | contig 44229 bp, 27 predicted proteins | sample SagtaG_24_FD_104936 | JGI IMG/M metagenome (GOLD analysis project Ga0137375, IMG submission 104936) | Vadose zone soil microbial communities from Sagehorn Ranch, Mendocino, California, USA - Sage1_R_113_16 metaG | ecosystem: Environmental > Terrestrial > Soil > Vadose zone | place: USA... | reverse complement strand
CGCCGGAAAGCCTCGGTGAGGCCGCTCACCTCGATCGGGTCGCCCAGCGGCGTGCCGGTGCCGTGGGCCTCGATGTAGCCCACGGAACCGGCCGGCGCGCCCGCCTGGCGCCAGGCGGACTCGACGACCTCGGCCTGGGCCTCCGGCTTCGGCGCGGTCAGCGAAGCCGCCTGCCCGCCGTGGTTCACCGCCGTGCCCCGGACCAGGCCGTAGATCGCGTCCCCATCGTCCAGCGCCCGGGCGAGGGGTTTGAGCAACAGCATCACCCCGCCTTCTCCACGCACGTAGCCGTCCGCGGCGGCGTCGAACGTCCGGCACCTCCCGGTGGGCGACAGCATGCCCGCCTGGTGGTAGGAGATGCTGATCGTCGGGCTGCAGAGGAGGTTGACCCCGCCCACCAGGGCCGCTTCGCAATCCCCGCGCCGCAGGGCGGTCACCGCCTCGTGCAGGGCGACGAGGGAGCTCGAGCAGGCGGTGTCGACCGTCAGGCTCGGCCCCTTGAAGTCATGGAAGTAGGAGAGGCGGTTGGCGAGCATGGCATAGGCGGTGCCCGACCCGACGTAGGCCTCGGCCGACTCGGCGGCGGCGACCAGGACGTCGCGGTAGTCGCTCTGGCAGACGCCCACGAAGACGCCGATCTTGCGCCCCGCCAGCTCGGACGGCCGGTGCCCCGCGTCCTCCAGCACCTCCCAGCTCAGCTCGAGCAGCAGGCGCTGCTGCGGGTCCATCAGCTCGGCTTCCCGGGGCGAGATGCGGAAGAACCGCGCGTCGAGCTCGTCGATCCTCTCCAGGAACCCGCCCTGATCGATCCCCTTGTGCCTCCCCTCGACGTCGATGAAGGACGGCCACTCCCAGCGGCCCGGCGGCAGCGGGCCGATGCCGTCCCCGCCGCGCTCGAGGAGGTTCCAGAAAGCCTCCGGCGACGCGGCGCCGCCGGCGAGCCGGCAAGCGGCCCCGACGATGGCGATGGCATCCTGCCCGGCCGCGGAGTCGATCGTGAGATGAGCCGGCGCGGCCGCCGGAAGCTCCCGCGCCGCCTCCCCGGGCGGCAGCTCGCCGAGCCGGCTGTCGGAGACCAGCGGCTCCAGGGCCTGGACGATCTTTTCCTGCGTCGCGTGCTCGAACAGGAACGCGGGGGGAAGCTTCACCCCGAACCGCCCCCGCAGAGACGACTTCAATTCGACCAGCTCGATCGAATCCAGCCCCATCTCCATCAGGGGACGCCGCGCGGAGTAGGCGGCGGCGCGCTCGTCGCCGAGGAGACCGAGAATGTCCTGCTCGACGTGCCTGCCGATGATCCCGATCTTCTCCGGATGCGGCTCCGGGCGCGCCGCCTCGGCCCCGAGGGCGTCGCCGCCGGCCGCGCAGAGCATCACGCTCTGGCTGTGCTCGGCGTCCAGGCTCTGCGTCGGCAGCACGAACGGCTCGACGAAGGTGAAGCCGGCGCGCTCCAGGACCCTCCTCCACCGCGGCACGTCGAGCAGGCAGCTGTCGCGCAGCCGCCGGTCCGGGTCCTCGAACAGCCAGTAGCCGTGCAGCAGGGCGCCGCTGAAGAAGAGGCAGTCCTTGACCGCCGTGAACTCGTTCAGCACCAGGAGGCCTCCCGGCTTCAACAGCTTCCTTGTCTGTCCTAGCGTGATTTCGACGTCTCTAGTATCATGCAAAACATTGGCGGCGGCGACGATGTCGAAGCTGTGGAGGTCGAATCCTTGCCGAGGCAGATCCTTCTCGATGTTCAGCGTCCGGTAGTCGAGCCACGGGTATGGCTCCGCGAAGCGCCGCCTGGCATGGCGCAGGAAGGACTGCGAGATGTCCGTGAAGCAGAGCTCGACGGCGTCCGCAAGCGGCTTGAGCGCCTCGAGGATCGCCGCGGTCGTGCCGCCGGTGCCCGCCCCGATCTCGACGATGCGGACCTTCGGCGCGCCGGCCCCGGCGAGCCGTCGCACGGCCGCGCCGCGCACCGCCTCGGCGACGAGGCGATTGAAATAGTCCGCGACCACATCGCCGCGGAACACCTCCGCGAAGACGTCCATGCCGTCCTGGAACAGGACGTCGGCGGCGTCGACCCGGCCGGTGAGGATCTCGTCGAAGCGGCCCAGGCAGCACGCCATGAAGCCGAAGAGGCCGGCGCAGGCCGGATACCGCTTCACGAACCTCTTCCTGAACGCGGCGACCTGCTCCTCGATGGGATCGAGGCTGTCGAGAGCGCCCGCGCGCACCTTCTCCGTGGCCGTGACGACCTGCCCGTCGACGGTGACGAACCCCTGCTCTTCCAGCCGCCGGATCAGCGCCGCGAAATAGCGCCCGTACTTCGGCGCGATGCCCAGACGCAGCGCGAGCTCGCCCAGCTCGCAGGCCTCTCCCGGCTCGCGCAGCGCGCCCATCTTCTGCAGGATCGCGAGCACCCACCGGAACGCAAAGCCGCCCAGCTCGCGCTCCGCGCGGCGCGGGTCGTCCTTTTTCGCGAACGGGTACACAGCTGCCTGGGCGGCCACATCCCGGGCCACCGAGCGCGCGACCGTCCCCTCACGGCCGTCAGCGTGTCCTGGCTTCGACATTCTGGGTGTCCTTTCTCATGGAAGCGGGTGGCCCCCGCGGGCGGGCGGGCTGGATCGCGGACTGCACCACACCCGGCTGCACGCGGGCGGGCACGACGGGCGCCGAAACCCTCAAAGGCGTGAGCAGCAGGCCGGGGCCGGCCGGCTGGAACAGCGCCGGAGCCGGCGTGATGGTGGCGGGCTTGTGCGGCGCCTTGGCGCCGTGCGGAGCGGGCATCCTGTGCGGATGGTGCGCCAGGTGGGGATGACCGTGCGCCGCGAAAAAGAAGTGATGGTGATAGAAGGAGTGCCCGCCCACCAGGTGCTCGTGGCCGCAGGAGACCCGCTCCAGGCCCACGGACATCAGCCCGGTGAGGCCGAGCAACATCCCCGCCCATCCGAAGGCACGGAAGGATCGCTCTCGGCGGCTCCGAATCACACCTGCCATGACAAGCCTGTTCCCTGCATCACTGACAGAAAAAGTGCGGCCAGGCCGGCAAACCGGGTCAAACCGGGCCCAGCCCGCCCTTCGCCACGTCCGCATCGAAGACGCCGGTCAAGACCCGGCCCTCGCTCTTGACCTGCACCCACAGCCGGTAACGGCCGGGCTGCGGGAACTCGTACGGGAAGGAGAGGACGGTCCCGCCGCCGGTCCCCCCGGAAGCGGAGTGATCCATCCCCGGCATCGCCGCACGAGCGGCCTTCGCCGGGCCGTCCGCGCTCCTCGCGAAGACCTCCTGCGCCGCCATGTTGACGGTGCCCATCGGGTGCAGGTGGATGAACACCTGGCCGTCGTCGCGGGTGATCGCGGCATGGCTCGACATCCCCATGTACGGCTCGAGCCGGGCGGAGCGTCCATCCGGGCCGCGGACCTCGAAGCGCAGCGTGGTCTCCCGGTTGGCCACCAGCGGCTCCTGGTGCCAGAGCATGGTTCCGCCGTCCGCGAGCCGGCTGAGCTTCGGACCGGCCGCCGTGGCGGTCTGGCGGAGCGGCTCGGACGTGTACCAGGAGTCGTCCGGGTCCAGGGCGATTCCGCCCTGCGCCGCGGCAGGGATCACCACGCGGCCCACCAGGGTCTGCGCGAAGCCGTTCTCGTCGACGATGTCGCTGTAGACCCGGTACGTCCCGGCCGGCAGCGGCGGGAGGGTCGCCCGGAAGCTCTTCTGCCCCTTGTCCCGGGCCACCGGATGCAGGTGCGCGAAGGCATCGAGGCCGGGCTCGCGCAACACGAACATGTGCATCAGCTTGCCGTGGTCCGGCACGAGCGGCACCCAGCCCTTGGCGCTCGGGTCGTCGATCGCCAGGGCGAGCACGGGCCGGCCGGCTTCGATCCGCGTCTCGGCGTGCAGGCCGAACGGCTTGAAGAGCCTCTTCCGCACCTGCCGGTCGACGCCGTTCCACCAGGCGTTGCCCCCCAGGACGACCCCGGCGAACAGGAGGGCCGTGAGCGCCGCGGCCACCCGCGCCCGGTTGCGGCGCCGGCTGTCGATCGTCTCCCCGGGCGGGAGCGACGCCTCGCGCACCGCGACGGCGATGATCGAGACCGCCCCGACGATCAGGAAGAGCCCCAGCGCCGCCAGCAACGCTCCCAGTCCCTTGTCCATGCCGAGGACCTGACTGCGGACCGCGGGCACCGGCACCAGCACCGCCCCTTCGCCGCCGGCCCCCTGGACATGGACCCGGATGCTGAAGGAGCCGCTGCTCATCAACCAGAGCGCTCCGCTCCACACATCCGGCGCTCCGGGGACCGGCTGCGCCGGATCCGGCGCCGGAGCGCCCCTGAGACCGGATTTGTACTGCAGCGGCTGGATGGTGACCTGGTCGGCCTTGCCGCCGTCGCGGAGGCGCACGGTGATCTCCGCGAGCCCCGGGATCACCACCGGCGGGCGGATGATGACCCGCACCGGATACGGCCCGGCGTCGCCGTCGTAGAAGACGTTCGGGCTGCCCACGTGCGCCCGCGCCGGAGCGGCTGCCGGTCCGAGGAGCAGCACGGCGCAGGCCGGCACGAGGAGCCGGAGCACCCGCCTCATCGCCGCACCTTCGACATCCACTGCCCCCACCAGAGGCCGGCGCGGGCGGAGAGGAACGACCACACCACGGCGAGTCCGAAGATCGGCGCCGTCATCGGATCGTCCTTCGGCCACCAGAACTGGAAGTGGTGCGCACCGGGGTGGTCGAGATAGGAGTAGAAGCGGTCCCCGGCGAAGAACCAGTTGCGCGCGCCCGGCGAGAGCTGGAAGATGGCGAAATACCAGTGGATCACGAAGAAGAGGACGAAGAACGCCACGCCGATCAACGCCGCGTCGAGCCAGCCCGCCCGCTTCCCCTCGCGGCGCTGGAGAAAGAAATCGATCGCCAGGGCGGGGACGACCAGCAACAGCGGGAAGGGCAGCGACGCCATGTGGGTGATCTGCATGTTGACCGGCCCGAGCCGGGGATGCGCCGGGAACAGCGGCAGGGTCCAGACCATCGCGCCGACCGCCAGCATGTAGACCGCCGAGGTGATCGTGGCCGCCCAGCGCAGGCGGGACGAGCGCGCGAAGGAGACGAGCAGGAACGGGAGATAGGTGGCGAACGTCTGATAGAAGAAGCCGCCGTGGCGGCGGTTCGGCTGGACGATGTGGACCGGGATGAGGAGCGCCAACAAGAGCCCCGCCGTGATCAGATGGGCGATGCCCAACCGCAGCATGTCGCCGGCCGCCGCCCGGTTCTGGTAGGACAGGGCGACGAGCATGGCGCCGAGCAGGATGCAGAAGATGCCGGTGAGCAGCAGGAAGTGGGGCGGCGACAGGGCCCCGACGTCCAGGCCGTAGGCGTTGTGCCACCAGTTGTCGAAAGGCGCCGAGGCGAGCATGGCGAACGAGCCCCAGATCGCCACCCAGGAGCCGAACGGCGCATGGAACCCCCAGAAGCGGACCGTCGCCTCGCGCTCCGCCGCGCTGCCCCTGAAGGTCGTCTTGAGCGCCAGCAGGCCGCTCGAGAGACCGGCCAGCAGCCCGCCGAGATAGGCCGCCGCGTGCGGCGGCGACCAGAAGGTGTCGCGGCCGATCGACACATGCCACGAGACGTCCCAGAGGACTCCGACCAGGATGCTCGCCGCGCCGGCGAGCATCGCGACCAGATACCAGGGCAGGCTGGCGCTCTCGACCCGCGGACGGGCGACAGCGGTGTGGACGACGGACTCCATGGCTCTTCTCCTCTCCGCGCCCTATCTGAGCGCTTCGGCCGGCTTGAGCTTCGCGGCCCGACGCGCCGGCAGGAGCCCGCCGAGAAGCCCGGTCGCGAGAGATGCGCCGACCGCGACGGTCAGCACCAGGAGCGACGGGTTCTCCTGCTTGATGCCCAGCTTCTGCGAGAGGAGCGGGGCCGCCACCGCCGTGATGCCGAGCTGCGCCAGCAGGATGCCGACGAGAGAGGCGAGCACGGCGACGATCAGGACCTCGAGCAGGACCTGGGTCTGCAGGTCCCGGGAACGAGCTCCCATGGCCTTGCGCAACCCGATCTCCTGGGTCCGCCCCTTGATGCTGATCTGCATGATGCTCAAGATGACCAGGGCCGAGATCAGGAAGGCCGTCCCTGCGATGAGGGGAATGAAGATATTGAAGGTCCGGAACGACCGCTGGAACATCCGGTGCATGAGAACCGAGGTGATCACGGCGAAGTCGTCTTTCTGCCCTTCGCCGATCTGGTGCCGCTCGCGCAGGATCCGGGTGATCTCCTCGCTGGTCGACTCGACGCGGCTCTGGTCGTCGAGCAGGAACGTCACCCCGGAGACGTAGGTCACCCGGAGAATCTGGTCCATCAGGGTCGTGTACGGCACCTGGATGGCGTTGTCCTGGTCGTTGCCGTGGACGTCGACGCCGACGGCTTCGAGAACGCCCTTCACCTGGAAGGGCACATTGTCGATGAAGATCTCCGCCCCGAGCGGAGACTCCCCGGGGAACAGCTTCGCGGCGGTCGTCGCGCCGATCAGCGCGACGTGCGCCCGGTCGCGGATGTCTTCGGCGCTGAAATACTCCCCTTCCTGCACCGACTGTCCGCGCACGCTCTCCGCCTGGTCCGAATATCCCGCGACGTTGACGAGCAGGCTGTTGCCCGCGCGCTTGACGTCGCGCGAGCCGCCGAAGAGGACCGGATCCCATTCCTTGATCCCGGTCGAGCCGATGATCGTCTCCACGTCCGCCAGCCGGAGGGTGTTGCGCGAGCCCCCGCCGCTCATCGGTCCGCTCCCCCCCATCACCACGATGCCGTTCGACGGATAGGCGTGCTCGATGAAGGCCAGGAACCTCGCCTTTACGCTGTCGATGACCGTCAGCAGCAGCACCGTCGCGAGGACGGCGATCATGATGCCGAGCCCCATGAACAGGGTCTTCGCCTTGTAGCGCCAGAGGCGCGCGAAGACCGAGCGGACCAGCAGGGAGAGGTTCACTCGACACCTCCGGCGGCCCGGCCATTGGGCTCATCCGCCTCGACCGCGCCGTCGCGGATGCGGATGATCCGGTCGGTCTCGCGCGCGACGTCCTGGTCGTGCGTGATCACGACGACCGTCGTGCCCTTCGCATTGAGCGTCTTGAGCAGCTCGATGATCTCGCCCGAGGCGACGGAGTCGAGGTTTCCCGTCGGCTCGTCGGCGAGCAGGACGGAGGGCTCGTTGACGATGGCGCGGGCGATCGCGACGCGCTGCTGCTGACCGCCCGAGAGCTCTTCCGCAAAGTGATTCATGCGGTCGGACAGCCCCACCGCGGCGAGCGCAGCCGCGCTCCTCTCCTTGTAGTCCTTGCGGTTCGCATAGAGCAAGGGGAGCTGCACGTTCTCGATGGCGGTGGTGCGCGGCAGCAGGTGATAGGCCTGGAAGACGAAGCCGATGAAGCGGTTCCGGATGCCGGCCAGCTCGTCGTCGCTCAGCCGGTGCACCTCCCGCCCGTTCAGCAGGTACTCCCCGCTGTCCGGCCGGTCGAGGAGACCCATCACATTCATCAAGGTGGTCTTCCCGGAGCCCGAAGGACCGAGGATCGCCACCAGCTCCTTCGGCTCGATCTTGAGCGAAACGTGATCGATCGCCTTTACGGGCGGCTCGTTGGCCTTCCTGTAGGTCTTGGCCAGGTCCCTCAACTCGATCATGACGACTTCTCCAAGTATGTTTTCCAGGCCTGCTTGTCGGCCACGATGGTCTCCCCCTCCCGGAGGCCGGACACGATCTCGATCCGCTGCGGGGTCTGCAGCCCGGTCTCGACCTGCCGCTGCTTCCACTCCCCGTCCGCCTGCACGACGACGAAGCTCTTGCCCCCCTCCCGTAACAAGGCATTGCGCGGGATGCTGATCACATCCTCCTTCTGTTCGAGAATGAAGCTCACATGCGCCGTCATCTCGGGCCGGATCAACAGGCCCAGGTTGTCCTTGATGTCGATGATCACGACATAGTTGACGACGTTGTTGACCAGCTCGGCCTTGGGATAGATCGCCTGGACGACGCCCTCGAGCTCCTTGCCGGGGTAGGAGTCGACGCGAAAAGTGACGCGCTGCCCGACATGGACCTTCCCGATGTCGGTCTCGTCGACGAACGACTGCACCTCCAGCCGGTTCAAATCGACGATGGTGACGAAGGTCGGCGCCGAGAAGCTCGCCGCGACCGTCTCCCCTTCATACGTGGACACCGAGGCGATGGTGCCCGCGACGGGCGCCCGGATGATGGTGTAGCCGAGGAAGATCCGCGCCTCGGACAGCCTCTCCCGCGCCTGCTGCACCTGAGCCTCGCGGACCCTCAGATTCTTGCGGTTGGTATCGATCTCCGTCCGCGGCACGACGTCGGAGAGCCGCTCCGACCGCTCGAGCTCGCCGCGGGCGAACTCCATCTCCGCGATCGCCGAGGTGAGCTCGGCCTGCAGCGTGTCCACCCGGGCGCGCCACTCGTCGTCCTTGAGCTGCGCGAGAGGGTCCCCTTTGGAAACCACGTCCCCGACGTTGACCCGCAGCTTCGCGACGATGCCGGAGATCTGCGAGCCGACCTTCACCTCGGCGCCGACCTTCGGCTTGATCGTGCCGACGGCGACGGTGGATTCCGTGAGGGTTTCCCGGCTGGCGCGGAGCGTGGGCAGGGCGTCCCGTTCGGGATTGCGGAAAAAAGACCGGGCATAGCTATATGCCAGGGCTCCGGCAAACAAAAGTACCGCGATGATGGCGACCTTACGCATAGAACCTCAATGGGACCCTGGAGATCGATACAGCTTGCGCGCGCACTTACGCTTGACCGCAATGACGAATTGTACCCGGCTGCCGAGTGCCCTGGCTTTGTACCATCCCGCAGGCCGCGGAGTCAACTCGGCCCCGGCTTTGATCAGAGGTCGCGCAATGCTTCCACCGGCATCACTTTCGACGCCTTCATCGCGGGAAGGACGCCGAACAACAGCCCGAGGAGAAGCGACACGAGGAGGGAAATGCTCACCCCGCGCAACTCGACGGCCATCTTCCATCCGGTCGCCTGCTGCAGGATGAGGACCGCCGCCCACCCGACGAGGAGCCCGGCGAGCCCGCCGAGCAGGCTCAGAAGGCAGGCTTCCGCGACAAACAGGCCGGCGATGTCCTTCCGGCGCGCCCCGATCGCCATGCGCAGGCCGATCTCGGGCGTCCTGTCCTTGACGTTGAGGAAGGTGACCGCCAGCACGCCGGCGCCGCCGATGGCCAGCGTGATGAGGGCGAAGAGCCGGGACATCCCCTGGAGGAACGCGGAGTTCATGCGCCGGATCTGGTCGGCCCGGAGCAGGGCGAGGATCTCGAAGTCGTCTTTGACGTCCGCGTCGAGATCGTGGCTCGCGCGGAGCACCTCGCGGGTCTCGCCTTCCGCGGCGTCCATCTGCCCCTTGTCCTCCACCTGCACCAGCAGGCGCGACAGATAATCCACGTTGAACAGCCGGTGCAGGGCGGTCTCCACCGGGATCAGGATCTGATCGTCCTCGTTCTGCCCTTCGCTGCTGATCCCCTTCTCCTCGAGCTGGCCGATCACCTCGAAAGGAATGCCGCCGATCCAGATCGTCTCGCCGACCATGCTGAACCCGGCGTTCAGCCGTTTCGCCACAAAGGATCCCACCACCGCCACGCGGCTGCGGGAGAGGCCGTCCTGCTCGTCGATCGACCGGCCCTCGTCGACGCGGAAGTTGCGCACCTCCAGGAATTCGGGGGTCACCCCGCGCACGGTGGTCGTCATCTCCTCGCGGTCGAGCTTCACCTGATAGCCGCCTTCGAGGATCGGCACGATGGTGCGGATGCCGTGGATCTGCTCGTCGAGAAGCGCCACGTCCGTGCGCTTGAGCTTGGTGGAGGTGGTCCACCCGGTCCCGCGGCCGGGCAGGGACAGGATCTGGCCGGCCCGCACCGTGAACAGGTTCTTTCCCATCTGGTCGGTGATCGCCTGCAGCTCCCGCTCGGCTCCCGCGCTGAGCGCCAGCATGATCATCATCGAGGCGATCCCCAGGCCCACCGACCCCAATCCCAGCAGAGAGCGCGTCCCGCTCTTGCGCAAAGAGAGGAACATGATCCTGAGCTGCAGCTTCCGTTTTGTGCTCAACATGGGATTCGATCGGATAGTACCCAAACCCCCGCCGGATGACAAACGCCGGAGCGGGCGCCGTGCTAGACTCGGACCGGTTTCTCCCTCGAGATTCACACCAGAGCGTCAGACATGGCTGCCACGCCGGAACCGCTCCGGAGCCTCCGGGCTCGCTCGCTCCACCCCCTCCGCGGGGCGGCGACGCGGCGCCGGCCCCCGCGCCGGCTCCGGCGATGCGCCCCATAGCCCGGCTCACCCCTCCCCGCGCCCCGCCCGCCCTCGCGCCGTCCTGTGGGCCGCCGGCCTGGCCTTGTGGGAATCTTCTTCGGCATCTACCCGGCCGGCAAGGCTTCCCGCCTCGACCCCTTCGACGCCCTGCGCTATGAATGAAGACGGCGGCTCGTCCGTCAACTTGCGCTCCCATCGCCGGTGCCTTAGACTCCCAATGCTTTGCGATGACCACATGTCTCCCGGTAGAGCCGGGGGCTTGCTCCTGCCGGGATTGGTGCGTCCAATCCGGCGACCGGAGAGCCGGAATGGAAAAAAATCGTTGCCGATTCGCTGTGCTCGCAGCCTGTGGGATCCTGTTGCTGGCTTCGTCGTGGCCGGTGGCCGGGCAGCTCCAAGTCGAGACGAAGGTGGCTCCCCTCCCCACCGAGGTCCCTCTCGAAATGCGCGACGGAGTCGTCGAGCTGAGCCTGGACGGCGCGTTGGAGATCGCGCTGCGCCGCAATCTCGACATGGTGATCGAGATCTACAACCGCACCCAGGCGCGCGTGGGCGTGGAGCAGACTCTCGGCGTCTATGACCCGTTGACGATGGTCGATCTGCGAGCGAGCAGCGTCTCGCGGCCGCCGGTCTCGGTCACCAACCCCACCAATGCGAGCAACCAGCAACTCGGCCTGGGCCTGTCGCAGTTCGTACCGACGGGCGGCCTGTTCAGCGTGGGCCTCCAGAACAGCCGGTCGAAGAGCGACATCTCGGGGCAGTTCAACTTTCTCAATCCTCAATACAGCTCAGGGCTCAACCTGAGCTTCACCCAGCCGCTGCTCCGGGACTTCGGGCGCCAGACCTTCGAGCGGCAGATCAGGCTCGCGCAGAACCGGAACGAGAAGAGCAGCGCAGACTTCGTGCAGCGCGTAGTCGTCACGGTTCAGAGCTTGATCAATGGATACTGGAATCTGGTCGATGCGCGCGAGCAGCTCAAAGTGCAGCAGCAGAGCCAGGCCCTGGCGAGGGAGCTCCGCGAGCGCACCCGGATCTTGATCGAGGCGGGGACGATGGCGCCGCTCGATCTGGTCCAGATCGATGCGAACATCGCCGCCAACGAAGAAGAGATCATCAAGGCTGAGATTCTGGTCGCTGGCTCCGAGGACGCGCTGCGCCGCCTGATGAACCTGCCTCAGGGTCCGCTCTGGGACGCGGAGATCCGGCTCACCACCAGTCCGGAGCTGGAGCCGGTGCCTCCCGTCGACGTGCGCGAGGCGATCCGCGTGGCGCTTGAGAACCTGCCGACGATCAGGGCGCAGAGACTTGCCGTGGAGCAGGCGCGCATCAGCGCCTTGTTCTTCCACAACCAGGTGCTCCCGGCCCTCGACCTGACCTTAACCTACGGACTGGCCGGCAACAACGCCATTACCGTCTTCAATGACCAGGGCACTCCGCGCATCGCGACCGGCACCTTCGGCGACGCGCTCAGCCAGATCTTCGGCGCTGATTTCGACGGTTGGTCTGCCCAGCTCACCTTTGGATATCCTCTGGGGAACCGTGGCGCCCGCTCCGCCAGAGTCATTGCCGACCTCAACCTCGAAAACGCGAAGACCGCTCTGACCCAGGCCGAGCAGCTGGTCTTCACCGACGTGCGCGAGACGGCTCGCCAGATCACCGGCTCGGCGAAGCAGATCGAGGCGGCGCGCGCCTCCGTCTACCTTCAAGAACGCAGCCTCGAAGCCGAGCGCAAACGTTACGAGAATGGTAGGTCGTCCAGCTTCGAGATCAACCGCCTCCAGCAGGACTTGGCCGCTGCGAAAAGCCGCCAGATCACCGCCATCATCACCCACCGCAGGGCGCATCTGCATTTCCTGCAGTCGACCGGCATGCTGCTGAAGGCGTACAACATCGTCATCGACGATCCCGAGGTGTCGGTCGACCGCTGGAGCTTCAGCCTTTTCCGCGGCAGGCCTTGGGCCGACTAGCGGTGACCAACCTTGGCGCTGTCAGGCGTTCACTCAACTCCGCCGCCTTTGGTCAAATGGGTCGTCCGTTTTGTCATCAGCTCCTACAAGCACGCTTCGGCTTCTCCAGCGGACTTGCGGACCCACGGGTGCGCCTCCCCGACCCCGCGGCGGGTCCACTCAACTTCATCTTGCCGGCCCTTGGCGGCGGCGGCGAACAGCATTCCGTCACTTCGAGCTTCCACGTCGTGCTGTCTCCCTGGGAGTGAGACGCGAAATCCCCGGACAGAAAGCGGCGAGGGGAATTGCAACTGGGGGGAGATTCCCTAGCAGCGCTAAACTTTCCCGACGCTCGACCACCCCATGAGCCAGCCCGACTTCCACACCACCTGCCTCCCCCTGGCCGAGCGCCCGATGCGCCGCTGTTCGGCTATCTCAGGCCGTACCGCCGCCAGTCTCTCTTCGCCTGCGGCATTAGCGATCCTCCCGTAAAATGGTGGCCATGGACCGTGCTCCTCTCCCGTTTTTCTTTGTCGTCTGATGAGGCCGGCCGCACACCGGGCCGGCCTTCTTTTTTTCAGCCCCCAAGCGGAAGCTTCGCGCGCGTGAAGGGCCTCCATCAAGGCGCCCAACGCAGCCCGCCGCGCCGAGAAGATGGGCTATACCGATGTCCATGTCATGTCCGCCGGCATCAGCGGCTGGCTGAGCGCGAAGCTGCCAACAGACTCCGGCGGGTAAGCAGCAACACCGTTCGCTTTGCGCCGGAAGTCGAGTCTTGCGCCCGCTGGGAGCGCCGGCATCCCTGCCGGCCCACGCTCTCCGCGACCGGGGGCGGTCGGCATGGCGCTGATGGGGCCGGCAGGGATGCCGGCGCTCCCAGCGACAGCTAATCGAACAGCATTGGGGTAGGCAGCGAAAGCTTCGCATCGGCGCACACTACCTGGGTAGAAGCGGTCCGCCGCCCCGTGGCGGGGCCGGCACGGAACCGTTCCCGGGAAAGGGTTCGCGATGAACCGAAGCCTGTTGTGCCGTCTTTCCGCCATCCTCGTCGTCGCCGTTCTGCTCTCCACGCCTGCCTGGGCCGGAGATGGGACCCGGCTCGCCTCATCACCCGGCCTCTTCGCCGCCGTCTGGCAACTCCTGAGCTCTCTGTTCACCGAGACCACCGCCGCCGACGCGGGTGGCCGCGCCGGCATGGATCCGAATGGAGCGACGGCTCCGACCACGGACCCCCAGGCCGCGACCGAAGGTGACGGCCGGGCCACACTGGACCCGAACGGCTAGCTAGAGACGCGCGGTCGTACCGTCGGCTGCCGCCGGCATGGTCCGGCGGTTTTTTTGTCCGCAGGCTCTCCCGCTGTACCCTCTTGAAGTAAGATCGTCTTCGTTTTGCGGAGAAGATGAGGGAGGGCTCATGGGAGAATCGCACGTACCGGACGAATGGCTGGAGCGGTTCCTGCGCCTGGAAGCGTCGGAAGAAGAGGTCCGGCAGATGGCGCGGCATCTCGCCGCGGGATGCCCGGAGTGCACAGACCTGGCCTATCGGATCGCGGTCGACATCGGTCTCTCCCGGTCGGCGGAGGGTGGCAGAGACGCCTGGGAGCGCGCCTATGAGGAGCTCTTCGCCCGGGCGCTCGCCTTTGCGAACGAGGACGAGCGGCGCCTCGCCCTGGAAAAGCTCCGCGGCTGGGGACAATGGGCCTCTCTGGAGCCTGTGCCGCCGCCGGCGCGGCTCGCGGTGGTGGCTGCCGATCCGCGGTACCACACCCTCGGCTTCCACGAACGGCTTCTCGAAGCGGCGCGCCAGGCCAGCCGCAGCGAGCCCGCAGAGGCGGCGGACATCGTTCGCCTCGCTCTTATCGTCGCCGAGTGCCTCGAACCGGCCGTGGTCGGCGGCAAAAAGCGCCTCGCCGATCTCAAGGCTGCGAGTTGGGCCGCCCTCGGGAATGCGCTGCGGATCGCGGACGACTTCGACGGAGCCCGCCAAGCCTTCAACGAGGCGTGGCCTTTTTTGAAGGAAGGGAGCGGCGCTCCCATCGAAGAGATCCGCCTGATCAGCCTCGAAGCCTCGTACCTGAAAGATGTGGGGGATTTCGAGCTGGCGGAAGCGGCCCTCGCAGAGGCACTGCAGATTGCTCGACGGATCGGAGACTCCCGCGAGCAAGGACACATTCTGTTCCAGATGGGAGAGGTGACCGGCCACGTCCATCCCGAGAGGGGGATCGCCCATCTCCGGAAGGCTTTGGCGCTGATTGACGGTGGAAAGGAGCCTCGCCTGGAGCTCTACGCGTTACACGACTTGGCGATCTTTCTTTGTGAGAATCGGCAACCCGAGGAGGCACTGACTATCCTGGAGCATGCCCGTCCGCTCTACCAGCAGTTTCAGGACGAGGTGACCCACCTCTGGCTGCACTGGCTGGAAGCGAAGATCGCCCACCGGCTCGGCCATCACGCCGAGGCGGAAAGCATCTTCGCCCAGCTCTGGGAGGAGTACCGGGCGCGGGGCCTGTACCAGGAGGTGTTGCTGATCACGATCGAGCTGGCGCAGGTGCTGGTCGAGAAAGGGGAGCAGGAGCGAGCCGCGCGGCTGGCTGCCGAGAGCTTCACGATCATGCGGAGCTGGGGCCTGCACAAGGATGCGCTCTCCGCCTGGCTCGTCTTCCAGGAAGCCCTCGCCCAGGGGCCAACCCCGGACGACCTTTTCGACAGGATCGGGAAATACTACCGCCGGCATTGGGTCAAGCCGGGGGAGTTTGGTGCGGGTGGTTGACCGTCCGCCATCTGGTGAAGGTGGCTGTCGAGATCGTGCGCCAGCCTTGGGCAGAGGCTGTCCGGGCCCCATGGGCGGGGGCCCGGCCGGCGAAATGGTGCCTATACGCTCCAGGGAATGTCATTGACGCACCTTCGCAACTCGGCTAGGCTCAAAGTAACCGGCTGACAGGAAAGGACATCGAGGGAGTCTGGCTCCGCACCCGAGACGCTTACACGACAGGACCTCGACGGCCAAGCAGCCGGACCGGACCCGGGCTTGGGTGCGTTATCCGACGAAGTCAAAGGGCGGAGGAAGGGCCAAGGATGTCGCATAAGGCTCAGTATGACGATGGGTCAGGTAAGAGGTTGACGAGAGTACTAAGAAGAGAATAAGCAGATGGATTCAGGCTTACGCCCTCTAGAGTGGTTTGGTCTGGTTTCCGGGATTATCGGTCTTGCCGCAGATATCCTGAGCTTAATGACCCTAGCGACCCCAATGGGACTCAAAGGCGGCATCGGGATCAACTTCAACCTGGATTACAGCTGTTTGGGCGCTCGTTCTTGCCGGAGTACTTTACTCGGTGGTTATAGCAGGGTTTTATGCGAGAAGATTCGGCCGTTTGCGACATCGGCAGAGAAGTAGGTCATGGCTAGAGAAGGATCGGAAAAAAATCGAAAGAGGTTCGCGCGTACTTTCCTTCCTAATCGGAGTGCCACTCATTGTTGCCTACTTCACGCTGGGCACAGTTGCCTTATTCAGCACTAGAAAGGATATTCCCTCGCCGGACCTTGTTGGCTTCGCGATTCTTGGAGGAGTGCCGATAGGTGGACTCGCTTCACTCATTATCTTCGAGCTGAACAACGGAGCCATGCATCTGTACGCGCTGTTTGACCCCTCATATAACGAGACCGCGGACGGAAGTATCGATGAAAGGAGCTTGTGGGGTTGATTTATGATTTGCTGCACTTGGAAGCAGCGGGACGCTGCGAGTTACTGATCGCAGCTTTCTATCCTCGCCGGTTCTGGGCACCGCTATCTACACGGTCTAGGAAAGTTAGAGAAGTGGTCCGTGGGAAGGAGACGGCGATCGCATTGCAGACCTTCCAACTTGCCCGAGGAAGGGCCTCGTAAGCAGGCTGGCAGTCGATCCTGTTCGCCGCCGACTCGGATCCGCGGAGAGTGCTGCTCATCCTCTTGGCCGCCGTGGGCGGCGCCGCCGAGCTCTCGTCGGTCCCCACGACCGCCTCCGATCCCGGTCTCGATCCCGGATTCCAGCGCTTTCTGACCGAGGCGGCAGCGCCCTCGGAGGCCGGCCTGGGCATCGCAACCGACTCCCAGGGTCGCACGAACACGTGGCCACCAGCTGCAATCAGACCAACATCTGTGCGAGTGTGAACTGCCAGCGTAGCGAGACTTGCTCGGGTTCGGTCGCGACTTATCCCTGCAACCCCGCAGGTACTTCGACCATTGCCGATGCGGCTGAGGCGATCGGCCCTTCATTGACCGAGTCGCCGCCGCAAGCGCCTCGCCAACTACGCGCTCAGGCCGAGTTGGACTTTGATCGCGCGCTCGATGCCTGTCAGGTCGTCCGGAGAAAGGCTGCCGAGGATCTGCTGGAGCCGGATCTTGCTGACGGTGGTCAACTGATCGGCCATGGCCTTGCGCTTCTCCCCGTTCAAGGTCACATAGGCCTCACTCGGGTAGAGCCGCCCGACATTGCTGGTCAAGGGGACGACTTGAACCCGGTTCAGGGATTGATTGGACGCGTTGTTGCTGACGATCACGGCCGGCCGCCGCTTCTGGATCTCCCCTCCGAGCGACGGATCGAAGCTGACCCACCAGACCTCACCGCGCTTCATCCGCCACGTCCCCCACGGTCGCCTCGGCCCACTCATGCGCCGCGGCTTCCCGTTCCTCTTCCGCAGCCATGTCGCGATAGGCAGCCAGCAGATCCTCCCGGACCACGTGAGGCCGGACCAGGGTCTCGATGAACTGGCTGATTCTCTGCCGGCCCACGACCCGGTGGAGACCCTCGTAAACTTCTTCGTCCACAGTGATGGTGAGTTTCTTGTGCATGGGAGATCACCTCACTATACGTATACCACACGTATGCTACCCTCAATTGAAGTGAAGTGCGAGCTCCGTCCGGTGCGGGGTTCCGTGCCAGCTCCCCAGGCGGCGCGCCTTCACTCCCTCTCGCCCGGCGTCAGGCTGTACAGCGCCTCGTGGTATGCCCGCCCCTCGCGGAGCTGGTGGATGCGCCGACTCCCGCATTGCAGAGATGTGAAGACGGCGTGAGCTCGCCTCTTCGGGCTCGTCTTCCTTGCGACAAGCCCCGCCTTGAACGTTGCAACCAAGGCGTTCCTCGTAAACAAGAACGGCTTCTTGTTTACGAGGAGACCCTTTCTCGTGGCGACCTGACCTCGAGATATAAAGACCATGCGGACGCTCGTCGCAACTTGAGGATAAGTCTCCTGAGCATGGCGTAGAGTCGTAGCAACACCGACGCAGCTTGTGACAACAGAACGATAGGACGTAACGACTGAGCCTTGAAGAATCTACAAGGCTCCGTTTGTTGACGCATCCTTCACTTCTCTTGTAGCAAAGAAGGCGTGAGTTGCGCCAAGGTTCTCCTGCCTCGGCGCAACTGGACGAAGAGAGGAGCGTGAAAAGGGTCTCTCGTTGAACCGGCGCGGCGACCCTTCCTTGTCGCGACGTGGCCTGCGGTGGAGGGGCGCAGCCGTTTACAGCAGAGGGAGAGAGGGAGTATCGTTACAAGCTATGGCCAACTTGTTACAAGCTTCGCTTGCCCGTAGCCCCGGAAGGGAGTCCTTGGCGCAACCGGCCGGTTGGTTGCGACGAGGTAAGCTATCTCGCAGGATGGAGAGGGCTTCCCGATGATCCGGAAGCTCTCCGTCGACCGGATCATGGCGGAGCTCGAGGCCCGGATCGAGCGCCACCGGCAGCAGGAAGCCCACCATGCGCAGCGGGAGACCTTCCACCAGCAGCAGAAAGAGCGCCATGCCGCTGAGCTCGAGTCTACGCTCGAGCGCTACGAGGCCTTTCGGGCGGCGACGGATTCCGTGGGAGAGCTGGTCGGCCGTCCCCGGGAGGAGCCGGCGCTGGACGAATCGCTCCCGACCGGCAAGTGGGCCGTGCTGAGCCGGCTGGTCGCCCGCATCGTCGCCACCAAAGGGCCGCTCGAGCCCTTCGGCGCCAACGAGATCACCCGGGAGATTCAGGCGCGCTGGGGCGACCGCCTGAAGCGCCGGATCGACCCGCGCAGCGTGGCCGCCAAGCTCCGCCGTATGGCCCTCGCCGGGCGCATCCACCAGGTCCGCGAGGGGCGCGCGTTCCACGAAGCGCTGTACAGCCACACCCCACCTGGGCCGGGCGGGTAGGAGCTGCGGCAGACTTCTTTATTCGGCACCTGTGTCACCCACCCGCCACCGAACCGCCATGGCTCCACCAAGCGGGCCTGGCAAGCTCGCGTCATGGATCTCGAGCAGGCGCCCCTTCCGCGACTCCTCTGCCGTCTTGGGGACGCGTGGACCGCGGAGCTGCCGCACCTCCCGGGCTTCGACCGCTTCCTGCTCCGCGGCCTGGTGACCTGCTTCGGACCGCTTGGGGATGACCGAGGCGGTGAGGGAGATGCTCGCGGCCATGGGCGGCTGAGTCAGCGAGCGGGGTGTGCCGCGCGGGTCCTGCCGTGGCTCGCGCTAGCGGGTCTCGCCGGCGACGTAGACGACGGCCGCCGGCTTGGTGCTCGTCAGCTGCGCCGCGGTCAGCACCTCGCCGGACTCCACCAGCACCTCGACGGTGAACCGCCCGGCGAACCCCGCCGGCAGCGGGTGCCGGGCCGGCGCTACCTGGCGGACGCCCCAGGGCGCCACAGTGAAGCCCGACAGGCGACCGAGCTCGACGCCGTCGAGGTCGCGGTAGACGAGGTCCACGCGGGCGCCGTCACCGGGGCTGTGCAGCCACAACACGGTGCGCGACGAGGCGTCCTGGCGCAGGCCGACAAGCACCTGGCGTTGGCCGGCACCCGCCTTGGCGGAGCCACCCAGCGCCGCCACCAGCTGGCCGGTGCGCCGCGGTGCGGCGGTGGCGGCGACGCTCTCGTCGAGGCTCTCCAGCTGCGCCGCCGGCAGCACGCCACCGATGCTCGCCCCTTCGACGACGACGACCCCCGTCGCGTCGAGCAGCCCGAACAGCGCGTGCAACGGGTCGTCGAGACGCAACGTGCGGTTGGGTTCCAGCGTCAGCGACGCCGCGTGCTCGCTGCCGCGGGCGCTGCCCACCGCCACGAAGCGCAGCAGCAGGTCCATCGGCTGCTGGTCGGGGTTGTAGAGCAGCAGCGGCAGGGCACGGACGGTGTCCCCGCTGCGCTTGCGCAGCGCGCCGAAGAGGTACTGCCGCGGCGGTGGCGGCGGCTCCGGCTCACCGACCACCAGCAGTTGGGACGCCGACGCCTCGCAGAACGGCGCCGGCGCGCAGCCGGGGCCGGCGACCGCCAGGCTCACCGTGTAGCTGCCGCCGCTGGAAAAGGTGTGGCTCGCCTGCGCCCCGCTGGCGGTGGCGCCGTCGCCGAAGTCCCACAGCTGCGAGGTGATGCCGCCGCTGGCGGTGCTGGTGAAGGTCACCGCCTCGCCGGCCACGGGCGCGGCCGGTGCGCTGGTGAAGGCGGCGACCAGCGGTGGTGTGTTGGGGTGGATGGTCACCCGCAGGCGCCCCACCGCCGGCCCGCAGCCGCTGTTGGCGGCGCGCACCGTCATCTGCCCGGTGGTGGACCAGATGACGTCGACGACGGCGGCGTTGTTGGCGCCGATGACGTGGCCGCTGGTGGTCGACCACCCCCAGCCGTTCTCCGCTGCCGTGCAGTTGCGCGCCGTGGCGGTGAAGGTCAGCCGCTGGCCGAAGATCCCCTCGGTGGGACCGCTGACCTCGATCGCCGGCAGGTCGTCCTGGGCGCGCGCGGCGACCGGCAGGAGCGCGGCCAGCAGCAGGAGGCCGGGGCCGAGCAGGTGGCGCGCGGTGGCATGGCGCGTGAAGGCGTGGCGCCCGAGGGAGCGACGAGAGTGGACGGGCATAGCTGGGCTCCGCATCGTGAGCCGCGGGGAGCCCCGCGACCGCCAGAGTGTAACACGAGCAGAGTAGGTATCCAGAGTCGACCTGGGGCCGCACAGTGGCCTCATGGGGATGGCACCGGGGCCGGCGGTTGGTGGAGGTAGAGCGCGAAGCTCACCTGGCTCTGCCAACCCTTCCAGGAGAGCTCGTGGTTGTCCCAGATGCAGACGAACGGCCAGCGGGCGCGGGCGTGCTTTGCTAAACTCGCGCCCGGCAGTGCGTCCCATGGAGGTCTCGATGTCGATCACCCAAGATGTTGCGTATTCGTTGCGGCTCATGCGCAAGTCCCCGCTCTTCACCGCAGCCGTGGTGCTGACCATTGGCCTGGCCATCGCCGCCACCGCCACCATCTTCAGCGTGGTGAATGCCCAGATGTTGCGGCCGCTGCCCTTCAAAGATCCGGACCGGCTGCTGTTCGTCTTCGAGAGGAACGACAAGCTGAATGCGCCGATCTACAACGTCTCGGTCCTGAACTTTCTCGACTGGCGGGCACAGACGCAAAGCTTCGACCTCGCCGCGGTCAATCCCAACAACATCTTCACCCTCACCGGAATGGGTGATCCCGAGCAGCTTGCCGGCAACCTCATCAGCCCGCAGCTGCCGCGCGTTCTCGGGGTCCCTCTGATCGCGGGAAGGCCGTTCACCCCCGAGGAAGAGAAACCCGGCGCGGCACCGGTCGCCATCATCGGAGAGGCGTTCTGGGGACGCCACTTCGGCAGGGACGCCAACGTCCTGGGCCGCACCATCCAGCTCAACGGCATCCCCACCACCATCGTCGGCATCGCCCCGGCCACCCTGAACCTCCTGGCGCCCGGAGATATCTACACCCCGCTGACCATCGACCCGGCCAAGGAGAAGCGCCTGAGCCACGCCATCTTCGTCGTCGGAAGGCTCAAGCCCGGCGTTTCCACCCAGCAGGCGCAGGCGGAGATGACCACCATCTCCGACCGGATGAAGCAGCAATATCCGGAGCTGCGCGATTGGGGCGTGAATCTGGTCACCATGCTCGATGGGTTCCTCACCCCGCAGCTCAAGACCGGATTGCTGGTGCTGCTGGCCGCCGTCAGCTTCGTGCTGCTCATCGCCTGCGCCAACATCGCCAATCTTCTGCTCGCGAGGACCGCGGCCCGGCACCACGAGATGGCGGTGCGCACGGCGTTGGGCGCCAGCCAGGGCCGGCTGGTGCGCCAGCTCCTGATCGAAAGCGTGACGCTCTCCTGCATCGGAGGTCTTGCCGGACTGCTGGCGACCTGGTGGTCGGTCCGCGCCATGAGCCACTGGCTCCCGCCGAACACGCTGCCCATCCCCACGGTCGAAGTGGATTCCCATGTTCTGTTGTTCGCGCTGGGGATCACGGTGCTGACCGGGCTCATCTTCGGCATCGTGCCTGCCCTGCGTACGGCGCAGGTGAAGGTAGGAGAAGTGCTCAAAACCGGTGGACGCGGCGACTCCGGCGGCATGCGCGGGCGCATGCGCAACACCCTGGTGGCGATCGAGCTGGCTCTTGCGACGATGCTGCTGATCGGAGCGGGCCTGTTCCTGCAGACCCTGGTCAATCTGCAGCGTGTGAAGCTCGGCTTCGAGTCGCACGGCCTCATCACGTTTCAAGTGTCGCTCCCTCGGGAGAAGTATCCCGCCAAGACGGAGGCGCCCTTGTTCTTGCGCGAGATGATCGAATCCTTGGAGGCGCTGCCGGGCGTGCGCAGTGCGTCGGTCTCGAGCGGCATCCCGTTTGGCGCGGGCGCGTATTACAGCCACCCGATGATGGCGACCGAAAACTCCATCCTTCCGCCGGACGCCAAAGTCCCCATCGATTGGCGCATCGTGAGCCCCGGATACTTCAAGACCATGAACATCCCGTTGCTGCAGGGCCGCGAGTTCGAGTACACCGACGCGAGCACGCCCGACATCATTATCGTGAGCCAGGCCACCGCCCGCACCTTCTGGGGAGACGGAAATCCGCTCGGACGCACCCTTCGCCGCTCGGCCGACCCCGAAATTCCCCTCACTGTGGTCGGCGTGGTCGGTGACGTGCGCAGCACCCAACTGAATCAGGAGTCACCAGCCTTCTACTACTCCATCACCACGCGGACCAATTCGTTGATGGACGTCGTGGTGCGGACAGACGCGTCTCCAGAATCGCTGCTGCCCTCCATCCGCAAGCAGATCAAAGCGCTCGATCCTGACCTGCCGATGGCCAACGTGAACACCATGGAGCAATGGATCACGAACAGCGCCGCGCAGCCGCGGCTGACCAGCATCCTGCTCGGCCTCTTTGCCGGGGTCGCGCTGCTCATTGCCGCGATCGGGATCTATGCCGTGCTCACCTACTCCGTCACCCAGCGTACGCGCGAGATCGGCATCCGCATGGCACTGGGCGCAACGCCGCGCCGCGTCCTGGAATTGATCGTCTCGGAGGGCATGCGCGTCGCGCTGCTGGGCCTGGGGATCGGATTGGCCGGCGGACTCGCCTTGGGTCGCACGGTAGAGAGCCTCGTGTATGGCGTTGGAGTGCGCGATCCGAAGATCTACTTCGTGGTCGCAGCGATCCTGACGGCGGTCGCGCTCGCAGCGTGCTTCATCCCCGCCCGGCGGGCTGCTGTCGTCGATCCCTTGGTCGCTTTGCGGGAGGAATGAGACGTCAAATCGGCGCCTCCGCGGCCGACTTCCCGCCGCGGTGCCAGCGCAGGCAGCCGCGAACCCAGCACGCGATGACCGATCTGCGGCCGGAGAAATAGCTGTCGCACTGGTGCGCGGCAGCATACTCGGGCACCTGCATGAAAATCTTGTGCGCCGCGCGCAGGCGGTGGAAGGGCACCGTCGGGGCGAGATGGTGCGTGAGGTGGTAGTTGTTCTCGTGCGGATGCAGGAAGAAGCTGAGCACCGGCTTATGCGGACTGTTGCGAGTGAACCCCAGGACGGAGCCGGGTTGCAGCCCGACGTGGTCCGAGATCTCGCGAAATACGGTGATCCCGTGGAACACGGTCATCCGAGCCACGATCCAGAGCACAGCGAAGACCAGAGCGCCGGCAGGACCGGCCGCGAGCGCCAGAGCACCGAGCAGCAGCGCCCACCACACGGCTGCCGCCACGCGCTCACGCGCAGAGAGCGAGCCCCAGTTGCCGAACAGATTGGAGAGGAACATCCCGCGATCGAAGAAATGCCGTGCGAATAGGCTCCAGGCCGTCCCCTGGAGGTCTTCCTCGGCGTGGATGAAGTCCGGATCGCTCTCGGCGACCCCCAGATGGGCGTGGTGCTTGAGATGCTTCGCCCGATAGCACCGCACCGGCGAGAGGGTGGGAATGCCGACCGCGAGATCCGCCAGATGGTCATTGAGACCACGCGAGCCGCAGAGCATCTTGTGCCCCGCCTCGTGGAGCAGGTTGCCGAGCGCCCGCTGGCGTGCCCCCATGAGCAGCACAGCGAGCGGTACGGTGAGCAGGGCGAGATGCAGCGGAGCCCAGAGGACGAGAGCCCACGCGGCGAGGATGCAGGCCCAGTCGAACCCGAGAGCGACCAGAGATTTGACGGCGCTGGGCCGCTGGAGCGCGCGCAGAGGATCGAGGAGGCCCCGCCGGCGAAGCTCGGCATAGATCCCCCGGACATCGTGCAGAGGCTGGAGGCGGGCGCCCGGGGTGTCGAGAGTCGTCACGGGTCTCCTTTCCGGCCATGCCCTCGCCCCATCATCGCGATCCATGGCATCTGGTCTCGCCGGAGCGGCTTATTGTAGACCATCTATGGGGAAGGACCAAGAGGAAAGTGCCGCGCTTCGCAGCAAGCCTCGCACGCGAGAAAGAAGAGCGACTTCCGGATCGATCTCTGCGCGCTCCACTCTCGATGGTCCCAGCTCTCGCCGCCGATATTGTCTCCCGCATAGAGAAGCTGGGCCACGAGGACGTTGCGGAAGGCGCCGACGGCGAAGAGCGCGGCGGTCTCCATCTCCACGACGATCGCCCCCTCGGCCCGCCTCGCCTGGATCTTGGAACGCGTCTCGCGGAAGATGGCGTCGGTCGTCCAGGTCTTGCCGAACAGGTACGGCTCGCCCTGGCTCTCGAGCACCTCACGGAGGATCTCGAGACCGAGGGGATTCGCCGCCACCTCGCGTCCGGGCGGGAGGTAGTGATACGAGGTGCCCTCGTCACGAATCGCGGCGGTCGGAACGATGATCTGCCCCAACGGGATCGCCGGATCGAGCACCCCGGCGCCGCCGCAGGCGATAATCACTCGGGCGCCATGAGCGATCGCCCCCTCGAGCAGACCCGCAGACAAGGGCGCCCCGGAGCCCGCATGAAAGATGGCGATGCGGCGCTTGCGATAGGTGATCTCATAGATGGGGTGCTGCCCCATCTCGCTCCGCTGCGCGGTCAGCGGAACCAGGTTGTCGCGCAGGACGATGTCGTCGACGACGTCCTTGAAGAAACACGCCACCGCCAATTCCGGGAACGAGACCGGCGCGATCGTGTGGTGGGGCTCGATCAGCGCCGACCTCTCCGGATCGAATTCGAGGAGGGGGAGGTCGTGGGGCATGTCTACTCCGCCAGAAGCTCTGCCTCTTCGTCGGTGAGGCTGTCGAGCTGCTCGATCAGGAGCTCCTGGATCGCCGCGCCGAGCCGGCGGACGGTGGGGGATTCGAAGGCGAGGCGCAGGGGGATCTCGAGGCCCAGGGCGTCGTAGACGCGGGAGGTGAACTCGATGGCGAGGATCGAGTGCGCCCCCACGTCGAAGAGGTTGTCGTCGCGGCCGATCGACCCGCGCTTGAGGAGGTCCTGCCAGATGCCGGCGACGAGCTCCTCGATCTCGGTCTCCAGATCGCCGCCGGGCTCCGCCGCGGGCGCCAGCTCGCCGGCCGGGAGGCGGGCGCGCAGGGCGCCGCGGTCCACCTTGCCGCTCGGGGTGAGCGGCAGGGCGTCGACGAGCGCGAAGTCGGCGGGCACCATATGCTCCGGCAGGACTCGGCGGAGGGCGTCGCGGAGCTCTCCCGCCTCCGGCCTGGGCCCCGGTCCCGCCGGCACCACGTAGGCGACGAGCCGCTCCTCCCGCGTCACCACAGCCGCCTCGCGGACCGCCGGATGGCCGGCCAGCGCCGCCTCGATCTCCCCCGGCTCGATGCGGAAGCCGCGCAGCTTCACCTGGTCGTCGTTGCGGCCGAGGAACTCGATCTCGCCGTCGGCCGAGAAGCGCGCCAGGTCGCCCGTCCGATAGAGCCGCTCGCCGGGCCGGCCCAGCGGATGGGGGACGAAGCGCTCCGCCGTCAGGCCGGGCCGGCGGAGGTAGCCGCGCGCGAGGCCCGTCCCGCCGATGTAGAGCTCGCCGGGCACTCCCAGGGGCACCGGCTGGAGCTCCGGATCGAGCAGCCAGATTCCCAGGTTCGCGATCGGGCGGCCGATGGGGACCGTGCGCCGTGCCGGCCCCGGCAGCGTCCGGTGCGCCGTCACGTCGACCGACGCCTCGGTGGGACCGTAGAGGTTGTGCAGCTCGATGGTTCCGGCAGGCCCCTCCGGCCCGGCAGGCCCGAGCGCGCCTCCCAGGATCTCGTGGAAGCGCGCCGCAAGCTCGGCCGGCAGCGCCTCGCCGCTCGCCATCACCCGCCGGAGCGGGCGGCAGCGGCCGAGGCCGGGCTGCGCGAGGAAGGCCTGCAGCATGGACGGCACGAAGTGCAGCGTCGTCACCTCCTGCTCCTCGATCCGCCGCATCAGGTAGGCCGGATCGCGCTGGCCGCCCGGCCGCGCCAGCACCAGCCGCGCGCCGACGGCGAGCGGCCAGAACAGCTCCCAGACCGACACGTCGAAGGAGACGGGGGTCTTCTGCAGCACGCGGTCGGCGGGCGTGAGGCCGTAGGCCCGCTGCATCCAGGCGATCCGGTTGACGATGCCACGGTGGGTGCTCATGACGCCCTTCGGCCGCCCCGTCGAGCCCGAGGTGTAGATGACGTAGGCGAGGTTGTCGGCCCCGGCACCGCCGTCGAGGGGGGCCAGCAGGGGGTCGTCGGCGTCGCCCGCCGGGCCGGCCGCAGAATCGAGGTCGACCAGGCGGGCGCCGGCCCCTGCCACGGACGCGGCGAGGAGCTCGACCTGCGCCAGGAGCACCGGCTTCGCGAGGCCGTCGAGCCCGTCCTCGATCATGAAGGCCAGCCGCTCCGACGGATAGGACGGGTCGAGCGGCAGGTAGGCGCCGCCGGCTTTCAGGATGGCGAGGAGACCCACGACGAGCGCCGGCGAGCGGTCGGCGCAGATCGCGACCGGCTCGTCGACCCGCACCCCCAGCCGGCGCAGGCGGCGGGCCAGGCGGTTGGCGCGAGCGTCGAGCTCGCGGTAGGTGAGCGATTCGCTCTCGCCGACGACCGCCGTGGCGCCCGGCGTCAGCGCCGCCTGCCGCTCGATCCAGCGGTGCAGCAGGGGTTCGGCGTCGCCGGACCCGCCGACCCCGCCGCCCCCTCCAAACACCGCCGAGAGGTCGGCCGCCGTGTCGTTCAGCTCGACGGCCACCTGCTGCCGCTCGGCCGGCGACAGCAGCTCCATCTCCGCCACGCGGCGCGACGGGTCTTCCGCCGCCGCCGCCAGCAGGTGGACGAGGTGCCCCGCGAGGCGCGCCATCGTGGTGCGGTCGAAGAGGTCGGTGCTGTATTCGAGCCCGCCGCCGAGCTCTCCTCCCTGCTCGGAGAGGGCGAGGCTCAGGTCGAAGCGGGAGACTCGGGCGGAGAGGTCGAGCGGCTCGACCGCGAGGCCGCGCAGGGTCAACGGGACCCGCGGCGTGCTGTTGAGCGCGAGCATCGTCTGCACCAGCGGCGGGCGGCTGCGGTCGCGCGCGACGTTGACCTCGTCCACGATGCGCTCGAAGGGGACGTCGGCGTGATCGTACGCCGCCAGGGCCGTGTGCCGCACCCGCGCCAGGAGCTCGGCGAAGCTCGGATCGCCGCCGCCGTCGGTGCGCAGGGCGAGCATGTTGAGGAAGACGCCGATGAGCGGCTCCAGCTCCGGCCGGGTGCGGTTCGCGACCGGCGTGCCGATGGCGAAGTCGGTCTGCCCGGAATGGCGCTGGAGGAGGGCGTGCCAGACGGCGAGGACGGCCATGAAGGCGGTCGCCTGGCCGCGCCGCGCCAGGCGGCGGAGGGCATCGGCGAGCGCCGGCGGCAGGTCGAGCCGCAGGGAGTCGCCGCGGAAGCTCGCGACCGGCGGCCGCGGGCGGTCGGCGGGGAGGTCGAGGGCCGGCGTGCCGGCGAGCCGCTCCTTCCAGTGGGCGAGCTGGGCCGCCAGCGCCTCCTCCGGCCAGGCGCGCTGCCAGGCCGCGAAGTCGGCGTACTGGAGGGGCAGCGGGGCGAGCGGCGACGGCTCCCCCGCCAGCGCGGCGGCGTAGAGGGCCGACAGCTCGCGCCGCAGCACCCCCTCCGACCAGCCGTCCGACGCGATGTGGTGGACAGTGAAGAGGAAGGCGTGCTCGTGGTCCTCCAGCCGGAGCAGCGTGGCGCGGAGCATCGGGTCGCGCCGGAGGTCGAAGCCGCGGCCGGCCTCGCGGCCGGCGAGCGCGGCGAGCTCCGGCGCGCGGTGCTCCGGCGGCAGGCCGGAGAGGTCGGCGAGCGGCAGCAGTGTCGATGCCTCCGGCGGCGGACCGACCTCCTGCCCCGGCTCGCCGTTCGTGACGGCGACGATCCGCGTGCGCAGCGCCTCGTGGCGACGCACGACCTCGGCCAGGGCGGCGGCGAGCGCCGCCGGCGCGAACGGCCCGCGCAGGAGGTAGCCCGAGGAGATGTTGTAGGTCGGGCTCTCCGGCGCCAGCCGGTCCATGAAATAGAGCCGCCGCTGCGGGTAGGACAGCGGCAGCACGCCGTGCCGGCTCGGGAGCGGCGTTATCGGAGGCAGCGGCGGCAGCGCCTCCTCCCGGCCGGCCGCGAGGATCGCCGCGATGGCCGCGGCGAGGCCGGCGACCGTCGGCGCCGCGAACACCCGCTGGACCGGCAGGTCGGCGCCGAAGGCCTGGCGGAGGCGCGACAGCAGGCGGATGACGAGGAGCGAATGGCCGCCGAGATGGAAGAAGTCGTCGTCGACGCCGACCGGGTGGCCCTGAGGGTCGAGGCCGAGGAGATCCTCCCAGATCCCGGCGATCACCTCCTCGACGGGATTGCGGGGCGGCGTCCGCGGCGCGGTGTCCGCCTCGCCGGCCGGCCCCGCCTCCGGCGACGGCAGCGCCCGCCGGTCGACCTTACCGTTGGCGTTGAGTGGCAGCTCTGAGAGGGGCATGAAGAGCGAGGGTACCATGTGCTCCGGCAGGCTCTCGCGCAGGTGGGCGCGGAGCTCGGCCGGCGCCGGCCCGTCCGCGCCCTCCGGCACGTACCAGGCGACCAGACGGTGGCCGCCGGCCGCTTCCTTCGCTGCTGTCACCACCGCCTCGCGCACCCCCGGATGGCCGAGGAGCGCGGTCTCCACCTCCCCGGGCTCGACGCGGAAGCCGCGCACCTTCACCTGGAAGTCCGCCCGGCCGAGGAAGTCGAGCGTCCCGTCCGGCCGCCACCGCGCCAAGTCGCCCGTGCGGTAGAGCCGGTTTTCTCCCTGTTGTGGGCCTCGCGGGTCCCCCGAGAAGGGATCCGGCAGGAAGCGCTCGGCAGTCAGCGCCGGGCGGCCGAGGTAGCCGCGCGCCACCCCGGCGCCGCCCACGTAGAGCTCCCCGACGCACCCGGCCGGCAGCAGCGTGAGCGAGGGGTCGAGCACGTAGGCGCGGCTGGCGGCGATCGGCCGCCCGATCGGCACCGACGGCTCGCCCGCCGGGAGGCCGTCGCGCAGGCGGTGGGTGGTCGAGAAGGTCGTGTTCTCGGTCGGGCCGTAGCCGTTGATGAGGTCGGCATCCGGCAGGGCCTCGAGCGCCCGCAGCACGTGCGGGCGCGACAGGACGTCGCCGCCGGCCACCAGTTGGCGCAGGCCGCCGAGCGGCGCGAGCCCCTCCTCCACCGCGAGGTGGAAGAGGCCGGACGTCAGCCAGATCGTCGTCACCCGGTGGCGCTCCACGGCCGCGTAGAGGCCGGCCACCGTGAACGGCCCGGGCGGCAGGAGCGCCAGGCGGCCGCCGTTGAGGAGCGGCCCCCAGATCTCGAAGGTCGCCAGGTCGAACGACATCGGCGACAGTTGGAGGAAGACCTCGCCGGGGCCGAACGCCGCGTAGGCCGTCTCGCGCACCAGCCGCACCACGGCGCGATGGCTGACCTCGACCCCCTTGGGCGTGCCGGTCGAGCCCGAGGTGTAGAGCACGTAGGCGAGGCCGGCGGGCGGCACGCCGGCGCAAAGGGTCGCGGTATCCCCCTCGGTCGCCTCGGCGAAGGTATCTTCGAATGCCAGGCGGGGTACTGTACCGGGGGGAAGATCCGCCAGCAGGTGCCGCGGTCCCACCACGGCCGCCGGCGCCGCGTCCGCCAGCAGCAGCGCCAGCCGCTCGCGCGGATACGAGGGATCGAGCGGCAGGTAGCCGCCGCCCGCCTTCAGGATGCCCAGGAGGGCCGCCACCATCTCCGGCGAGCGCTCGGTGACGAGCGCCACCCGCGCGTCGATCCCCACCCCCAGCCGCCGCAGGTGCCGGGCGATCTCGTCGGAGCGCCGGTCGAGCTCGCCGTAGCTCATTGTTCTCATCGGGCCCGCTTCCCAGGAGACGGCGACCGCGTCCGGCCGCGCCGCCGCCTGCTCCGCGAAGAGGCCGTGCAGGGTCCGTTCGGGGAAGCCCGACGCCGTGTCGTTCCACTCCGCGACGAGCTGGTGGCGCTCGGCCGGCGCCAGGAGCGGCAGGCGCGAGAGCGGCAGCTCCGGCGCCTCCGCGGCGCCGCAGAGGAGCGTCGCGAAGTGCGCGAGGAGCCGCTCCGCGGCCGTCGCGGTGAAGAGGTCGGTTGCGTACTCCAGCTCGAGGAGCAGGCTCTGCCCGCCGTCCTCCCCCTCGAGCTCGGTCGCCCCCAGCGAGAGGTCGAGCTTCGCCGTCGTCTTCTCGGGCGAAGGCAGGCGCGCGAGGTGGAGGCCGCCGCCGAGCGGCCGCCCCGGCGCGGCGCGCCCCAGCGAGAGCATCGCCTGAACCAGCGGGGCGCGCGACAGGTCGCGCTCCGGCCGGAGCTCCTCGACGAGCGCCTCGAACGGCAGGTCCTGGTGCGCGAAGGCGGCGAGCGCCGTCTGGCGCACCGACGCCAGCACGCGGTGGAAATCCGGGTCGCCGGCGAGCCGCACCCGGAGGACCAGGGTGTTGACGAAGAAGCCGATCAGCCCTTCGAGCTCCGGCCGGGCGCGGTTCGCGACCGGCGTGGCGACCAGGACGTCCTCCTGGCCGCCGTGGCGCGCCAGCGTCGCCGCGAAGGCCGCGAGGAGCAGCATGTAGAGCGTCGCTTCTTCCCGCCGCGCCACCTGGTGGAGTCGCGCCGCCTCCGGCGCCCCGAGGAGCCGTTGGCGGGCAGCGCCGCGGAGGCTCGCGACCGCCGGGCGCGGCCGGTCCGCCGGCAGCTCGAGGGCCGTCGGCGCGCCGGCGAGCTGCCCGCGCCAATAGGCAAGCTGGCGGCCGAGCACCTCCGGCGGCCAGGCCCGCTGCCAGACCGCGAAGTCGGCATATTGGAGAACCGGCTCGGCCAGGGGCGACGGCGTCCCCGCCCCCGCCGAAGAATAGAGCGCCGGGAGCTCGCGCAGGAGCACCCCCTCCGACCAGCCGTCGTAGACGGCGTGATGGAAGTCGAGGAGGAGCACGTGCTCCTCGGCGCCCAGCCGGACGAGAGCGGTGCGCAGGAGGGGTCCCGCGGCGAGGTCGAACGGCCTTTCGGCCTCCTCGGCGCGCAGGCGTGCCAGCTCGGCGCTCCGGCGCCCGGGAGCCAGGGCGCTCAGATCCACCAGCGGCAGGAACCCCGGCGCCAGAGCCTCCGCGATCTCCAGCCGCGGCTCGCCGTCGCGCTCGACGAAGCGGGCGCGGAGAATCTCGTGGCGGCGCACCACCTCGGCGAGGGCGGCGGCGAGCGCCGCCGGCGCGAGCGGCCCGGCGAGGCCGTAGGCGGAGGGTACGTTGTAGGCCGGGCTCCCCGGCGCCAGGCGGTCGAGGAACCAGAGCCGCTGCTGCGCATAGGAGAGCGGCGCGGCGGCGTCCGCGGAGCCGGTATCCGCAAAAACGCGCGGCGCGAGCGGCGGCAGGGCAGGCCCGGCCGCCCCGTCGCCGGCATCGCCGGAGACCCGAGCCCGAGCCACCGCCTCGGCGAGGCCGGCGATCGTCGGTGCATCGAAGACTTGCTGCACCGGCAGGTCGGCCCCGAGCACTGCACGGAGGCGCGCCAGCAGGCGGATGGCGAGGAGCGAGTGGCCGCCGAGATGGAAGAAGTCGTCGTCGACGCCGACCGGGTGGCTCTGAGGGTCGAGGCCGAGGAGGTCCTCCCAGATCCCGGCGATCACCTCCTCGACGGGATTGCGGGGCGGCGTCCGCGGCGCGTCCTCCGCCTCGCTGACCGCCTCGGGCGACGGCAGCGCCCGCCGGTCGACCTTGCCGTTGGCGTTGAGCGGCAGCTCCGCGAGGGGCACGAAGAGCGACGGCACCGTGTGCTCCGGCAGGCTCTCGCGCAGATGGCTGCGGAGCTCCGCCGGCGCCGGCCCGTCGGCGCCCTCCGGCACGTAATAGGCGATCAGCCGTTGGCCGGCGGCGGCCTCGGACACCGCCGTCACCACCGCCTCGCGCACCCCCGGATGGCGCAGGAGCGCGTTCTCCACCTCCCCGAGCTCGACGCGGAAGCCGCGCACCTTGACCTGGAAGTCGCGCCGGCCGAGGAAGTCGAGCGTCCCATCCGCCCGCCACCGCGCGAGATCGCCCGTGCGGTAGAGCCGGTCGCCGGCCCGCGGGTCCTGCGGGTCCGCCGAGAACGGATCCGGCACGAAGCGTTCGGCGGTCAGCGCCGGACGGCCCAGGTAGCCGCGCGCTACGCCGGCGCCGCCCACGTAGAGCTCCCCGACGCAGGCGACCGGCAGCGGCGCGAGCGACCGGTCGAGCACGTAGGCGCTGCTGTTGGAGATCGGCCGCCCGATCGGCACCGACGCCTCGCCTGGCGCGAGCCCACCGCGCAGGCGGTGGGTGGTCGAGAACATCGTGTTCTCCGTCGGGCCGTAGCCGTTGAGGAGGTCGACGGCACCCGGCAGGGCCGCGAGCGCCCGCTCCACGTGGGGGCGCGATACGACGTCGCCGCCGGCCTCCAGCAGGCGCAGGCCGAAGAGCGGCGCGAGCCCCTCCTCCACCGCGAGGTTGAAGAGGGCGGACGCCAGCCAGAGCGTCGTCACCCCCTGGCGCGCCACCGCCGCGTGGATGTCGGCCAGCGTGTACGGCCCCGGCGGCAGGAGAACCAGACGGCCGCCGTTGAGGAGCGGACCCCAGAGCTCGAGGGTCGACACGTCGAACGTCAGCGGCGACAGTGGGAGGTAGACCTCGCCGGGGCCGAACGCCGTGTAGCTCGCCTCGCGCACCAGCCGCACCACCCCCCGATGGCTGACCTCGACTCCTTTGGGCGCGCCCGTCGAGCCCGAGGTGTAGATCACATAGGCGAGGCTCGTGGGAGGGACGTCGGTGCTCCTCGCCTCGGTGTCCTCGTCGAGGGTGGCGTCCTCGAGCGCCAGGCGGGGCGGCCCGTCGGGGACATCCGGGAGAGCCGCCAACAGGCGCCGCGGCCCGACCACGGCCGCCGGCGCCGCGTCCGCCAGCAGCAGCGCCAGCCGCTCGCGCGGGTAGGTGGGGTCGAGCGGCAGGTAGCCGCCACCCGCCTTCAGGATGCCCAGGACGGCCTCCAACATCTCCGGCGAGCGCTCGACGACGAGCCCCACCCTCGCGTCGGTCGCGACCCCCAGCCGCCGGAGCCGCCGGGCGAGCTCGCCGGAGCGCCGGTCGAGCTCGCCGTAGCTCAGCGCGCCCATCGCGCCCGCCTCCCACGACACGGCGATCGCGTCGCGCCGCGCCCTCGCCTGCTCCTCGAACAGGCGGTGCACGGGGCGGAGCGGGAAGCCCGACGCCGTGTCGTTCCACTCGACGAGCTGGTGGCGCTCGGGCGCGGAGAGGAGCGGCAGGCTAGAGAGCGGCAGCTCCGGCGATGTCGGCGATGCGGCCGCCCCGGCGACGAGCGTTGCGTAGTGGCCGAGGAGGCGCGCCGCGGCCGGTGCGGTGAAGAGGTCCGCCGCGTACTCCAGGAGCAGGGTGATCTCCGCCTCGTTGCCTTCTCCCTCGACCGGCATCTCCATCCCCGAGAGCACGAAGTCGAGCTTCGCCATCGACCGCTCGCCCCAGGGGAGCCGTAGGAGGCGCAGTCCCGCAGTGTCACCCGGCGTGCCTGCCGTGGCCCGGCCGGCGCCCTGGAAGGCGAAGAGCGTCTGGACCAGCGGGTTCCGCGACCGCTCGCGCTCCGGCCGCAGCACCTCGACCAGCATCTCGAAGGGCAGGTCCTGATGGGCGAAGGCCCCGAGCGCCGTGTCGCGCACCGACGCGAGCAGGCCGCGGAAGGACGGATCGCCGGCCGCCCGCGCCCGGATCACCACCGTGTTGACGAAGAACCCGATCAGCCCCTCGAGCTCCTGCCGCGGGCGGTCGGCGACCGGCGTGCCGACGAGCAGGTCCTCCTCTCCCGTGACGCGCGCGAGGAGCGCCACAAAGCCGGCGAGGAGCAGCATGTAGAGGGTCGTCCCCTCCCGCCGCGCCGCCTGGCGGAGCGCTTCCGCCGCCGCCGCCGGCAGGTGGAGCATCGCGCTCGCACCGCGGAAGCTCGGCGCCGCCGGGCGCGGCCGGTCGACCGGCAGCGGCAGCACCGAGGGCGCCCCCGCGAGCTCGTCGCGCCACCAGGCCAGCTGCCTCCCGAGCACCTCCAGCGGCCAGGCGCGCTGCCAGGCGGCGAAGTCGGCATATTGCACCGGGAGCTCGCCGAGCGGCGAGGGGTGCCCCGCGAGCGCCGCCGCGTAGAGCGCTGTGAGCTCGGCGGTCAGCACCTCCTCGGACCAGCCGTCGTAGACGATGTGGTGCACGGTGAGGAGGAGCGCGTGCTCCTCCTCGTCCAGGCGCACCAGGCCGGCGCGCAGCAGGGGGCCACGGGAGAGGCGGAACGGCCGGTCCGCCTCCTCGGTGCGCAGGCGCGCCAGCTCGCCCGAGCGCCGCTCCCGCCCGAGGCCGCGCAGGTCGACCAGCGGCAGCGGCACCTGCCAGGGGGCGCCGATCTCCTGCCGGGGCTCGCCGTCCACCTCGACGAACCGGGTGCGCAGCGTCTCGTGCCGGCGGACGATCTCGGAGAGGCCGGCGGCGAGCGCCGCCGGGGCAAGCGGCCCGGCGAGGCTGTAGGTGGAGGGTACGTTGTAGAGCGGGCTCTCCGGCGCCAGGCGGTCGAGGAACCAGAGCCGCTGCTGGGCGTAGGAGAGGGCCGGCAGCCCCTGCCGCGCGAGCTTCGCGAGCGGCGCGAGCGGCGGCAGGGCGCTCTCCGCCCCCCGCCGCGCCGCGGCGACCACGCGCGCTTGCGCGGCCAGGGTGGGGAACGCGAAGACCGTCTGCGCGCCGAGCTCCACCCCGAACGTCTGGCGGATGCGCGACAGCAGGCGCATGACGGTGAGCGAATGCCCGCCCAGGTCGAAGAAGTCGTCGTGGGGGCCGACCCGCCGGCTCTTCTCGAGGGCGCTCCTCTCGAAAGGCATGACGCCGTCGGCGGCCGGTCCGCTCCGCGGCTCGGGGTCGAGCACCTCCTCCCAGAGCCCGGCGAGCATCTCCATCACCAGATCGCCCAGGTCGATCGTATCGTGGGCGCCGAGCGCCGTGACCGGCTCTCCCGCCGCCGGTTCGAGCGCCTCGGGAGCCAGGAGCGCCCGCCGGTCGAGCTTGCCGACGTTGGTGAGCGGCAGCGCCGCCAGCGGCACCAGGACGGCGGGCACCATGTGCTCCGGCAGGCGCGCGCGGAGGAAGGCGCGCAGGTCCTCCCGGGTCGTCTCCGCGCCCGCCTCCGTCACGTAATACGCCACCACGCGGTGGTCGCGGCCGCCCTCGGCGAGCCCCACCACCGCCGCCTCGCGCACCTGCGGGTGGCGCAGGAGGGCGGCCTCGATCTCGCCGGGCTCGATGCGGAAGCCGCGCACCTTGACCTGGAAGTCGTGCCGTCCGAGGAACGCGAGCGTGCCGTCGGGGCGCCAGCGCACCAGGTCGCCGGTCTTGTACAGCCTCCCCTCCTCGAACGGGTTGGGGAGGAAGCGCTCCGCCGTCAGCTCGCGGCGGTGGAGATAGCCGCGCGCGAGCCCCGGGCCGGAGAGGTAGAGCTCGCCGGCAGAGCCCATCGGCACGGGCGCGAGCGCCGGGTCGAGCACCCAGGCGCAGCCGTTCGCGATGAGCCTGCCGATGGTGACCGCTCCCTCGGGCAGCGGGCGGGGCACCCGCCAGGTGGAGGTGAAGACGGTGTTCTCGGTCGGCCCGTAGCAGTGGACCAGCTCGACCTCCGGCAGCGCCGCGAGCGCCCGCTCCAGGTGGGAACGCGACATGACGTCACCGCCGACCAGGAGATGGCGCAGCCCCGCGAGCCCCGCCAGGCCCTCCTCGACGGCGACGTGAAAGAGCCCGGTGGTCAGAAACAGCTCCGTCACCCCGTGGCGCTCCACCTGCTCGTAGAGCTCGCCGAGCGAGAAGCGCCCGGGCGGCGGCAGCGCCACGCAGCCGCCATTGGCGAGCGGCCCCCAGAGCTCGAGCGTCGAGGCGTCGAAGGACAGGAGCGCCATCTGGAGGAAGACATCCCCGGAGCCGAAGGGGAGGTATCCGGTCTCGCGCACCAGCCGCACCACCGCCTCGTGGGTCACCTCGACGCCGTTGGGCGTCCCGGTCGAGCCCGAGGTGTAGAGGACGTACGCCAGGCTATCCGGCGGCACGTCGGCCGAGGGCTCCTCCTCAGCCTCCGCGGCGGGAGCCTGGGCCCCCTCCACCATCGTCCGCAGCAGGGCCCGCGTGTCGCCGCCGTTGGCACGGTAGACGCCGGCCAGCCGATCGACCAGCGCCTTCGCCGGCTCCTCCGGGACGAAGCCGGCGCCGAGCCGGCGGGCGAGGTGCCGGGCCGTCGCCGGATGGACGGCGAGGAGGTCGACCGCGAGCTGCGGCGCCTTGCCGGGCAGCGACGCCAGCGAGCGGCTGGTGCCGACGATCGCCGCCGGCGCCGCGTCCTCCAGCAGGAGCTCCAGGCGCTCCCGCGGATAGGAGAGGTCGATCGGCAGGTAGGCGCCGCCCGCCTTGAGAACGCCCAGGACCGCCGCCACCATCTCCGCCGAGCGCTCCAGGTAGAGGGCCACGCGCGACTCCGGCCCCACCCCCAGCCGCCGCAGCCGGCGGGCGATGCGGCCCGCCTGCCGGTCGAGCTCGCCATAGGTGAGCGCCCCCCCGTCCCAGACCACCGCCACCGCGTCCGGCCGCGCCGCCGCCTGCTCCTCGAAGAGCTTGTGGAGCGTGCGGCGCGGGAAGGCGGACGCGGTGTCGTTCCACTCGGTAAGCATCTGGTGGCGCTCGGCCTCGCCGAGGAGCGGCAGGCGCGAGAGCGGCAGCTCCGGCGCCGCCGCGGCACCGGCCAGGAGCGCCGCGTAGTGCTCGAGAAGGCGCGCCGCGGTCGCGGCGTCGAAAAGGTCGACAGCGTAGTCGAGCGTGACGAGGAGCTGCGGCTCCCCTTCTCCCAGGGCTCCGTCAAAGTCGTCGTAGCTGGGGCGCCCTCCCGCCCAAAGACCCTCACCCCCCAGCCCCCTCTCCCACCCGCACTCACTCCCGCCCGGGAGAGGGGGAGCCTTCCAAATCTCTATTGATTCAAGCTTTTGGGTGGCTGGCGCCCTCTCCCGGGTGGGCGTGAGTGCGGGTGGGAGAGGGTCGGGGTGAGGGTCTTGGGGCGGGGGAAGGCTGGCAGGAGATGGACTTTGACGGAGTCCTGCCCCGTCTCCACCCTCGACCTTGCGGGCGGTGAAGGCGAGATCCACCGAGAGCTGCCGCTCGCCGGAGGCACCCGTCCCGGCACCCGGCCCGGCGAAGAGCACCTGGAGCGGGGCCTCGAACGGCAGATCGGCCTTCGCGAGCGCCGCAGAGAGGGCGCCATCCGCCGCCACCACCAGCTGCTCGAAGGACGGATCGCCGGTCCACTGGATGCGCAGCGGCAGGAGGCTCGTGAGGCCGGCGGCCCCGATGACGAGATCCTCGGCGTCGCTGTAGCGCGCCAGGAGGGCGGCGAGGCCGGCGAGGAGGAGCACGTCGAGCGAGACCTCCTCTCGCCCCGCCACCTGCCGCAGGCTCGCCGTCACAGCCGCCGGCAGGCGCAGCGCGCCGGTCGCACCGCGGAAGCTCGGGACGGGAGGACGCGGCCGGTCCGCCGGCAGCTCCAGCCCGCCCGGTGCCTCGGCCAGCTCGCTCACGAGCGGGCCTCCAGGGCCGGCGGCACGAAGGCGACCGGCGGGCCGTCCAGAGCCCTCGGCGCCGCGGCGAGTGAACGTTCGATACAGGAGCGGAAGCGATCCGCCAGGCCGGCGACCGCGGGGGGCACCAGCATCGAGTAGTGATCTACAGCCATTTCATGAACCTCGACGGGCTCGCCGGCGAGCGACGACCAGCCGTTCGTGGGCTCCGGGGATGTACGAGGGCGGAAGAGGGTCAGGCGGACGCCGCCGGGCCGGGGCCGGTAGGCGGCGTTGGCGCGCACGTTGGCGCGGTAGACGTCGAGGATCGGCCGGACCTGCGCCAGGCGCACGCTGGCCCGGAGCAGGCCGGTCTCGTGCGCCCGGGCGAGGAGCCAGTCGAGGGCCGCCGCCTCGTCCATCCCCGCCGGCTCCCCATCGAGCCAGGAGGCGTCCAGCCCCTGGAGCCCCGCCTGGTCGCGCAGGTAGAGGCGGACGATGTCGTCCTCGCGCGCGGCCGCGGGCAGCGGCACGAGCCCCGGCGCCCAACTGTCGAGGAGCGCCACGAGCGCCACCGGCCGGCCGCGCTGCCGCATCTGGCGCGCCATCTCGAACGCCACGACGCCGCCGAACGACCAGCCGCCCAGCAGGTAGGGGCCGTGCGGCGCGGCGGCCTCGACCGCGGCGGCGTACTGGGCGGCCATCGCCGGCAGGTCGTCGACCGCGTGCCCCCCCGCGAGGCCCGCCGCCTGGATGCCATAGAACGGCTGCTCCCCGCCCAGCCGGAGGGCGAGATCGCGATAGGAGAGCACCGCGCCGCCGATGGCGTGGACGCAGAAGAACGGCGGCCTCCCGGCGGCCACCGCGGCGGCCGCCGGGCGCTCCGGCTGCAGGTCGACGAGGAGCGAGGACTCGCGCCGCGCGCCGGTCGGCGCGCCGCCGGAGCCGGCCTCGCCACGGATGCGCTTGGCGAGGAGCTTCCGCTTGGCGGCCGAGAGGGATTCCAGGCCCCGGGCGCGCTGCTCGGGGGTGAGATCGGTGGTCAGGGGGGATTTCATCTCGCTCTTAAAACCTTTAAACCTTACGCGAAAAACACAAAGTCTCCACGGCCCCCCGCGTAAGGTCAGTATATAGAAGTGCGACGGAGGGCTTGGGCGTGGACAGCTCGTTAGCTGCTCGAGGGGCGGGGCTGCGTCAAAGTCGTCGTAGCTGGGGCCTTCCGCCCGCCCGCCCGACCTCACCCCCGTCCCCTCTCCCATCTCCCACCCATCCCCCGGGAGAGGGGCGCCCGCTCCCAGCCCAGGATACGCTCAGGCTGGATTTTGCAGGCCTCCCCCTCTCCCGGAGGATGGGTGGGAGATGGGAGAGGGGGATCGAGGGGGTGAGGTCGGGCGGGGGAAGCTCCGGCTACGACGACTTTGACGGGACCCTGTCCTCCTCCTTCGGCGCCTCGCGGCGGGCCGGATGATTGTGCCATCATCGCCCGATGAAACTGCGGTTTGACAGGAGACGCCATGACTCCCACGGCGCTGAGGACGGCTGAGCTGGGCGCCACCGGTCTCGAGATCACCCGCGTCGGCTTCGGCGCCTGGGCGATTGGAGGCGGTGGCTACGAGGGGGGCTGGGGACCGCAGGATGACGAGGACTCGATCGCGGCGATCCGCCACGCGCTGGCTCTCGGGGTGAACTGGATCGACACCGCGGCGCAGTATGGCTTCGGGCACTCGGAACGGGTCATCGGGCGCGCCCTGGCCGGTGTCGAACCGCGCCCCTACGTCTTCACCAAAGGCGGGCTGCCCGAGGGACCGGGGAGGACCAAGACACGGAGCCTCCGGCGCGACTCGCTGCTGCGCGAGGTGGAGGGCAGCCGCGAGCGCCTCGGTGTCGAGGCCATCGACCTCTACCAGATCCACTGGCCAACTCCCGATGAGGAGATCGAGGAGGGCTGGTCGACGCTCGTCGAGCTGAAGGAGCGCGGGGTGGTGCGCCACATCGGCGTGTCGAACTTCAACGCCAGACAGCTTCGGCGAGCGCAGGCCATCGCGCCGGTGGAGACCCTGCAGCCGCCGTACTCGCTGATCGACCGTCGGATCGAAGTGGAGATCCTCCCCGTCGCCGAGCGGGAAGGGATCGGGATGATCGTGTACTCGCCGATGGCCTCCGGCCTGCTCTCCGGCGCGATGACGCGGGAGCGGATCGCGGCGCTGCCCGCGGACGACTGGCGCCGGCACAGCGAGGAGCTCCGCGAGCCCCAGCTCACCCGGCACCTCGAGCTGGTGGAGCGGCTGCGGCTGGTCGCCGCCCGCTACGACACAACGCCAGGGGCGGTCGCGGTGGCCTGGACCCTCCGCAACCCGGCCGTGAACGGGGCCATCGCCGGCTTCCGGCGCCCCGAGCAGGTCGATCCGATCGTGGCGGCGGCGAACCTCACGCTGGACAAGCACGACATCGCCACGATCCTGCGGAGGAAGTGAGACCGCCGGGGGTGGGTCGCCTCTCGCCACGGATGGCGGGCGCGCCGGGCTGCCGTGTCATAGGGCTCTCGCTTTGTCACACGAGTCTTTCGGCCCACCGGGCCGGGAGATTGGAGCCCAGGGCTTCGGCCGCAGGCCGACGCACCCCGGGGTATAATCCGTGTTGCGCTCCCCTGCCGGCCCGCCGGCGCTTGGCGCGCCAGAGAGGTTGCTCATGACACCCCGCGAGATTCTCACGGACATCCACGCCCTCGAAGAGGAGCTCCTGGAGCTCGAGCGGAAGTACGGCCTGCGTTCCGAGACATTCTACGCCGCCTACACGAGCGGCGAGGAGCCGGAGGAGGAAGCGTGGGTTCTGGATTTCGGTGAATGGGCCAGCGTGTACCGCACCTGGCTGGCGCGACTCGCCGAGTACCGCAACGAGATCCAGCGCCTTCAGGGGAATCGTCCCAGCCTGGATGGGCTCGTCCGCGTCGTCGCATGATCGGCAACCCTCTCCGGTCGCCCGAGGACTACGACCCGCGCCAGGGATGAGCTTCACCGAGCCAAACCTCCCGAGTCTCATCCGCGAGATCGAGGGACTCGTCACTGAGGCTCGGTAGAGAGCGGACGGCGTGCAGTCCACACTGACGTCGCCCGCTCCCGCCGACCTTCTTCCCAAGTCTTGAGGCCGGGCCTTCGGCCCATTGATTTGAATGCCGGCGAGACGCCAGCGCTCCCAGGGGGCGCGCGCGGGAGCTTGCCGCGGGGTAGATCGGTCTCCTGGGCCTGCTGCTCGATGACGCTCACCAGGTCGGCGACGCGACCACGGCGGGCTTCCGGCGTGAGGTGGTGCTTTCAGCAGGGAAGGGCTCAGCGTGACCGTTTCGGGGTTGGTGAATTTCCGACGTCCGAAGGATTCGCCCCGCAGTCGGGCGTTGTACTCGCGCGTGCGGTCGAACCAGAGGCCCTCGACGAAGCACTCGCCGACGAGGAGGGGCCGGACGCAATGGACGCCGGGCCTTGTTCAGCGGCGCGCCTTGGCGCGGCGAGTGACGCGAGCCGCTTTCTCTGCCAGGGCCAGCAGCTCACGCAACGCTTCGTTGACCGCTTCCGAGGTCGGGAACGCCTTCGCAATCGACGGCTCAAGCAAGGCGACAGAAGTCCCTTCGGCGACCTCCGCGTAGAACTTCCCGCGTTCGAGTTTGGAAAAATCAGACCTCTTGTACTCGGCTCGCATCTCGTCTTCAGCCTTCTTCATAGATCTCCTTTTCGCCGCGCGTCACCCGGCGTGCGGTGATGATGCGAATGGTGCCCGGTCTGTAGGTGTGGCACACGGCAAGCAGCCGGCCCAAACGTGACATCCCGAACGTAACATATCGCTCCTCGCCGAGCGAATGGTCAGGATCAGGGCCGGACACGGCCAGCGGATCAAGGAAGACCGTTGCCGCTTCGTCGAACGACGCTCCGTGCTTGCGGCGGTTGGCGGCTTCCTTCTTCGGGTCCCACTCAAAGCTCATGGCACGTCACAACCATCATGCGCTGAAGCGTCAGCTATCTGAACGTCTCCTCAGTGAGCCTGTGATCTGCATGGCCACCCCTCCCCCGCCCTCCTCCGCGACTTCGCCTTCGTCATTGTACCGCAGGCTGGCGAGGTGACCCTAGAGTCTCCCGGCCCGTTCGGCCCGTTGGGCCGGCAAAGAGTGTACCCCCACTCGCCCCACCGGAGCCCAGCTTACACCGGACGACTGATCGACCGCCGGATCGATGCCTCGCTCACCGTGGTGAGGGCGGCGCTCACCCGGGAGCGGATCGCGGCGCTGCCCGAGGACGACTGGCCCCCTCGACGCGATCGGCGCGGGGGCCGCGAAGGCGGGCGCGGCCTTCGCCTCGGCTTTCTCTCGCAGCTTGAAATGATGCTGCTGACGGCCGACCTTTCCGGCCCAACGGGCCGGGAGAACAGAGCCCAGGGATGAGGCCGCAGGCCGATTCCCTGGGACCCAACGGCCACCACGATCATGCGGCCTGAAGGGCCGCGGGAGCCTTCACCAGGGAGCGGAGCCGTTGGGCCAGGCCCCTGGAAGGAACACCTCCGACAGGTAAGCCGACACCTCCCCGGAGCTCGTTGGCCGACATGATTGACACAGACTCTGAAAAGCCGTAAGTTGAAGCCCAATGACGCTTTAGGGGCTCCACGTTCGCCGCTGCTACTCCCGAAGGGGAGGCATCGCGGGCTGGCGGTGAGGCGGCTGAGGCGTCGAAGCTAGGTTAGGTCACAGAGGAAAGGCTATGGCTGATCCAGTTCGCTACAAGAGCTACGAACCGGGCATGCGATGCTCCGTTGAGGGCTGCAAAAGGCCTGCCGAGCACGAGGTTTACTTGTACGATTATTACCCGCTCTCTAAAGAAGAGTTCTTCCAGCAGGATCGCACTTGTCCATTTTTATGCGAAGAACATATGCAGCAGAACGAACGAGAGTTTCAAGGAGAGCGGAGGCCCCGCGCCTCAAATTGGTACCCGTTTACAAACCGGCACGCAGCTCAAGGCTATACTAAGTATGCGCCGATCTCTGAACTGTTTCCCGTTCTGTACTCGACCACCTTACTCGCGAAAGGTAGGCGGATTGTTACGGCGATTGACGCTGTTAATGATGAATTGATCGTCTACTTGGCTCTACATCCTGAACTCATGTACCACCTCGAGCCTCGGCGTTTTGAAGAACTGATTGCGGAGTTGCTGCGCATCCAGGGTTTCAGGCCTACTCTTACACCTCGGTCGCGAGATGGTGGGCGCGACATCATTGCGACTCGAACGGATGCACTAGGCGAATTGCTATACTTAGTCGAATGCAAACGGTATGCTTCCGATCATAAGGTTGGTGTTTCCCAAGTTAGAGGAATATACGGTGTCGCCCAAGCAGAGCGCGCAAGCAAGGCGGTCCTCGTCACTACGTCATCGTTCACGCAAGATGCAGTTAGCTTTGCAGCCCCCTTGAGGTACGAGATCTCGTTGCGAGACTATGAAGCTCTGAAGCTATGGATTATGGAAGCCAATGAGGCTAAAGCGAGGGGTTAGGCGTCACGGAGGGGATGCTCTATGCAGTTCACAAGAAGAGGATCGTGGTAAGTGGTTAAGTCTAGATTCTTGGGAGAGCGCATTCCCACTTCAGGAGAAATCTGCGCCGTTACAAGTAGGCCCTACTTTAAGCAAGCTGCGCTGCTTTTCGACCGTGTACTACTGAGCTGCGGAGAACGCAGTTATGATTTTTTTGACGGCCCGGAAGCCATTACTTTTGGCATTCAGCAAGCCGATGACATCGTGGTCAAGGCCACAAAGGAAAGGTTCGATAAAGTCAAACAAGCAAAGGATTTCACTGAGGCCATGTTAAATCTGTTTCAAGACGAGATATATCAGATCTATACGAAAATCTACAGAGAGTTTGGCGTCGATGTAGTTCCTATCTACTCCAGCGAGCTTGCTTTCCGAAACGATACCGTCACTGGTCCTGCTGTTGGCTACCAAGCGGCTATCAATCAAGTCTCATTGGTTTCATCCAACGGCGTCAATTGGAATCAAATTGTCGACTTTAGAGAGGACAAGGAATCTTTGCGGAAGTATAGGGCTCTACGGAACTGGTTCCGTCAGGGGCTCAAGGCAAACTCTGTAAGCGAAGCTACCGACATTATAGGTCAGAAGCTTGAGGACTACGAGTGGGCGATAAGGAAACATGGATTAAAGACCATTACGGGAACCCTTACCAGCGTTCTCGACTCCAAGCAATTGATTGCATTGACGTCCGCATCGAGCGCTGCCGGGTTTATGGGTGGCCCGATTTGGGCCGCGATAACTGCGGGAATTATTCTCCTTTCAGGCGTATCAGTGAAAATTGCCGATCGATTTATAGAGCTCGAAGATGTAAAGCGTGGCGCGAACTCCGAGGTAGCGGTGATCTATGACATTAAGCAACTATTTTCAGGGAGTTGACGCTTAACCCGATCGGTCGAGCGGACGGGAACCGCCCTATCGTACGATTCCCGCCGCTCACCTCACAAACGTTCGCCGTCAGGAGAGGAGGGAGAGCTGAGATCGAGGCCGTGGCGATTTGCCGGCCGGACCTGTCGCTCCCCCTTGCTATTCCGCTTGGCCGGTTTCCAATCTCGGTGGTCTTGGAGCGCGTCGCACGGGAATCCTTCCTGCGGCGGCCTGACGAGCGCGTAGCTGCTCACATAGGAGGTGGAGATCCCCACCGACCGCTGCTACGATTCGTTCGCGCGCCGCCCGGACCTCGGCGACGATCG